>OJRI01000066.1_pt1 | contig 79271 bp, 77 predicted proteins | sample 1599151 | NCBI WGS metagenome assembly OJRI01 (sample SAMN03922457, study PRJEB24848) | human gut metagenome | isolation source: stool sample | host: Homo sapiens | place: Germany | collected 2009-11
CTTCTGCTATCTATTAAAAAATATTTCCCTAAAACGGCTGTTATTCAACAGCTTATTAACAGCCGCTTTTTTCCCTTTTCCCTATTTTTTCCCTATTTCCCCTTTACGACTTCTCAAGAAGTCGTTTTTTATTGCTAAAATTATTCGGATTGAATAGAAATATTCATAATTTCAATATCATCATAATCCACATAGGCGGACTGCATTAAATTCCTGCCTGTTTTAATAGTAATTTCATTTAACTGATCCGCGAGAATAAGGCTGTTAGGAATTTTAATTTTCTGATTATCTCCATTCAGCTGAATCTCTGCGATTTTTCTTCCGTTAAAATAAACTTCAGGAGGGCTTGCAAAAGAGTTTCGTACTTTATTCTGTTTCATAGAACGGGCTAAAGCAGTATCAATTCCGATAATTGAACCAATTACGATATAGTTTGTTCTTGATAGAGTGCTTGCAGCAAGTTTAAATGCTTTTGTATAAAACGGACCTACTGCTTTAAGCTGGAATTCTCCTGCGTTTGCCGAATCCTTTGAAAAGTTATCATCCCCGAGATGAATCATTGCATTTTCAAGCATTAAATCAGTAACATTGCTTTTTTGTATCCCGACTATCATAGGTTTTGCTGCTATCTGATCATTTATAGTCAAAGAAAATGGTCTGTAACCTTCTTTTTCAACAGACATTACAGTATCGCCTTTTAAATCTCCGTTAAGACTAAAATTCCCATTACTATCAGTTTTTGTAGAATAATTTTTCTGAGGAAGCGAAACTGTAGCTCCGGCAACAGGCGACTGGGTTGAGGAATCAACAACTTTATTACCCAAACCGACGGTGGATACTCCTCCGGTAAGCGCATCAGCATATACCGCCTGTGATATAAAAAACATCCCTAAAATAATTAAAACTGCTTTTCTCATAATACCTCATCTGATTACAAAAGAATATTAAAATGTTTATTAAAATAAGGAAATCGCCCTATTGTGCTATTAAATTGTCCGAATAATTCCCGCAAAAAGAACATCCTAATTTTACAGGTAAGCAAATACACGAATACATTAATGAGGTGAAAACGTTATATTAGAATAGAATAAGATTTTTCTTAAATATCTTGAAATTTATTTTGTTTTTGCTAAGATGAATATACACGAGAATAAGCCGATGTGATGAAATTGGTAGACGTGCTAGACTCAAAATCTTGTGAGGTTTACGCCTCGTGCCGGTTCGACTCCGGCCATCGGCACCATAAAAAAGACTTCTTATAGAAGTCTTTTTTATTATATAATTCTAGTATGAATAAAAAAGTATTACTCGGGCATTGTCTGGCATTTGAAGATGCAATTGAAACTTATCCGTTCACAGATAAGGCAAACAGTGAATATGCGGTTATACGGCATAAAAGCAACGGGAAATGGTTTGCGCTTATATTTCACCTTGAGGATATATTATATGTTAACCTTAAAGTTAACCCTTTTGATTCCGCAATTCTGAGAGATGAGTACGACTTTATAACTCCGGCGTGGCATATGAACAAGTCGCACTGGATTAAAGTTGATGTAAGCAAAGCTCCGCTTGATTTGCTCGATAACCTTATAAAAGCGAGTTTTGAATTAACAGCTTCCGGTAAAGCCCGCAAGGAAAAAACTATTTAGGCTGTCCTGTGTGAACATCAAGCCCTCCTGTCACAGGAAGATTAACACCGTTGCAGTAACTTGATTCTTCTGTAGCCAGAAAATAGATAACCTTTGCAATCTCTTCGGGCTCACAAATTCTTTTCATCGGGTTTGCCGCTGCATATTTAGGAATATTATCAGGATTAAGCATCTCGGTATTGACAGCTCCCGGACAAACGCTGTTTACGCGTATGTTAAATTCTGCATAATCCAGCGCCATAGCTCTGGTAAGGTTAACAACAGCACCCTTTGCTGCATTGTAAACAGGCATTTCATAGTCTGCAGCTATACCTGAGATTGAAGCGGTATTTACAATTGTACCACCGCCGTTTTCAATCATTAAAGGAATAAAATATTTTGAAGTTAAAAAGATAGATTTAACATCAGTATCCATAACCTTATCCCATTCATCTTCATCGGCTTCATGGAGAAGCCCATGGGCAATTATTCCTGCATTATTAACAACACAGTTAACCCTATCTATTAATTTTACGGTTTCAGAAAAAAGGTGTTTAACATCTGGATTTTTACTCACATCACACTTTACAAAGAAAACATTTTCTCTATAAAGGGATTTAAGGCTGTCAAAAACACGGCGGTTCTCAATTTTATCAGCCATAATAACAGTCCAGTTCCTTGCCAGAAAGTATTTTGCCGCAGCAAGCCCTATTCCTGCACTTGCACCAGTAATTACTACTTTATTCATATAAAATCTCCTTTACAATAAATAAAGTAATAACTTATTCCCTTAAAAAAGATTATCTCTAAACGTCTAATTTTTATTACTAATCAGTTTTTAAAATAAAAGACGGATATTGTGAGCCTGGTTGATATTTCTTATAAGCATCTTTCAAACCGTCAAGCAGAATTTTATTAATCGGAACTGCTGCTCCGTTGACAATAACATCTGACTTTTCTGCCTGCTGTAACGCCTTAAACCCCTGTCCGCCGTCTGCAATAAAAGAATCAATAACACATTTATATTTTTTATTAGATTTTAGCGGGTTTGAACAGGCATCAAGGAGCGGCTCATCATTTATAAAAATCTGCTTAACCTCAAAAATTCCGGCATCCGGATTATTCTTACCTTCTATTCGTATATTATTTGAACACTGTAAAAATCTAGGGTTACTGCTGCCATAACCATGTGTTTTCAAAGCATTATCAAATACAGCTTTCAATTCTCCTGCAGAAAGTTCAACTGTCTTAACCGGAGTATCTGCAATTATAGTTTTTTTGAAAAGGTAATTTGTTATATATGTGTCCGGACGATAATCCATTGGCTTCATTAAAAAACCGGTAGAAAAAAATGCGGCATCTGCATTTGCAGTTTCCATCATTCTGTCTGCAAGAAAACTTCCCAGAGGACAAGGACGGGAATACTGCTTTTTCAAATCAAGAGTATAAGGTACAATTTTATTGTACAGTCCGGTTGCGGTTTCATATGTTTCCAAATCATTTTTAAAAATCGGATTGAGAGGAAGATCTTTATTTTCAATCATTTCGACACTAGAAAGCTTCTTTGTTCCATTATTATTTTCAATATTCATCCTGTACATAGAATCACTGAATGATTTCGGATAATATATATTCAACTCCTTATCAGGAGGAACAAAATCATGATCATGACCGCCTATAAGCAGGTCAACATTAATACCGTTTTTCTTACAGGTATTAACGATTTCCCGGCTGGAAGGCATATAATCATGATTTAAGATTATTACATTATCAGGTCTTTCTTTTAAAATAACCTCATTTATCTCATTTAAAACATCCTGCTGCTTTTTAGGGATTAAACCGAAACGGGCTGTATTTATGTTATCGATACAAAAACCGGTAACAAGATTTTTATCTCCGCCGCGGTTTATTATAGTATAAGGTTTTAACCATCCCGGACGCTTTCCTCCGGTTTCAAATATATTTGCACATACAGTATGTATACCTTTTGCCGTATAATTTTTTACAGTATCGATAAGGTAGTCAAGACTTTCTTTATTAAAACCGAAATCGTTATTTCCAAGCGTCATAACCATTTCAACATCAGGTTTTGCATTCTTTAGTTTTAAATAGCAGTCTCTTTCTAAATTTTTTGGATAAATACCTTTGAATATATCACCGCAGTTCAAAAACAAAACATTTTTATCTTTTGCGGAATCTTTTAAAATTTTTGAAAGAAAAGCGCTGGTCTTACGGGTTTCCTGATGGGAATCTGCGATTGCATATATTTTAGTAATTCCCCCAAAATTCTGATTATAAGAATTATTTCTTTGTATTTTCATATTGTAATTCTTTCCTAAAAAACTTTTATATATCAAATTATACAGAATAAAAAGTATAAATATAGAATTTTAACATTTTTATAAAAAATGATTAAATTTTGTAAAAATAATAACAAAAATAAAAGTTTACGGATTTATAAAAAGCAGAAAGAAAGCAAGGAGAAAATTATGTTACAAATAACCCCTGGAAATATTAACAGTACTGGAAGCAACAAAATATCCTTTAAACAAAATATAACAAAAGAAATGATTGAAGCCGGTAAAAATCTTCAGGCAGACAGTTTACTGAACGTGAATGCAGCAAGGCTTTTTAGAAAAATTAACCAGCTCATTGATGATACCTGGGTGAAATTTAAAGAAGAAAAAGTTTTCGGGAAAACACCGGAGTTTGTTAAACGGGTAAAAAACGACAAAATGGTGACACTAAAACCTTTGTACAATACTGAAAAAAAATCTGTTTTATTTGAAATAAAAAACGGCAGATTTTCAGACAGATTCATTATTGACCGAACTGCACCAAACGATTTTAAATATGAACATACCATCAAAACAGATTACGGCAGTGCTACCACTAAAACATACGACAGTAAAAGGAGCATTAATCCAGATATAATTCAGATGCTTAATGAAAATATTGAAGAATATTTCCCGAAACTTCTGCCATCTAAAAACAAGCTAAATCCTTACATAAAATAAATAATTGATTATGCTTTTAAATATTATTTATCAATCACATAAAAATCTTGTCCAAGCCTTTCTTCCAAAATTTTAAAAATTTCAGACAGCGGCATATCAATAGCTTCTGCCAAACGCCATAACATAGACAGCTTTGGGTCTATTAAACCATTCTCAATTCTAGAAAGGTTTCCTGCATCTAAATCATACTCATAACAGAACTGCAAACGGGATTTTTTGGGTTTCTTTTCAGACCTTAATGTACTGATTACATTACCGAACTCTTTATTTATTTGTAAAGTTTTATTACTTTTGTATTGCATATATACATTATTACCATTTTGGTATGTTAAAATTATGTATATATACATAATAATTGGAGGATTTTTTATGGGATTAAAGTCAGAAAAAGCATTTACATTAGCTGAAGTTTTAATAACACTAGGTATTATCGGTATAGTTGCAGCAATGACATTACCAGGATTAATTCAAAATAACCAAGAAGCAGAACTTACTTCAAGAGCTAAAAAAGCTTATTCACAAATTAATCAGGCAGTGAAATTATACGAAGCGGAAAATGAAACACCGGGAGATATTAGAGGATTATTTGAGGCAAAAAACAATACAGCATCTTCGGTACAACTTGCAAAAGACTTTGCAAAATATTTCAGCGGTGCGAAGGTATGTGAAAACAGCTCTGACAAAGGCTGTAAAAGTTACTACTATAAAATTGCATATGCATCGCCTCGTACAGATGGAAATGGAACTCTCACTGACTGGAATACAAATGGTCCAAAAATCATATTAAAAGACGGGACAGTTATTGGAATAGTCCAGTATCAATCTTGTAATTGGCAGCAAACAGGAAATAAAACTGATGAATATGGAAACATTATCAAAGATGAACATGGAAATCCAATTACACAGACTTGGATGAGCAACATTTGTGCAGATATAATAATGGATACAAACGGACCCAAAAAGCCAAATAAGTTTGGTGCAGACGGATTCTCCATACAGGTATTTGCATCAAAAATAAAACCTTCGACATACTCTCCATTAGGCGGGAACAGTTTATCAAGTTTATTAACTAACGGGAAGCTGATATTTACAAATTATAAATCCGGCGAAAAATTGGATTTTTAATAAAAAAGCCGGATTTGATCCGGCTTTTTAACGGCGGTAAGGGGAATTGAACCCCTGTTTGGAGAATGAGAATCTCCCGTCCTAACCACTAGACGATACCGCTGTGACAAAAAAATTATAGTACTGAAACTTTAAAATTTCAATACATAAAATCTTGATTTTAGATATTTCGCGTTTTATAATAAAAGTATAAAATTTAAATATGTTTCATTTGTTGAGTGCAATATTTTGCCTGATTAAATAATCCAATAAATTGTTACACAAGAGGCAGCAGTGCATATTTAAAATGGAACACTTATCGGAATGTAGCGCAGCTTGGTAGCGCACCGTGTTCGGGTCGCGGGGGTCGCAGGTTCAAATCCTGTCATTCCGATTTTTATGCTATAATCGGTCTATGATAAAGGTTTCAATTGTTATTCCTGTTTATAACTCAGCAAAATATCTTGAAGATTGTCTTGAAAGTGCATCCGGACAAACTTTGAAAGATATTGAAATAATTATTATAAACGATGGTTCTACCGATAATTCGGAAGATATTATTAAAAAGTTTTGCAATTTAGATAACCGGTTCGTCTATTTCAAACAAAATAATCAAGGTGTATCTTCTGCAAGAAATAAAGGGATTGAACTTGCTCGTGGAGAATATATTTTCTTTTTGGATGCTGACGATATTGTTGCGCAAGATTACTTTGAAAAATTATACACTAATGCCCAAAAGTATAACGCGGAGCTGGTATTAACTGATGCAGCAGCTTTAGGAAATCTAAATATTAATGAGATAACTACTTATTGTACTCATGCAGGATTTTATAAAACAAAATTTCTAAAACAAAGCCCTGAACTCAGATTTCCATCCTATATAAATTTAGGTGAAGATGGAATATTTTCTCATATTGTATTAACAAAAACCAACAAAATTTCTAAAGCTTTAAATCAATGGTACTTTTACAGACAAACAGGAACACAAGCTACAAACTTCTTTTATAACGGTGACAATAACTGTTTTTTAATAATTAAGAAACAAATAGAATTTTTAAAAGACTTCTATACAAAAAATAATCTCTTTGATACACATTCCCTTCATTTAGCGCGTTATATTATAATTCAACCTTTTTATGCTGAATTTTACTACAGACCAAGAATACATTTTATAGAACGAGCAATGACATATTCTTTAATAAAGAATTTTTACAACCAGCATCTAAAAAACAGATTAACCCCGGCAGAAGCTGAAAGTTTAAGCTACCATTTTAAGAGAATGATAAATTCCAAACACTTTATCGAATTTGAAATTAAAGACATAATACTCTCAAACCGGTTTATTCATAAAATGTTTATGAGATGCAGGAAGAAACGCTAAATACCGGCACTCAGTAATTCTGCAATTTCATAAGGAGCATCAACAATATAATCTGCGCCCTCTTGCTGCAGTAATTCTCTGCTTCTAAATCCCCAGGTAACGCCTATACACTTTAGACCGGAATTTTTTGCAGTCCGGACATCAACATCAGAATCCCCGCAATAAATTGAAGTTTCAGGACTGGAGTCTAATAGTTCCATTGCTTTAAAAACACTATCCGGAGCAGGTTTTTTACGTACATTTTCATCTTCCCCTATAGCAGCCTGCACCAAACCGTCAAAATATGTTTTACATAAATCCTTTACAGCCATATCAAATTTATTAGATACAACAGCAGTTTTAAAACCATAACGCTTTAGTGTCTGTAAAAGTTCTGTTATACCGTCATACGGCGCTGTCTTGTTATACATATTCAGTGCATAATTTTCCTTAAACATTCGAAGACAATTTTCAAAATCAGGGTTCTCTGCACCATTAGGAATTGCTCTTTCAATAAGTTTCTTAACCCCGTTCCCGACAAAACAACGGACTTCCTCAAGTGAACGCTCCGGACAGCCAAAGTTCCTAAGTGCAAAATTTGTACTGTCCTTTAAGTCATCCAATGTATTCAGCAAAGTTCCGTCTAAATCAAAAATTACCGTATCAATCATAAGTTAATTAGACTACAAGCCAGTATATTTTACAAGCCAGAAAAACGGAGATTATATAGAAGTTTGCACAAAATAGAATAATATACAGCCTAAACTCGTTTTATGGTTACAATAATATGAGATGCTGAAACAAGTTCAGAAGTATGTATTTAGATAGTTTTGACGGTTTTTGCTATATAAATCACGAAAAAATTAACAATATTTTACTTTATAAAATAGCAAAAAATATATTTAGTTGTTTTATAATGAAAGAAGGCGCTTCATGCCTAAAAATATTAGCTGTAGTATGGAGAAATAAAGATTGATTAAATTAACCCCGTTTTTAGGAACCCAGAGCAACGCGACATCAGCGCAGCCGGCAAAAATAGCAGCAAAAACCGGCGAAAAAAATCCTGAATTTGAAAAAAAACACCCTAAAAGAGAATATTCCGATCCGCTAATGCAGTGGCCGATTAGAGGACTTGCATTTACAAATGACATTGGTGCTGCAATTTCTGATATTGCACCAAAAGCCGGTATGATGATGTGGATTCCTGCACTTATGTATTTTGGTGCAGATATTTATGATAAGTACAGAAACGATAAGGAATCTTATGATCCGAACAGCAAAAGAGGCTTAAAACAGGCTTGTTTTCAAACTCTTGCAAGTGTCGTATTTCCTATAGTTGTTGTTCATGCAGGACAAAAAACAGCTTCAATTTTAAGCAGAAAATCAAAAGACGGGTTATCTCTTCAGTCTAAAGAAGAAGTTGTAAGGCACCACCTTCAAAATATGTCAGAAGTCAAATTAAGCGACTATGTCAATAATAAAGAACTTTATAAAAAAGAATATAACGAAGCTCTTGATAATATGATTGATGAAACAATGCGTAAATATAACCATAAAAACCCTGTTAAATTGTTATTCAATCTTGTTTTCAGCCACAGACATCCTGAGGCTATGGGGAAAGACCAAAGGGCAAAAATTCATGGTTTCATAAACAAACGTATTGATAATATGTTTGAAATGAGAGAACAGCTTCTTGAAGGCAAAAAACCGGACAAAATGTCTGAAAAGATGTTTAAAGAGTTTGAAAAATTAAAAGAAACGTATAAAAATGACAAAAAATACGCTAAAAATTATGATTTACATGCAGTAAAAGATATTTTGAAAAAATTTGAAGAAAAACAAATATATAAAACGAAAATGGTGAAAACAATAGGCGGATTTATTTCGCTTGGTGTATTCATTAAGTTTATTGACTATTTTGTAGAAAATGTCATAATGCACAAATATATAGGACCTGGAATTGATAAAATTAATAAAAAAGATTTGGAAAAATTTAAAAATCAATTTCTAGGCTTAGGCAAAAGCAGAGATTAAAATTTTAACAACGACTTTTTTAACCTTTGCAGACACTGCAGATGAATTCATTTGCGGTCTGTGTGCATCTTCCGGATAAAACAGTGCAAGGTTTCCCGGCTTCAAATATAAAGAGTTTACTTTGCCGGGGAGTTCAAAAAACATAACATCACGATTATCATCATAAGGAATTTTTACTGATAATCCTTCTATGTTTGTGAAATCAATTCTCTCTTCACCTTCAAGCAGAAGTTGAATATCTGCATATTTGCGGTGTGCTTCCAAATTACAAATATTATGCTCTTTAGTGGTATATTCATCAATATTTGCATACACACCTTCTTCAATCTCATAATGTCCGGCAGGCGTTTCTGCAGAAAGAGTATTCAAAAAAGAAACTACTTTTTCAGAAATATTATATTTTTTAATATCCTTAAGTTCTGCAAAAATCATAAATTTACTCCAGCTCTGCCATAGCGCGTTCAAAATCTTCCTTATTAGGAGCTTTTCCATGCCAGCCTGCATTATTTTCCATAAAGCTTACGCCTTTTCCTTTTATAGTATTCGCAATAATAGCAACAGGTTTATCAGACTTTTTAGCGGCTTCTATTGCTTCATAAACCTGGTTAATATCATGACCGTCAATCTCTATAACTTCCCAATTAAAAGCCTTAATTTTTTCATCAAGCGGATCAAGAGATTTTATTTCTTCTGTGCATCCATCTATTTGCAGTCTGTTTCTGTCAATAATAGCAATAAGATTATCGAGCTTTCTGACAGGTGCGTGCATAAATGCTTCCCAAACACTACCTTCCTGAAGTTCGCCATCTCCCATAAGAACAAAAACTTTAGCCGGATTTTTATCGAGTTTCAGCCCCATAGCCATCCCGCAGGCAATAGATAATCCCTGCCCCAGGGAGCCTGTAGCAACTTCAACACCCGGGCAGAAAGGTGCCGGATGCCCCTGAAGCCTTGACCCAAACAGCCTGAAAGTCATAAGTTCACTCTCAGGGAAAAACCCTAACTGGGCAAGCACAGAATAGTAAATGGCAGACGCGTGACCTTTTGACAATACAAATCTGTCACGCTTTTCATAATTTTTATCCCGCGCACATTTTGGAGTGACAAACATACATTTGTGAAATAAAACAGTCATAAGCTCTGTTGCAGAAAGAGCTCCGCCGATGTGACCTGATTGCGCGTTGTAAACCATTTTTAAAATATTACGGCGTGATTCTTTGCACAACGCTTCGATTTCTTTAATTTCATTTTCTTTAAGCATGTTATACTCCAATAAATTTCTCTTTGACAACTTTTAAAATAAATAACGGTAAAGTAGGAAAAATCCTCTTAAATCTCTGCGGTTCTTTAACAGTTCTGTAAAGCCATTCAAGCCCCATTTTCTGATAAACTTCCGGAGCTCTCTGCACTACACCGGACCAGACATCAAAGCTTCCGCCAAGCCCTATAAATACAGCATCAGGAAGTCTTTTTTTGGCCTCATTTATAAAAAATTCCTGCTTTGGTGACCCTAAAGCAACAAGGACAAGCCTTGGATGTTTCCGGGTAAGTTCATCCAGAACTCTCTCATCATCTTTAAAATAACCATCCTGAACGTATACCGGATTAAGATTAGAAACTTCTTTTTTCAAATTATCAACAGCTTTTTCAATAATTTCGGGTTTTGCTCCGATAAATGCCACCGGTTCTCCGGCAAGCCTGTCTATCAAAGCCCGTCCCAGCTCAATTCCTGCAATACGTCTTACCTTGTGACCTAAAATTTTGAGTCCGATCTCAACCCCGATACCGTCAGGCACAACAAGTTCGGCATTATTAATTATGTCTGCAAAAATCTGATTTTTTGAAGCAGTCTGTATCATCTCCGGATTAATTGTTACAATCTGTCCGGAATTATTTGCAGCATACTCCAGCGCATCATCAAACGTGAATGTATCTATAGAAAAGCCCTGTAATTTAACCGTATTACGTTCCATAAGTAAATTATAAAATTAATTAGCAAGATTTGCAAGCTTAAATAAATAGTCCTCTTTTGTTCCGCAATGAATACCTATTGGAATGAAGTGCTCTTTATATTTTTCAACGGCATATCTGTCAGTCATGCCGGAAATATAATCAGTTACAACTCTTTCTATACGGCTTTCTTCGCAGACATTCTTAAGCATATCAGAGTAAAGGAAAAACAATTCTCTTATAACCCTGCTGGCTTTTTTCTCCTCAAGCTTTGCAGGAGAATCTATATAAACATTTTCAAACATCCAATCTCTAAGTTTTGTTGTATAATACCAGCCTTCTTCACTCATTGAAACAGTTGGCTTGCCGTTAGAATTAGTAATAACTTCCATAATCATTTTATTTAAACGTTTACTCTGAGTAGAAGTAAAATATTTTATACAATCCTGCGGCAGATCACTTTCTGATATAATTCCTGCTCTTATAGAATCTTCAATATCATGATTAATATAAGCAATTTTATCAGCAAGCTGTACTACCTGTGCCTCCGGAGTTTTTGGAGTATACCCCCATGTGTGTGTTAAAATTCCGTCAATAGTTTCCCTGCATAGATTCAGGTGTTCAAGAACCTCAACAACCCTTACGCTTTGTATGTTATGATGAAATCCGCCTTTGACAAGCTCATTTAATACTCCTTCACCGCAATGTCCGAAAGGAGTATGACCTAAGTCATGTCCCAGTGCTATTGCTTCTGCCAGGTCTTCATTCAGATTTAATGAACGCGCAATTGTTCTTGCTATCTGTGAAACCTCAAGAGTATGTGTAAGACGTGTCCTGAAATGATCGTCAAAAGGAGATAAAAATACCTGAGTTTTATGTTTCAGACGCCTGAAAGCCTTTGAATGAAGTATCCTGTCTCTGTCGCGCTGAAAGCATGTTCTTATGGAACTTTCTTCTTCCGGCTCTTTTCTTCCTTTTGTAAACCTGCTTTTTGTTGCATATTCGCTTAAGGTATCTATTTCCCGCTGCTCTAAATTATATCTGATTGAATTTACATCTGTTACTTCTGTCATAATATATCCTTCCGCAAAGAATTATATCAGAAAAACAATTCATAGCTATACAGCATTTGCACCAGTTGCAGCATTCTTAGCCGGTTGGGTAAGGATACCTTGTTTTTTACGCCAGTTATCAACAACTACACCAATTTTGTTAAATACCCAGCCGGACAGAAGACCAAATATTAAGGATTTGGAACCGGATAATAAACTCGCCGTACAATATACTGAGGTTGCAACAGCTCCTACAGCAGGAATACCATATTTTAAAGCAATAGTAGTCTTTTCATCTTTATCTTTTGCTTTATGCAGCCCTGCAGCAATAACTCCGCCGGTACCGAGAATTGAAAGTACATCAGTAGGAGCTGAACCTACGACAAGGTCACGTACTTTATCAAAATATTGTACGGCTTCTGTATCAATTGATTTATCAAGAGCATTTACAGCTTTCAGCATAGATAATCTTATTTTGTCGTGCTCTTTTGGCTGAAATTTTTTGTATATTTCCAGAATTTCCTGCATAGCACCTTTTTCATTGCCTGCAAGAACCTGTTTTGCTTCATCCAGGAATGAATTAATTGTTTTCAGGTGTTCCGGGGAGGTTTTAAATTTTTCAGAAGATTTAGTTATAGCATTACGCAATTCTTCAATATTCTCGGCAAAATTTTCAGGATTGTTGCCTAATCTGAGGTTTCGTTTCAAGTTTGTAATTAACCCTATAGAATCAGTATCTTCAGGATTTATACATGCTTCAGCCTTTTTGATAAATGACCTGGCAAAATCATATTTATCTCTTGTTGAGTATGTCATTTTATTTCTAAATAAACGCATTTCATCACTCAGTGCAATCTTGCTGCCTTTGATATAGTCATCTGCAAGAAATGTCTGCCACATAGGTTTTGATCTGAAATTATTTAAATCAGCAAAACTTGTATTCCAGGCAAATTCATCCAGACCGCCTGTAGCGTCATGGATTTTCTTATAACGGCTGGCAATACTATCCGGACTTGTCTGGATAGAAAGAGTGTCGCTGAGTGTTCTTTTATGTTTTATCAAATCCTGATACCATTCATAACGGGTTTTTGTTGTTCCGTTTATTGTAATTTTTTCAGCAGCAGGTCCGCCTCTTAAAACTTTCTCATTCAAATCATCCATAGATTTAAATACGTTAGTAAATTTATTTTTAGTTTTATTCCAAGAGCGTTTAACTGTCACATGGCTGGCTTTATCAAATAAATTAGTAACCCAGTCATGAATTTTTCGGGTAAATTTGGTTTTATACATCAGACGTTTAAATGCAATATCTTTTAGAGCTGTAAAGTTATTTATGCTTTCACATTTTTGCATAAAGGAATTAAGTCTTCTAAGAGCATAAGCATAGAATCGTCCCGGACGGGAATTATTTGTTTTTTGCACCTGCCTTTCAAGATAACCTTTCAAAGCATTTAGATATTTATTATTTCCTTTTGGTCCGCCTCGCATTAAAAGCATTAAAAGTCCGCCTACAAGCAACGCAGAAGCACCTATTGTAACACCAAGTTTATGGCTTTTTTCTTCTTCTGCCCCTTTTATATTTTTGATTGTGTGCGGATTAAGAAAAAAGTTCTGATTCGTCTTATTTAGACTATGATTAAAGACAAATTGTCTGTTATAGTGTGTATTCGGAACCTGACTAACCATAAATCTACCTACATATATATAAACACCGGAAATTAAATATTATTGCGTTTATATATATTTTTTTTAAGATTTATTACAAAGCAAGAGCCTTTGCAATTTCTTCTGCTGCTTCAATTGAAGAAACTTTATCAGACAAAAGTTCTTTAACGCCCTGCAATCCGGCTATATTTTCAGTTCTATATGCGTTGTCATATAAGAGTTTTTCAATATTATAAGAAATATTTCTTACGGTAACATCTCCCTGTAAAATCTCAGGCACTATAAATTTCCCGCATATAATATTTGGCAGCGAAACCATTTTTATACACCTTACAAGTAAATATATAAAATAAAAAAGCCAAGGACCTCTATATGCGATAATCATAGGTGTCTGGTAAAGTGCAGCCTCAAGAGCTACTGTGCCAGACGCAAGAATTAATGCATCAGAGACACTTAAAAGCGCCTGATTTTCGCCTTTTATAACCTTAAAATCCGTATCTTTCAAATACTTATTATAAACATCATCAGGCAGATTTGGCGCGTGAGAGATACAAAACTGTAAATCCGGATGCTTTTGCTGCAAATTTTTTGCCGTCTTGATAAAGACGCCCATAAGCTGTTTTAGCTCAAATACCCTGGAGCCCGGGAATACTGATACAAGTTTTTTATTTAAATCAAAACCATGTCTTTCAAAAAACTCTTTTTTATCTGCTTTTGCAGGAAGCTGTGATACAAGCGGATGTCCGCAGTAATGAGTTTTTATGCCGTAACTTTCATACATTTCTTTTTCAAAAGGGAAAATACACAGAACTTCATCAACATTTTTTTTAATTGTGTTTATACGCCACTTTCTGCTTGCCCAAACCTGGGGAGGAATATAGTAAAAAACCTTAATCCCTGCCTTTCTAAGGAATTTTGACACATTTAAATTAAATACCCCGTAATCAATTAAAAGAACAAGATCAGGCTTAAATTCTTTTGTGATATAATCAACTACACGCTTTCCAAGAGTAAAATGGTCAATAACAATTTTTGGAGAAAGTCCTACCGCACCCATTTTTTTCTGGTCTGAAAAAAGTTTTACGCCGGCAGCTTTTAAATTCTCGCCGCCAATACCTTCCACAACCAAATCACTATATTTGGACCTTAAAGCTGTGACAACTTTTGACGCATGGATGTCGCCGGAGTATTCACCTGTAATTACAAAAAGTTTCTTCATAAGCTGACTGCCATAAGTACTATATTGTTATCATCTGCGAATTTAATAACTTTTTCCTGGTCAACAATAATTGTTTCATTAGCTTCAACAGCCAAAAGTGAAGCCTTATAGCGTTTCATTGTTCTTAAAGTTCTCAACCCGACAGCAGGAATATCGAAGCGTTTATCCTGTTTTGGTTTTGATACTTTAATTACGCTTGCATTATGCTTAGCAAGTTTTGCGCCCCGTTTAATACACATATCAGTGCCTTCAATGGCTTCCACTGCCATTGCCATTTTGTCTTTAATCACGACTGACTGACCCACATCAACTTTCCCCATTTCTTTTGCAAGCCAGAAGCCGTAGTTTACATCTTCCATTTGTTCTTTTGTAGGTTTGTGCTTTCCAAGAACTCCTGCCGGTATCATAAGGTTTTTTATAAAAATAGTCTGGTCTAAAACAGTAATACCAAGTTTTTCAAACTCTTTAACAATCAAAAGCATTACTTCATCATCATTTAATCTTTTCACTGATTTTAAAATTTCGATAGCACGTGAATCAAATTTATACAATTTCAGAAGAACGCTCTTGTTGACTTTTCCAAGGAAAGTAACCTGTTTAAGCTCCTCATCTTTCAAAATCTGTTCAATTCTGTTGATTTCACCCGGGTGGCAGGAGTACACTCTGGAACAATATTTTTTTAATTTTGCAAGGTTATCTTTTGAAAAAGAAATACAAACAACTTCAAAACCGTTTTCTTTAGCATATTGAGCCATTTTTACAGGCAAAGTACCATCGCCTGCTATTAACCCTTGTTTATTTTCTAACATTATTGACACTTTTAGTTTCCTCTTTCTACTAGTTTCTATTCTTAATATCAGCCCCTTAAGGCATAAATCTCTTTTACCTGTTCACTGTTTAACAGAGCCGGACCGCCTAGAATCTTTGTATTAATAATTACCTGAGCATAGGATTCCGCAAGTTCAAGCTTCAGGTAAGCATCTTTTAATTCCTTCGCTCCAACGATAAATCCATGGTTTGCCATAAGAACAGCATCGTATTTATCAAAATAAACAGAAGTTTTATCAACCAAGTCTTTAGATGACGGAAGTCCGTATTTTGCAAGCGGGATTGCCCCGAAATAAAATAGGTTTTCAGGCATTACCGGTTCATCAAGCGCTAGACCGGCTGCCGCAAACGATGAAAGATAAGGAGAGTGCATATGCAAAATATAGTTTACATCCGGGCGCATTTGATAAAACTTTACATGAAGCATCTTTTCACTTGAAGGCTTTGTATTACCCTCGACAAAATTTCCTTCAAAGTCAATCAATGAAAACTCATCGTCTGATAAAAACCCGTTAGCTGAACCCGAAGAGGTTATAAGAATTTTATCCCCGCAACGCGCAGACATGTTACCGGAAATACCAGGGGTCAGATTTTTCTGACCGGCAAGTTTTCCATACGCAATCAATTCCTGCCTGAGTTCAGCTATTGCCATTATATAGCCTCCTTATCAGGATCTTCTATATTTATTACTTCAGCGTAAGTTTTATTAACCTTTGTTGCCGGACCTTTCTCTTCAAATGTTACTTCTTTTACATATTGCTTGTCATCCTGAGCCAATCTGTCTGGATTTTTAATAACCATTTTATCATAATCTACAGTTGTGCCTTTCATATCTAAAGCGACATTGATTGTAAAATAAGTTGTCTGGCGGAAAAAATCATAACCAAGACTTACCTTAAAATCATCAGGTCCTAAAGCTACCATAAATATATTTTCCTGAACCATCTTTCCGTTAGGAGCATCATCAGAAAGGTTAAAAGAGCCAGCCCATGAAACAGAAGCATATTTGCACAGCCTCAAAGCTTCTCTTATATAGACATTTGAATGTCCGTAACGGTATGTATCAAATCTTGGAACAGGAGTATTATCCTGATATGCAGACAAGAAATATCCTATATCCTGCATCCAGTATTTATATTGCGTATGAAGCCTTGGACCGATTCTGCCGACAAATTGTGTATCCCCGGTACCATATACAGCAGCAGCACCCTGCATAGCAACTCCGGCATTCATCAAAAATCTTTTTTCTGGGTTATTATACGTATACAGTGTCTGGTCAATTTCTGACATATATTGTAACCTTGTAGTACCCATTTCAGAAGATTTCAAATTCTTTTCATCAAATCTGTTAACATCACTATCGTGGATATAACCGGCACCAAGTCTTTGTTTAAATGTTAAATCCATATTTTTGCCCAGAAAATCTCTTTTTCTGACACCATCACGAAAAACAAATTCTGTCATATATTTTGCCATACGGGAACCTAACCACCAGTTATCCATATATGAGTTCATGCCGTATTGCATAAAAAATTTGTCATCAAACTGTTGAGCACCGCGTAATACAAAAATATCTTCAGCAGATCCGTACATCATCTCAGTAAAGTTTGTACCGCTTCTATACTTTAACGCACCGCCTATTCCTATATCATCTTTATAATTCAAAAATGGTATAGCTTTAACTGTAGCTCCATTTGGTAGATCAAATACAAACCCCGGACCAGCAAACATACCAATTCTTGAACGCGAACCAAATTCAGGATAATTGGCTTCAAAATATTCATGTTTTTTGTTTGTATGAGCAGTCAAAGAGCGTATATGTCTTATGGTAAAATCATTATACTTTATATCAGCATCTTTAACTGTAATCAAATCATGATTTTTCTTTGCATTTACGGAAATTTCTTTTGCTACCACTTTAATCTTTGCATTGCCACTAGGATCAAGATAAGAACGATCTTCATCCAAAATCTGCATTTGAGAAAAATCAGAACCTATTATACGGGTTTTAAATCTAAGCATAAAAGACTTTTCAGCATACATTTTGCCATCTTCCAGAACTATAAGATTATCACCGGCATTAGCTTTTTTCGCCCTGATTACCATATTCATCTTATCAGCCTTCATATTGGTAATCAAAGAGGTTTCTTCGTTCATATTAATCTGAATAAAGTCGCCGTATATAGAAGAGCCGTCCTTTATAAGTTCAACGTTATCATAAGCTTTAATAATATTAGTAACTGTATTATAAACAAGTTTATCAGCCTTTAAAGTAACCCCTTGCGGAGGGAAGTACAAAACCGGATGACCGGTTGCTTCAATTTCATTACGGTCTTCATAATAATTCATCACATCGCAATCCAGCTGTGCATCTTTTTCTGCAACAACCTGTTTTACGCCGCCAGAAAGTTCAAGAGTTTCCGGAGATTTTTCCGATTCTGTATCTTTTTTTATATCCTGAGCCGGTTTTTCTTCTTCTTTTTCAACAGATTGGTCATCTTTATTTTTCTTTCTGTGCCAGAAAGCGAATTTCTTTTTTGGCTTTACCTCTTCGTTGTCAGAGGATTCAACATTCATTATTTTTTTGAGATTTCTGTCAGTAAGCTCTTCCAGAGATTCAACATCATCACCATCTTCAGCTTCCATCTCTTTCATTAACTCTTTTTGGAGTTCCTGCTGCTCTTTTAACTCGTCTTCATGAGCTTTAATCTTATAATAATTAGTAAGCTTTATACGAAGCTGTTTGAACAACGGCATACCTTGCGCACTTGCACCCATTGACCTGCCGACCATACGGGTAATATCCTCATCCCCGTTAGCATTTATCTTTTTAGGCTTGACTTCTTCTTTTTGGGTGTAATTGACATCAGGAAGTGGTACGGTTGAAGGAATAAACATCTGATCCTGCATCCTTTGCAGTTCCTTAATATTCTTTTCATACTCTTTATCATCATCTGCAAATACAGGTGACGCAACACTTAAAGCTATTAAAGATATTATTAGAAACTTTTTCAAAATTTATTCCTTATTAAATATAATTTAACGGGTTATTAGGTTTTCCGTTAATTCTCACTTCAAAGTGGCAGTGAGGACCGGTACTGTAACCGGTTGTTCCCTCAAGACCGATTACCTGCCCTTTAGAAACAGACTGACCTGCGTTGACTTTTGTTGTAGACATATGTGCGTACAGTGTAGTTGTCGGATGTCCGTTAATTGTACCATGGTCGATAATAACAACCTTTCCGTAACCGCCGTACCAGCCTGAATAAATTACACGCCCTGCATTTGAAGCCCTGATACTTCCAAGATTAGGACCGCCAATATCAACACCGGAGTGGAAAGTCCTGCTTTTAAATATAGGGTGGGTTCTCCAGCCGAAAGGTGATGTAATTCTGCCGGCAATCGGCTTCATAAAGCCGCCGGATGCAACTTTTACAGTTGAATGACCGTAACTTTTACTAATCATACTCTGGAGACTTGCAGACTGCCTTGCAAGCTCTCTTTCTGAACGTTCATAAGCAGCCCTGTCTGTTTTCAAGCGATTAATCATACTCTGATTCTGGGCAATAGCTCTTTGAATTGTCCTCTGCTGAGAGTTTATATCTTCAATTGTCTGCGCGAGATAGCGTCTTTGCGCTTCTATATCAGCTTTCATCTTAGCAATCTTAGCAGCTTTTGTTTTCAAAGCCATCATACGTTTGTAGTCATTTTTAATGATAATTCTTTCAAAATAAATTATATCAAGAAGCCCGTTAAGGTCTTTAGCGTTCAAAAGAAGCTCAAACATGCCGGTACGCTGATTTTTATAAACCATTCTTATCCGGTTTTTCATCTGGGCATCGACTTTATTAAACTCGGACATTGAAACATTATAATCAGCTTCCATCTGCTTTAAGCGGGATTCCATTGAGCTGTATTGCTGCCTTGAAATCTGAAGATTGTTTGAGGTAGTTTCAAGCTTGCGCTGGTTGTTAACAAGCTTACTTTTTTCTTGTTTTTCTCTAATTTTAAGAGTTTTAATTTTTTCCTGGGTATGCTTCATTTTCTGGTTAATTGTTTTCAAATTAGAGGCGGAATACGCACTATTCACCACGCCAAATACCAGAATAAATGCCGACAGAAAATATATAGTTATCTTTTTCAGGAAATTTGTTATATACACTATTTACCTATCTGATTATAAGAGGAAGCATCATCAAACCGACAGTCCACGCTATAAATGTAACTGCAATTATCCCGACAATAAGTCTTTGATGTTTTCTAAAAAATTCCATACCTTTCCCCTCGTTAACTACTTAACATTGTACTATCAAAAAAATTAAAGTGCAATTATTTAAATAAAATTTGCAAAATATTTTAAAATCATTTAATATAGCGTGTATGAGCATAGATTTTCTGGATAGCGGAATTGATAACAAGAGTTTTTTAAAGCCTGAGAAAAGCGGCATAAATCCGTTTCTGCTTGAGAATAATACAAAACAAATTAATGAAATTATACAATTTTTTCAAGGTGAAAACAAACTTTTGCTGGTCAATGGATTTTTGGGTACAGGTAAAACCAGAATTGTTGATCACGCAGCAAAATTTTTAAGTAAGCAAACAGTAACATTAAAATATAATTGTTTTGAAACAACTATTCTTGATGATATTCTCTTATCATTCTTTGATGATTTTAAAAATCTTACTGTACAAAATATCATAAGGCAGCCGCGTGCAAAGTATGAAAATTTTACACAGAAAGTCGAAGCATATTTTGATTCTATAGAAAATCCTGTTTTGATAATAATCAATTCCTTTGAATCTGTTTTAAAAGACAATAAACAGGAAATTCTGGATTTTCTGTTTCATCTTGCATCAAGAAAAAATATTAAAATAATACTAATTGCCAGAGTATTTTCAAATGATGATTTTGAAGGGAAAATTTCCTACAGCAGAGTAAATATTCTTGCGCTGGACAAATCAATATTTGAAAAATTCCTCCGCTCACAGGGAATAAAACTTATAGGACCTGTTTCTGATGAATTATATAAATATTCAAGAGGATACTTCTTTTATACCGATCTCACAACAAAGATTATTAATGCCAGAAAGTTAAGCCTGTTTGACTTTTTAAAAGGGTATACAAAAAGCTTTCTTTCATATAATGACTTTATCTTGAGAGAAGCTATGTCGTTTGTTGATCCGGTAAGCGGACACCTGTTCAGGTTCCTGACAATTATGAGGCATCCTGTAAGCCTGCGCCTGCTGATGACAATAGGGCTGTATAACGAAGATAGAATCAGGTACTTTCTTGCAAATGAAATTCTTTCAGCAGAAAAGAGTATGGTCTATCTACAGGATTACTTTAAAGAGATTTCACAAAATTCAATTTCAGACACTGTTGCAATAAAACTGCATAAGGCGTGCGTTGACCTGTATAATACCCAGCTGCCTCTGAAACCGTTTGAAAGGGATTTGCTTATTTCAAGACAGACAATGCGCTCAGAAATTGAATATCATAGCATGTTCATTCCTCAAAAACCGTTTATTAACCCGGTAAGCAATACGGCAATCAGCTCTGCCGGATATGCAGCCGAAACCTTGCAGCACAGACAGGAAGAACATCCTATTGAGAAACAGCAGGCAGATACTAAAGAAGAAAAGATTAAAAATATTACATTTATATTTGATTCAGAAGAAGATGAGCAAAAGGTTTTAACAGAAATCGCAGAGTCGATTAACAAGTTTATTGACTATTCCAATAAAACACTAACACCTGAAGATGATGAACTTTCCCTGACAGGTCTGCTTAATGCTGCAAAAAATGCTGAAAATGAATATAATTACAAAAAAGCCGTTGCATACTGCCAGAGAGCATTACTGCTAAAAGATGATGACGACTTCTACACATTACTTCCGGCTATCTACACAAAGCTGGCACAAAATTACCAGCAGCTTTCTGATTGGTTTAATTCGTTAAGGTATTACGATTTAGCGCTTGAATTCTATACTTCCGCAAGCGATATTGAAAAAATCAACGAAATGAAACTTTCCATTGCAAATATATTTTACATAACTTTCAAACATGATAAGGCAAAACTTCTTTTAAAAGATATTCTTGAAACACAGAATATTTCAAATGAATTAAAAATCAAAGCCAATTTAGCAATGGGAGCTTTATGCAGTGATGACATCCGCAGCGCATATATGTGCTATAAAACAGCATTAACATTTATCGAGCCTGTTACAGATAAAAAAGTTCTTGCAGAACTGTACTTTAAATATGCACTCTGCTGCGATGACTTGGATGAAACTGAAACCGCAGTTATATATTACAAAAAATGTATTGATATAGATAAAAATAATCCTCACCTGTCATCTGCAATGTCAAATCTTGCGCTGATATTTGATGAAACTGATATGCCGGAGCTTGCCAGGAAATACTACGCAGAAAGCCTGAAAATAGATGAAGATGCCCAGAATAATAATGGAATTTATATTTCATCAATGAAACTTGCAGAACTTAACCGTAGCAAATCCCCGGAAAGAACAGTTGAATATTACCAGAAAGCAATAAACAGTGCAAAAGCTTTAAACGAAGTTTTTTATCTTACATCAGCCTACTTAGAACTCGGAGATTTCTATAACAACCACAAAAAAATAAAATTTGCACTGAAAAACTATCTTCATGCACTTAATTCTGCACAAAACCATTTTTCACAGGATAATATTGCAAAAATCGAACAGCGGATTACCGATATAAAAATCAGACTGGGAAGCAGATACGATGAATTGGAAAAAGAGATAAAACATGAAAACTAAAGATTATTTTAATGATTATATAAGAGTATTTTTGGAACAAAACGCTAAATTAAATTTAATATCAAAAAATGATGAAAAATTTCTATGGGAAAAACACATTTTTGACAGCCTTTGCATAGAAAAATTTTTTGAAAAATACGGCAATAATTTTAGAACTCTTCTTGATTTCGGGACAGGCGGAGGCTTTCCCTCAGTACCTATTGCACTTGCCTATCCGGAACTCTCGGTCACTGCAGTGGATAGTATAGGAAAAAAAATTAATGCGGTAACAGAAATAAAAAAAGCTCTGCATATTGATAATCTTACAACAATCTGCACCAGAGTAGAGAATTTTGACGGGAAGTTTGATATAGTAACAACAAGAGCCGTAGCATCCCTTGATAAAATTATTCACTATGCAATTCCAAAACTAAAAAAGGACGGATATTTTGCAGCATACAAATCAATTAAAGCCGCAGATGAGATAAAAGAAGCACAAAAAAGCTTACGAAAATTCAACGCAAAAGTTATTGATATTATAGAATATGAACTTCCTCTAGAGCAAAACCATACAAGAAATCTTGTAATAATAAAAAAAGATTAATATCTCAGCTGCTGAAAAATTTATACTGTACAGACTTTATTATGGTTTTGCCCGCATAGTAAAGCATTTTAGGCTTAAGCGGACAGGAGCTATACGGCATACATAATAAATGTACAAAATACACGTAATCCTTAATTACACACACAACGTAATTAACAGAGAATAAAGATAAAAAAAAACCACTCATTTCTGAGTGGGTCGTTTTCTGCATCCTAATGGTCTCTTTTAGTGTTTATTATTTAGGAGTTTATATGTTTTTGGGGTTAATGAATCTATTTATATTTAGTGTTTCGACTACACTTAAATCTTATGTACTTATTATTACACATAACATTTTAAATGTCAACTAAATGATTAGATAAATTTTATTCAATTCTTGAAAATCCGCAATATAGTGTAGATTTTACACTTTACAAAACTTAACAATATGTTATAAATTTAGAAATTTGGGTATGGTATTATCAAAAGCAGATTTACACATATAATATTAACAAATGTAAACTTCCCCTTGTAAATATAGCAATTTTCTTAAGAGTATATACTTTATATATATAAGAGTATAAAGGAAAAAGGCAAATATCATGAATCCAAATGATAACCTAACGGTTAACAAGGTTGGCGCGCCAAAAACAGAGGCAGCCGAACCAATAGCAAGTTATTCAGCAGCTGCGGCAGAAAGCGGTATGCGTATACAGGATCCAGCAACAAATCCGCTTACCCCCGGCAGAACCACGCAGACACAGGCTGCTGCAAGACCTTATGATGCAAATTTCGGCTCCATAACAATGGGGTTTTCATTGAAAGATGCGTTTACATCAATGGGATATTACAATGTAACCGGTTTGGATCCAATGAGCGGCACTCACCTGAACGGCTCTTATGAATACCAGAACAGTGCAGGCAGAAACCTTAACCTTGCAGGATAAAAACATTAAAAAGCCCCGCCATAAAGGCAGGGCTTTTATATTATTATATTAATTAAATCTATGCTTTTACTAAAGCTTTTGATTTTTCAATACAATCAATCAAAGTTTTAGCAACAGTTCTTTGTTCTTCTTCTGTAAGTTCAGGGAACATAGGAAGTGAAACAACCATTTCTGTATTCTTTTCAGTTACAGGAAGCGAGCCTTTTCCAACTCCGAGGTATGCGTGAACTTTCTGCAAATGAAGAGGAACAGGATAGTAAAGCATCGCACCTATTCCGTTTTCCTGAAGCATTTTATGAACTTCATCGCGGTTAGGAATTTTAACTGTGTACTGGTGGTAAACACAGTATGTATCTTCTAATTCCTTAGGAGTTTGAATATCCGGACAGTCTGCAAACAGTTTATTATAATAATAAGCATGTTCACGTCTTTTTTCATTCCATTCCTTAATATGAGGAAGTTTAACTCTCAAAATTGCAGACTGGATTTCGTCTAATCTGCTGTTAACCCCGATTTCATCATGGTAGTAACGAACAGCACCGCCATGGTTTCTTAAAGCTACAGCTCTGTCGCGGAGTTTTTCATCATTAGTCATAAGAAGTCCGCCGTCGCCCATACCGCCTAAATTCTTTGTAGGGTAGAAGCTTAAGCATCCAAAATCACCGAATGTACCAACCATTTTACCTTTATATAATGCGCCGATAGCCTGGCAGCAGTCTTCTATAACATGCAAGTTATGTTTTTTAGCAACCGCCATAATTGTATCCATATCACAAGGCTGACCGTAAAGGTGAACAGGGATAATAGCTTTTGTTTTAGGAGTTATAGCAGCTTCGAGTTTTGAAGCATCCATGTTGAATGTGTCAGCATCAATATCAACAAAAACAGGTTTAGCACCTACAATGCCGATAGCTTCTGTAGTAGCAACAAATGTGAATGCAACTGTGATAACTTCATCACCTGCGCCTATATCTAAAGCTCTCAAAGCAAGGTGAAGCGCATCAGTACCGGAGTTAAGCCCTACTGTATATTTACAGCCGATAAAATCAGCAAGTTCTTTTTCAAGTGCTTTAGTATTTGGGCCTAAAATATAAGAGCCTGAACGCAGCACTTCGCAAACAGCTTTTTCAACTTCCGCACCTATTTGTGCGTACTGACGTTTTGAATCTAAAATAGGTATCATAATTCTCTCCTTTTCCATGTACCAGTATAGTAAAAGTTTACCACTGAAAAGGAAAGCTGAACAGAACCTTTATATAAACTTAATACCAGTAAGCATTGCCAGAGAGTACTTTGTTTTCCTTGAACGCTTTATTACAAGGTATGATTAGGCTTAGTGCATAATCAATAAATAATTTTTTAAACATTTAAAGTTTTGTTATTAAGAATACATTTTCAAATGACGTTCAATCTGTTTATCAATAATAGATTTTACGGAATCATATTCAGTCTGTAATGCACTGTGTTCGGTATCAAGACGTTTAAGAACATTATCATACTGCTTATCTTTAGCTTCAATATCTTTTACAGTAGCCTGATACTGAATTTCAGCTTTAGTAATAGCAGCTTCGTTCTGTTCTTCAGAAATATCGGAAGCATTTGTGTAAAGTATTGAAGTCCAGGTGACATCTTCAAGCCCTGTACCGTCTTCTGTAGGCTCTGTAAACTGAACTCTTTCAAGTGTTACAGTACCATTTTCAAGTGCTGCCTGAAGCCAGTCTGCACTGTTATATAAACCGTCTTCCAAAACAGTCCAGAGCAGCTGCCCGCCTGGAGTAAGTCCGTTAGCAGGGCTTGTATCACCGGTTTCTTGTTCACCGAGAGCTGCTTTTGTTTTTTCATCAGCTCTTGCACCGTTATCAAATCCATCGAGCTCAACTTTATAATCAGATGGTCCGTTCATTCTGTGCCAAAGGTTAATATACCACTGAGCAGCATCCTTATCTGTATATTCAATATCGATTACAGTCATGATTTTTTCAATCTGGTGAAGCTCATTGATTTGTTTTTCCATTTCAGCTTCCCATTCATCATGGGCTTTTTCATATGCAGGAACATCCGGCTCAACATTGTAAATCATATCAAGCAAAGTCATATCTTCCTGGAATGATCTCATTGAATCTTTAAGAGTTGTATCGTAATCAATGCCAAGGCTGCTGTAATTTTCTACAGCATAATACAAATCAATAACTTTCTGTTTTAAAGTTTTTAACTGAGCATTGCCGGCTGCATCGATATAGTAGTTGCTTAAAAGTTTTTTGTTACGAAGAGCATTCGGATCTGTAGACGGGTCATTAACCATATCCAGCAGTTCATTCATATCAGCTTCATTTTCAGCAGCCATAACTCCGTCTTCACAAACTTTTTGAGAAACCGGAACCATATCAGGAGATTTATTGTTATGGTGAATATTTGAACCTGTTATTTTATTTCCTGCAATACTAATATTGTCACCGAGTGTAGTGGTAAATGATTTTGGGTATCCGGGAACGGGACCAAAAATACTATCAGCATTAGCAGCGTCTTCCGTAAGATCTAATAAGTGAGCCAATACGTGAAGATAACAGTTTGCACCGCCACTTCCGCCCATAGCAGTATTGTAACAAGAAGCTGAAGCATCTCTGAATTTTTGGTACAATTCACTGTTAGGGTCTTTGGTAATAACTACTTTAGTAAAATCAGGCTGCTGAGGCTCTCTGCCGTTTAAGCCGCCAACAGCACCGGTACCGCCGTTGTCCCAGATTTCCCAATCAGGACCCCAGATAGTGGTTGCTTTATCTATGTATTCAGGATTTGGTTTATCAGTTTTGGTTGCTTCTGCAACTCCGTATTTTTCCAAGAAGTCTGCAAGTGTTGCACTGGCAAGATAATTTGCAGCATCAACTTCACTCACCATAATCTGTCCGGCGTTATTAATTACACCATACTGGTTCTTAAGTTCTCCGTATGTTGCAAGAGATACTGCGCTGAGCCTTTGTGTCATCTTATTACCGGAAGCATCATATGTTGAAAACATCAACTGTGTTGAATTTAACGCATTCATATACTGTGAACTTGCGTCAGATGTTTTTGTTGCAAGGGACATTTTAGCATTAGTAATGGTCTGAGAACGTAATTCGTTATCAGAAAGCCTTGAGGTTATACTCAGTAATCTGGCTTGTGATGCTGCTAAACCCATTGCCTTAAACTTTTTCCTTTCTTATATCTGCTTCGATACACAATGTATGACGGCTATATAGTGCTGAAACTTTAATAAATCCGGAAGTTTTGTAAACAAAAATTTACATATATTTTAACAATTTGCCATTCGCTGTATTATTGCTAACATTGTATTATGATCAGGATTTTATTTGTATCATCAAGAGCCGGGAAAATAAGTCAATACATTTCGCTTTTAGGCAGCAGCAGGTATGAATTTGCTGCGCTTGCTGACGAGGAGCGTGTTATTGATAATATTAGCCTTGCTGCGCCGGATATTATAATCCTTGATACAATTTCCGACAATATAAATTTTAAAAATCTCATAAAAAAAATTAAGTCATTTTCAGAAAACTCTGCGATACTACTTCTTACTGACAAAGATTTTAATAACAGGGATTTAATAAAAAATGCAAACGCTTTTTTACAGGAAGATTTCTCTGATGAAATGATACTTAACACAATAAACATGAATTTAAGAATGCGGGAATCTCTGGAAAGGCTTTCTAATACAAATAAAGATCTTGCAGACAGCTTATACAGGCTGAATGCGCTTTACAGCACAAGCTCGCAGTTTGCAGGAAGTCTTGATAAGAAAAAACTCATAAATTTTATGATTGAAGGTATTGATAAGGCTTTAAGCTTTTCGCTTACCTGCACTTTGTCTTTCTGTACGGAAAATGAGCCGGTTTTGCTGATTAACTCTTTATATGAGCTTTCAGATGAAATCCTTAGTGCATTAAAGCTAAGAACAATTTATCAGTACAAATCTCTGTTTGATAACGGCAAAGCCCCTTATGAGCTTGATGTTAATACTCTTAAAGTTATAAAACATGTGAAATATCCTGCAAACAGATTTACCTTCACGTTGTTTCAGTTTGATAATATGTTTGCACCAATAAGCCTCGGGGATAACTTCTTCGGTTGTGTTGAAATATTTAAAGACGCCCCATTCTCTGCCGAAGACTCAACCTGTTTTCAGACAATTGCCCGGCAGGTAACACTGCCTTTAAAGAGTGCAGCTCTTTATCAGGAAATTAAAGAAACAAACCTTAAACTGGAAAAGCTTGAACGTTTAAAATCAGAATTTATATCAATTGTTTCACACGAACTAAGAACCCCTCTGACATCAATAAAAAATTCTCTTGATATTCTTTTAAGCGGACGATGCGGAGAGGTCACTGAAGCTTCCGAAAAATTTCTTACTATGGCAAAAAGAAATGTCCAGAGGCTTTCAGGAATTATAAACGACTTGCTTGATTTATCAAAAATCGAAGCCGGAAAAATGGATTTTCATTACAAAAATATCAGTATTCACCAGGTTATTGAATATGTAAAATCAGCCCTGTCGGTTGTTGCTAAAGAAAAAGGGCTTACGCTGACAGCAGAAGAAGCAGAAAATCTGCCGGAAATATTTGCAGATTCGCAAAGACTGGAACAGGTACTTACAAATCTTGTTTCAAATGCTATTAAATTTACACCGGAAGGACGAAACATTACAATAAAATCATCCGTAATGAATGCGAAAGATTTGTCTTACAGAGAATGCTTTGCAGAAACACTCAAAAAGCTTGAAGGGGATTATGTAGTAGTTTCGGTTGAAGATGAGGGTATTGGTATTGCAGAAAAAGATCTTCTACACGTATTTGACAAGTTCGCCCAGATAGAAAATTCACTTTCAAGAAAAGTCGGCGGCTCAGGGCTCGGACTTCCTATTGCCAAACAGCTTCTTGAAGCTCATAAAGGCGCAATCTGGTGTGACAGCGAACCTGATAAAGGCTCTAAATTTTACTTTGCAATTCCGGCAGCACAGGCACTTGTTCATGCCTGACTTATTATGATATAATTTTATTAAGATTAGGTGGAAATATGAAAAAAATTCTCATTGTTGATGATGAACAGGATATTGTAGAAAGCTTAAAATTTGTATTGGAAACTGCGGATTACATCTGCTATTGCGCTTATAACGGCGAAGACGGCTTAAAACTTGCAAAAGAACTTATGCCGGACTTAATCATTCTTGACGTTATGATGCCGAAAATTAACGGATATAAAATCAGCAGACTTTTGAAATATGACAAAAAATACCAGAACATTCCTATATTAATGATAACTGCACGTTCGCAGGAAGAGGATAAGCTTATTGGTGAAGAAACCGGTGCTGATGAATATATTACAAAGCCGTTTGAGCTTGATACAGTAGTAGATAAAGTTAATCAGTATTTGAAGCAGGCTTAAGATAACATGGAAACAATTACTAACAAAACTCTTGAAAAACTCAAATACGACCTTGTAAGAGCAGGGCTTGTTCCTTACGAAACCATAGAACAGGCTGAAGAAATTGCCAATGCCCAGAATATAAATATCGGTCAGGCTCTTATTAATTCCGGGATTTTGACTGAAGAAACTATTATTAAATTTCTGGAGTCAAAACTCCATATTCCTTCTGTAAATTTAGAAGATTATACTCTTGATGAAAACTGCCTGAAGTATATAAGTTATTCTGATGCAAGAAAATACAGAATTATACCGCTTTTTAAAATTGAGGATACTCTTACTGTTGCAATGGCTGATCCTCTTGATTTGTTTGCTATAGATAAAGTTGTAGAAACCGCAGCATGTTCAATAGAGCCGGTTATTGCATCTGAAACCAGCATTTTAAAAAAGATTGATGACTGTTATAAAAATGATTCTACTGTAGGAGAAATCTTCACAGACAGCGAATATATAGGGTTTGACTGGCGAAATGAGCTCCACAGCGAAGATTTGAGTGATAATCATATTCAGAAAATTATCAGAGCAATTTTAAAACAAGCCATTCTGGAAACTGTTCATGAAATAACTTTTCAGCAGGAAGACGAGGGGCTTTGTGTAAATTTTAAAAAAGAAGGGGAATTGTTTAATAAAGGAATTATCCCGAAAGTACTGACAGCTTCTTTTGTTGCAAAGTTAAAAATTCTGGCAGAACTTGATCCTTCTGTATCCGAAGTTCCACAGCTTGGCAAACTCAGCTTTAAAGTTGATGATATTGCAGTAACTGCAAGTATTTCAACATTCCCTACAATTATGGGCGAGAGAATTTTCTTAAAAATATACAAGCCGCCTAAAAAGCTTCAGGAAATTATTAAAACCGAAAAACACCTGAAAATTATAAATAATGCTCTAAATGAACCTGGAATTATTCTTGTCTGCGGCTCGCCATTAAGCGGTAAGACACATATCATTTATTCGCTTTTGCTGGAAATTGCTTCCAGAAACCAAAATAAAAATATTATGACACTTGAAAGTATTGCAAAATACCATCTTCAAGGTGTAAACCAGTGCGAATTGAATGAAAATATCAGCTTCAATATGGATAAAGCTTCAAGATTTATTGAATTTCAATCTCCGGATATTATTTATCTTGAGGGCGTTAAAACAAAAGACACCTTTGACTATTTTTCAAGCCTTGTTTACGATAACAAAACAATTATTATGGAATTTCTTGCAAATAACATGGAAGATTTACGCAACAAAATGGCATTTTCAGATTTTGAAACCTTAAAATCGCTTATCTCCTGTATGATATTTATCCATTCAAAAGACAGTATCGAAGTTTTTGATAAGTCTACTGTACAAAAATATATTGCCTAGAATTTCAAAGGATAGTCATCAGGTATTTTCCAGCCGTTTTGCTGAATTAATGCAGAACAGTATGCTCTTTCATTTGATACGGTTTCTTTGCAGCCGATTGAGCTGTTATTCTTTAGCATTTCTATAGTACCGTCCCAGCTGCGTTTATATGGTTCAAACCCTTTTCTATAGTGGTACTTGTTAGAAGCAGCATTATCCCAAGGCGCAAAGAAAAAGGTAAAATACTTTATACCTGATAGCTTATAATTATTTACTACAGCTCCTGAATCACTTGTACCATACTCAACAAAATCTTTTGCATCCGGCCAAAACTGGAAAGACTTTCCATGAAAAAGACACAGACTTCCGTCAGGGAAATATAGCATAAGATTTCCTGCTACTTTATTTACCTTTACATCAGTAACTTTCAGATATTCTTTAAGGTATTTATTATACCAGCCCATGGCAGCTGATTGAGTTTTATCAACCTCACCGTCTTCATCTGTCACAAAATTATCACCTATTACATCCCAGTATTCCTTTGGTCCGTTATCTTTTTCAGACATCTGTACAGCCTGGTTCATAACAGAATAAAACTTTGCCAGGCGCGTTTCTGCAACTTTTTTGCGGTAGTGTGAGGTAACATTCGGAATTGTTAATGCAGCAACTATCCCGATAATACCTAATGTTATAAGCACCTCTGCTAATGTAAAACCGCTGTATCTATAATAAATCTTCATGTGTACCTCGCTTTCTCATGTGGACATAATTATGTCCACATGTACATAATAACTTATATCATGAAAATATGCAAGCTTTTCAACCGGATAAAAAGAAAGAATTTATGCAGGCTCTTGGCAGGGTAATAAAAAAATTACACTCAAAAAGCAAACGTTCTGCCCGTTCTATTGCATATGAAATAAATATGTCAAAAACAACGCTGCTTCTATCCGAAGCAGGAAAGCTTGATCCTCAGTTAACGACTTTCTGTAAAATAGCAGAAGCATTTTACATAAAACCTGAAACTCTTCTGCAAATGGTTTATGAAGAATTGCCCGACAACTGGACAATCATAGATGAAAACTGATTAACATCAGGCAATATAGAAAATCAGATTAATAATAAAATCTGCAAAAAGCATATAAACCGTTGAAAGAATAGCAGCCTGTGTTGTAGAAGTACCAACCTCTTTTGCTCCGCCTTTTGTTTCATACCCCTGAGTTGCGCAGACAAGAGCAATAAGCATACCGAACACCGCAGCTTTTAAAAGGCTTATATAAATATCTTTTGTCGCAAGCCATGCCCAGACAGAATACCAGTATCTTTCCGGATGAAGATTAATTGTAAGCTTTGCAACAAGCATTCCCCCCGCAATACCGACAAATTCAGCCAGAAGAACTACCATTGGAACAGTGAGCGCAGCAGCAATAAGACGCGGGGTGAAATAATATCCTACAGGATCGACTTTTAAAGTCTTTATGGCATCCACCTGAGAAGTTACCTGCATATTGGCAATTTCAGCCGAAATAGCAGTACCAGCCCTTGCACCTATTGCAAGAGCAACAAAGCCCGGGGCAATCTCTCTTATCATAACAATCGTAATAGTTCCGCCAATATAAGCTTCAGCACCTGACATTAGAAACTGTTTTGCAACCTGGATTGTAATTACGGCAGCCGCAATAAACGCTATAATAAGAGATATAGGCAGTGAATCATAGCTGATTGATGCAGCCTGTGAAATTACAGATGAAAATCTTACCTGACCGCCAAACAGGTATTTTAGACTTTTTATTAAATTTTGAACACAGAGTCCCAAAAATTTTATCAAAATTTCCACCCTTTAAATTTTAAATAAGCACCCTCAATGCTTTGAGGGTGCAAAATATATTAATAAACAGGCATACACCAGTGTTTATATTTAGGAACTTTACCTTTAACAATATCAAAGTAAAGCTTTTGAAGTTCTTTAGAAATAGGTCCGACATTTCCATCACCGAGTTTTCTGTTATCAACGCTTGTGATAGGGCTGATTTGCGCACCTGTTCCGCAGTAGAAAGCTTCATCAGAAATATAAAGTTCTGTTCTGTCAATAGCTCTTTCTTCGGTTTCTATACCGAGAACATCTCTGGCAATTTCAATAACGGTATTCCTTGTTACACCAACAAGAATATTATCAGTCTTTGTAGTAGTAATAAGTTTACCGTTTTGAACAAGGAATAGATTCATTGCAGAACCTTCTGTAACCTGTCCGTCTTCATCCAACACAACAGCATCATCAAAACCTGCATTGTGTGCATCAGTTTTAATCAATGCAGCATTAGCATATGAGCCGGCTACTTTTGCACGCGGAGGAATTGCATTATCGCTGTTTCTTCTCCAGCTTGATACACAAACCTTCAAACCTTTTGATGTATCAATATAATCTCCCATTTTATTTGTAATAATAAGGAAAGAATCTTCATTATCATACAAACCGGGACCCACCTTTTGTGCAGATTTATAAAGTGTAGGACGCATATAAGCATCTTGTCTGTAATTATTTTTATTTAACAATTTAATAGTAATATCACAATATTCTTCAACAGTATGAGGACTTTCCATACACATAATCTTCGCACTTCTTTGAAGTCTTTCGTAGTGTTCAGGAACTCGGAAGGCATATAGCTGTTTTTCTTCTTCATTCCAGTAAGCTCTGATACCTTCAAAAACAGCGGTACCATACAAAAAAGCGTGTGTTCTTACAGGAATAAATGCTTTTTCAGCTTCAACATATTTGCCATTCATATAATAAAACTCTGACATACTAACCTCCTTATTCAATAAATTAACTATACCACGAAATCGCAAAATATTCCTTAAAGTTAATTTATATTAAAAAAAGCAGGTCTGTTTAGACCTGCTTGATATATATGTGAAGTAATTTTATTATTGAGCATCTCCGGTTCTAACTTTCCAATCTGACAATCTCCATTGACCCTGGTAAGGGTTAGTGTACATAACACTGTTTTCAATATCACCTTGACTTAATTCTCCGTCAGTGTCAGCGCTTGTTCCGGTAATTCTTACAGAACCGTTTTCACTTGAAAGTGTAATAACTCCGGCATCAACCCATTGGGTATCATCTTTAAGTTGATTTTTAAATACATTCCAGTTTGGAGTACCGCTTTCATTAGATACACTCGGATTATTACGAGGCTTAAACTGTCTGATTGTCAGGTTTTGACCATCATTAGAAAGAGTATACTGGTATCTTCTGAAAGCTTCATTTTGACCTAACTTAAGACCATTATCGCCCCATTCGGTTTTAATTTCATCATAAACAATCATTGAACCATCTCTTGATGACTTACCGCCGTTGATATTTTTCATATTCAGTGTATAGTTGTATTCATCATAGTAATTTGTAGATAGAACAAATTTACCATTTTTATCAACAGAAACGCCTAATTCATCCAAGATTTCTTTCTGCTTATCTGGAATAGGAGATTCCCATTCTTCCGGTACTGTAACAACAGGTCCTGGAACTTCAACTTTTATAGTATCATGAACGACCTCTCCAGGTAAGTATAATGTATCGGTATGAATTTCAGGAACTTTTATTGTATCGGTATGAATTTCAGGAACTTTTATTGTAACTGTATCATGGACAACTTTATCCACATATGTTGTATCGTGAATAATTTTATCAATGTAAGTTGTATCATGAACCATAACAGGTTCTTTTATAGTATCGTGTTTAACTACTGTAATTGTTTCCGGAGGAAGAGTAATCTCTTTGTATTCGGTTATTGTATCTCTAGGTAGTTCAATTTCATAATTATGAGTTTCATCAAGTATATCGTCAGTACAGCTTGTCATAGCCATTGGTGAAGCAACTGTTCCAACAGCAGCTAAAGCTTTTGTTCCCGGACTAGACAGTACTGTTTTTGCAGTAGCAGCTAACCCGGCAGTACCGCCTAATGCTTCTGCAACATAAGCACCGGTAGCAACTGCAGCTGCGCCTGCCCATACTTTTTCGGTTGTACCCTGAGGCAGCCCGATTACAGCATCCATAGAAGCAAACCCTCTGCGGGTTCTGCCAACGACAGCATCTGCAATGGCTCCGGCTTTACCGGCAACACCTTTTGCATCAGCTACAGGGGCAAAATCATCTTTCCAGCCTTGAATCCATTTTCCAAGAGCTGAATTATCACGCTTATTCTGGGCATCTAATCTTTTCATAGTTGCCATTAATTCAGCATCCTGTTTTTTCTCATATTCAGCACGTTCTTGTGGTGTCATTTTAGCCATTTTGGCTCGTTCTTCTTCTGCTGCTTTTTGAGCTTTATCCAGAATAGACTGCATTTCTGGCGAGTATTGCGATTTCTTTTTACCTGTTAATGAATCAATAAAATCCAAAGGATTTTGTGACTGGGGTTTTACACCGCCGGTCATATCTACTTCTACTTTTTTAGGTTTTTCCTCTGTTTTCTTTGTCTTTTGTTGCACATCCACTTGAGCTGCTTGGACTTTTCCAGTTTTGTCTACTGTCATAAAATTACTCCTTTGCTTTATACTTCACATTTATATATTTCGTATATCAATATAAAGTATTTTTTATATCAGAAATTTCATGACATATTTCTGGTAAAATAGCAGAATATCAAGCTATTGCTACAAAGCAGGCGATTTAAGTTCAACTTTACAAAAGTTAATGAAATTAGCCTTTACTAAGCCTGCTAAGCTGGATAAATTTCTTGGCATCATTGATTGGAATGGCAAAACCAATGCCTATATTTGAGATATTATTATCCGGATTATAGATAGATTGGTTAATACCTATGACTTCTCCGGCAGAATTTAAGAGTGGACCTCCGGAACATCCAGGGTTAATCGCTGCATCTGTTTGGATTTTATTTTTTGTATAGTCAATTCTGGAAATTATGCCCTGTGTTAAAGTTCCGGCAAAACCAAAAGGGTTGCCGATTGCAAGGACTCGCTGCCCTACTTTAATATTCTCTGAATCACCAAATTTTACTGTTTTTAATGCGGTTTTAGGCTCAATTTTCAAGAGTGCAAGATCTTTGTTTTTCCCCATTTTAGAAATTACTTTGGCACTATATGTCTGCCCGTTATACATTGTTACTTCCACATTCCTGCATCCGTCAACCACATGCGAACCCGTAAGTATAACACCGTCAGAAGTTACAATGCAGCCTGTACCGGCAGAAACACCGTCATCTAATTGAGCCTCAATAGCAACAATAGCAGGGTTAATCTTTTCGTATACACTAATATTTATCTGTTCATCGTTGGCATAATTAACTGCCAGGGCACAAGGCTGCTGGAAAATACCTACTCCCGCAATCATTAACGCTATTACAAACTCTTTTACTTTCATAGTTCTTCACCTCGTTAATATTATTATTTCAGGTTTGGTGCGCTTGTCACTTGCTCTCAAAAAAAAATCACGGTTAGTTATTGATATTATTAAAATTTTAATGTATAATTCAGGAAAAATAAAAAAGATAATAGTAAACCACATTATAAAAGGAGAAAAAAATGAGCAGAATTGAATCATTTAAACAAGACCTGGCTGAAAAAAGAGCTGTAAAAATTATTGCAGGTATCGACAATTTTGATATTGAAAATGTAAAAAAAGTAGTTATGGCTGCTGAACAAGCAGGAGCAAGCGCTGTTGATATTTGCGCTGATGAAAATATCGTAAGAGAAATCAGAAATATGACAGAATTACCATTATTTGTATCTTCTGTAGTTCCTGAAGAACTGGCAAGAGCAGTTGAGCTTGGAGCTGATGCGATTGAACTTGGAAACTTTGATGTTTTATACAAAAAAGGTGCATCTTTCTCTAAAGAAGATGTTCTTGCTCTTGTAAAAAGAACTCTTGAAATCATCGACAGCAGAGTATTTTTCAGTGTTACTATCCCTGGAGAAATCTCAATTTCAGAACAAATTGATCTTGCAAGAGAACTTGAAGCTATGGGTATTGACTTAATCCAGACAGAAGGTCATTTTGCATCAGAACAACCGGCTAACGGTGTTAGAGGTTTAATGGAAAGAGCACAGTTAACACTTTCTAATACAATTGAGCTTTCAAGAAACGTTGAAATGCCTGTTATGACTGCTACAGGCATCAACCCGACAACTGCACCGTTTGCATTTGCAGCTGGTGCTAGCGCTATTGGATGCGGTTCTTGTATTAATAAAATGAACTCTGAAATCTCTATGATAGCTACAGCAAAACAATTAGTTGAAATTGCTTCAAGAAATGCAGAAAAAGTTGCAGCTCTTGTATAAGAGAAATTCATATAATTACAAAAAGACCTCTGTTTTAATACAGAGGCTTTTTTAATGCCGAAAACTACACAAATATTAACATGTAATAGCATTTTTTTTACATTTTAAATAGAATGTTATCATTAGGGAGATGAAGTATGGAAATAATTTTGGATATATTATATTTATTCGTTGCAGCTTACACATTGTATTTTTTGGCTCTGGCATTAAGAAACCTAAATGATACATCTTTTAAACGTGAAAAAAGATATTCACAGTATGAGGAGAAAGATAATCTTGCAGTTGTTATATATTCGCATAACAACAAACGCACTCTGGAAAATCTTGTTAGAGAATTAAAAATGCAGGATTATCCTATAAACAATTTTAAAGTATTTGCAATACTGGACAATTGTTCAGACGGCTCGCAGGAACTCTTTGTCAATGACAGCTTTGTACATGTTATCGATGTAAAGGGTGTAGGAACTATTGGAAAAGATCAGGCTATCTCTATACTTCTTGAGCAGCTTTCACACGATGATTTAATTGATTCATATGTATTTATCGATGGCGATAGAAGTATTGCGCCGGACTTTTTAACAACGGTTAATGCGGCATTGACAAAGGCGCATGTTATATCCGGCGAAACAATTATTGATATGAAAAACCTTGGACCGGTTGACAGAGTTAAGGCAGCTTACCAGAAATATCATATGAATTTTATCAGAAAAGCACGTTCTTTGTTCGGACTGGCTTCCCAGGCTGATTCCGGAGTATTTATAATAAAACAGGAAATTGTAAAACAAATCGGCGATGTTGATTTTAAAGATATTGATACAGAGTTAAAATACAGCCTGCTGTTATCAAAAATTAAATTCAATTGCACATATAATCCGAATATACAAACTGTTGTGGATTCTGCAAATTATATTTTCAGAAAGCCAAGACTTTCATACAGGCTAAACCTTTTCAAAAACTGTATTCCAGAATTATTTTCAACAAATTTTACATTCACAGAACACGCATTATCATTACTTTATCCAAACATATGGCTTGTTTTAATCATTTATTTTGCAGTTTTAAAACATTCTCTATATTATCAATTTATTATTGATTTCAAATTTGTTCTGCTTTCATTCATAATACTTGCAGCAGCATTCTGCCTGAGTTTAATAAATGCAAAACTTACTATCAAAGAAATAGGCTACCTGTGCTTATACCCGTTATATTCATTCTGCCACATAATCAATAACTTACCGCCTGTAAGAAAAATAAGAAACAAAATAAGAGGAACAGAAGATCTTCCCCAAGGCACTGAAAAAATGATTGTTGATGTTGTGGTAAATACCGGTAAAGCCGACTTGAACTGTAAACTGGAATTTATATCAGAAAAAGGATTGTGCAAAGTCAGATTTATCTTTAAAAACAAAAAATACACAACCTCAAGTCATATAAGAATGATAGATGCTTTGCAGGAATTAAAAATGAAACTTGATGACTACGGATTTATCCTGAGAATTTGCAGCTGCTGCTCGCATTACAAGCCTTGTGTTGATGGGTCTACCAATATGTTGAAAGGTGTTTGTATAAATGATTATCCTGCACCATCTTTGAATGAACCGAAAAATACTCTTATCTGGAATACCTGTACAAACTTTACACCGGCAAAACTAAACAGCCTTATATCAGAGATGATTAGTCAAGGTAAGAGCGCGGAATAACCTCACTTATCATATATAAAGAACCGCACACTATTGTTATGGTGTGCTCTTCTTTTGGGAGATTATCAATTGATAAAAATTCTTTTGCACCTTCAAAAGGACAGGCAGATTTCAGCTCTTCAAAAGATGCAGAATTAGCGTGGGAAAAATGGTTAAGATAAATTTCATCATTCTTTTCAAATAAAATCTGCATCATTTTAGGATAATCTTTATTTTTCAGGCACCCGAACACAAATCTGCGTTTTTTATCAGGATAATAAAAATCAAGACTTTCTTTTAAGGCAAGTGCACCGTTCGGATTATGTGCGCCGTCAACAATTATATTATAATTTTCCAGCATCTGAAATCTTCCCGGATGACGAGCATTCCTCAGACCTTGAAGAATTGCTGAACCGGAAATATTAGGATAAACAAGTCTTACGGCAGCCAGAGCGAGTGAAAGGTTTTCCTGCTGGTAAGTTCCCTTTAATGCAAGTTCTGTTGTATCTTCAAACGGGGCAGACATAAGTAAAAGCGAGTTACATTCATCAGCCTTATCCCTAACAGCCTCATATCCTTCACAGGTAACTACCGGACAGCCTTTTTTAATAATTCCTGCTTTTTCAAAAGCTATCTTATCTTTAGTATTTCCCAGACGTTCTGTATGATCAAGGTCAATATGTGTAATAACCGCACACAAATTTTCTTTTATAACATTTGTCGCATCAAATCTTCCGCCTAAACCTGTTTCAAGAACAACAACTTCAACATTGTTTTCCGCAAAATATTTGAACATCATAACAGTAAGTATCTCGAACTCTGTGAGATGAATATTATTTTCATCTGCAATTTTACATATATCAAAAACAAGGCGGGCAAAGTCTGCCTTAGATATATCAACTCCGTTAATTTTAATTCTCTCGGTATAATCAAACAAATGAGGTGATGTAAATAAGCCTGTTTTTATGCCTGCAGCCTCTAAAACAGACGAAATAACAGCACAAACAGACCCTTTACCGTTGGTACCGGCAACATGAAAATATTTCAGACTGTCTTGAGGATTTCCCAGCAGCTCCAGCACTGAAGAAACCCGTTCCAGCCCGAGATTTATATAAAACTTTCCCTGAGAAGTCAAAAGCTCAACTGCATCTTTGTATTCATTATTCATACCCTAAAGTTAAATCAAACGAAGAAGATTATCAAGCTTTTAAAATTTATAAGGGTAATCTTCCGGAATTTTCCAGTTATTATACTGGATTAATGCAGTACAATAATGCTGAGTATTAGGATTATTAAGCCTGCATCCGTAGGTTCCATTTATCAGCTTTTCTCTTGTACCATCCCAGCTAAACTTATACGGTTCTATAGGCGCCCACTTTTTATTTGTATTGTAATTTATAAAAAATGTAAAACAGTCCTTCCCTAATATAGATGTTTCTCTATTTGCATATGGATAAAAATACAAGTGTATGGAACTTACATTAGTATTCGGGTCTGTACCGGGAGCATAATGATTAAATATTTTAAATTTTGAACCGTCCGCCAAATAAACAAATAAAACGCCATCCCCACGCTCGGTTTTTAAGGTCTTTACATAAGGTCGAAAATACTTATTATACCACTCTTCCATATTTTTACTGTTATAACCTGCAAAAGAATTACCCCAGTATTGAAATTCTCCGTATTTTTGTTCAGAAAGTGTTACAGCCTGATTCATTATTGTGTAAAATTTTTTTAAACGGGTTTCAACGACCTGATTCCGGTATTTCTGCACCAAAGCAGGCAGTGTCATTGATGCAACAATACCAATTATACCGAGAGTAATCAATACCTCAGCCAAAGTGAACCCATATCCATGGTCATTATTTTTAACGACGCCAAATGGTTTGATACCTGCGCCAATACCTCTTAAGGAGCTTAAACTACTCTGCCCCCCCCCCGAAAAGCCTTGTCATTACTACGTTTTCCATAACTTAATCTCCTTTTTAGTTGTATCTGTTCTTTCTTAGTTTTTGATTAAATATAAAACTTTTTTCGGCACGCTCTCGCCCTGCTCTCGCTATCGCCTAGAAAACAAATATTTTTTCTTATTTGTTTTTATTGCTTCCGCTAGTATGCCTGATAAAATTTTCGTTTACCCAGGTTGTGTCGTGCCTCAGACACCACTTTCGCATCAAAAAGTTCTATTTTTGATTTTAATGTTCTGATAATAGAAAAGCTATATATGTTTTCAAAACGATAGCTTGAACAGAGCGGAAGCGTGTTTGAGCATATATAATAGCTATTCTATCATGTTTTCCTCTGCTTTTTTATTATAATCTATATTCTAATATTTTTCAATATGAGAATATAGTTCAGATATGCTTTAATTGAGAAACTATTTTTTCAACACCATCATATCTGGCAAGTTTTAAAGCCCCTTGCTGAATTTTAATCAGTTTCTCTTTATCTGTAAGCAATGATAAAATTGCAGTTAAAAGTGTTTTTTCAGTAACTTCATTATCCTCAAGATACAAAGCAGCATTTTGCTCTACCATATATTTTGCATTCTTCCTCTGGTGATCTGCTGCTGCATGCGGATAAGGAACCAGAATTGGGGCGATACCACTTGCACAGATTTCCGACAAGCTTAAAGACCCGGCTCTTGACACAGCAATATCACTAGCCTTTAAAACAGTAACCATATCATCAAAATAAGGTTTAACAATTAACTTCTTATCCTGTTCATATTCAGGATAAAATTTTATTAGCTGTTCAATTACCCTGTCAAAATTTTTCTTTCCTGTTTGAAAAATAATTTGTACATCATACTTTTGAGAAAGAGTTTTAAGAATTTCAACAGCCGCATCATTAATTGTCCTTGCCCCCTGCGAGCCGCCCATTATACATAAGGTAATCTTATGCCCGAGCCCTAAAGCCTGACGCGCTTCAAACTTAGTCATATTTTTAAATCCCGGACGTATAGGATTTCCATTAATATTAATATTTTCATTTTTGATGAAATTTTTTGCACATTCAAATGCAACTGATATTGCAGAAGCTCCTGACGCAAGTTTTCTTGTAACAAGACCGGGCTGAGCATCACAATCATGCATCATATAAGGAACATGTGAAAGCTTACAGGCAATTAGAATAGGAGCAGAAACGTACCCGCCTGTACCAAAAACGGCATCAGGCTTATATAAATTAATATAATTCAGACATTTAATAACTGCACCGGAAAGCTGAAAAGCCCACTTCAGAAGTTCCAAACCGGCTTTTCGCGGCATTCCATGAACATTCACCGGCAAAAACTCATAGCCTTTACTGCTTACAATATCAGCTTCAAGATTTTCAGGATTACCAATGTAATATAGACCTTTTGTATCCTCATCGCTGCTCAAAGCATCTGCAACCGCAACAGCAGGATAAATATGTCCTCCTGTACCGCCGCCTGTTATAAAATATGTATATTTTCCGACCTGTTTAGACATTTGCATGATTCCTTATCTTTTTAATTCTCTTCTTTGAAATATTAAGCAAAATTCCTATCATACATAAAGACACGATTAGAGATGAACCGCCGTAACTGATAAAAGGAAGAGGAACACCGGTAGTAGGGAAGAAAGAACTTGCAACACTGATATTCAAAAATGCCTGAAACCCTATAGAAAAAGTTATTCCTACAGCAAGAAGCTTGCCGTACATATCAGGACATCTTGCAGCAATCAAAAAGCCTCTGTGTATTAATGTCCAGAATAATCCTATAATCAAAACACAGCCAACCCAGCCCATTTCCTCTGCAATTATTGCGAAAATAAAGTCTGTATGACACTCCGGGAGGTAGGAAAGCTTCTGTATAGAGCCGCCGTACCCCACGCCTGTAAACCCGCCTGATGCAAACGCAATCAGCGACTGGATAATATTATAACCTGCTCCCTGCGGGTCAAGCTCAGGATGCCGCCATGTGGTGATACGCTGCATCTGATAAGGTTTAATAATTGTGGTTGCAGCAACAATTACAGTAACAACCATAGCTGAAAGGCAGCTGAAAAACAACTTCAAAGACCCGCCCGCCGCAAGAAACATTACAACAGAAGTTGATAAAAGCAGGATTACCATACTTAAGTTCGGCTGAACAAAGATGAAGCCTATCATAATAAGGATAGGAATAAAGGCTGAAACCCACTTATTCTGATCTATAAGGTTAGCATCCTTTTTTAAAGCAGAAGCCAGCAGCAAAACAACAGCAGGCTTTGCAAATTCAGACGGCTGAAGCTGAAACCCTAAGATATTAATCCATCTTTTTGCTCCGTTAACAGTCACCCCAAGCGGTGTAAAGTCTACCAGAACGAGCAGAAGCAGAACAATTCCTGCAAAAACCATATTCCAGTCCGAGAGTTTTTTATAATCAAAGTTAGAAAAGAACTTCAATCCGATAAAACCGACAATAAAACACAAAAATTGTTTTATTAAAAACTGTGCAGGATTGCCTCCTTCATCAATACATTTTGGGGCGGAGGCAGAGAAAATAGCCAGAAACCCTATTATTACAAGGAATGCCACAGTAATTAGCAGTGTTTTATCCGGTGCAGAAACAATAATGCTCTGTATCGGGTGACGGTTATATGCTTCGTTGTACCTATCCGATCTTTGATAAGACATATTCCTTGAATACCTTTCCTCTCTCCTCGTAGCCGCTGAACATATCAAAACTTGCACATGCCGGTGAAAGCAAAACCACATCCGGCTTTAATTCAACGGCCTTATCAATCGCAGACTGCAATGAAACTTCTCTGAAAATATTATCAAATCCGTTATTTCTTAAATTTTCTTCAAACCTGTCAGCAGCTTCTCCAATAAGAATTACAGTCTTAATATGCTTTTTAATGGAATCGCAAAACTCTTTTAAATCAGTATTTTTATCCCTGCCGCCCGCAATAAGTGCAACATCGCAGTTATTAAAAGAATTAATTGCAACAATTGAAGCTTCAGGATTTGTTGCTTTTGAGTCATTGTAGAATGTAATACCGTCCTTTTCTCCGCATTTTTCAAGCCTGTGCTCCGGTACAATAAATGAAATTATGGAATTTCTTATATTCTCAGTAGAGATACCCTCAAGCTTTGCACAGATAACAGAACATTCAATATTCTGATAATTATGTTCACCGATTAACGGGCAGTCGCTCAAATCAATAATATACTCTTCCTCACCATTGCGTTTAAAGCAGATTGCATTATCTTTCACGTAACAGCAGTTATCGCCCTCCTCTGCTCCGAAAAAGAATACTGTTCCGCCGGCTTCTTTTGCAAACTCTTTGAGTTTTTCATCTTTTACATTTAAAACAGAAAATGCAGGAGTTTGCGGAGATTTAAAAATTCTTGACTTTGCTTTGAAATAATTATCCAATCCCTGATGCCAGTCAATGTGATCAGGTGTAAAATTTGTCCAAACAGAAATCTGAGGTTGAAAAGCCGGAGAATATTCAAGCTGGAATGAACTGCACTCACATACAAAATAATCAATTTTATCATCATCAAGCAAGTCACATGGCGGCTTTCCATAGTTCCCGCAAGGCACAGCATTATATTCACTGCTTAAAATATGCGCAGTCAAAGCTGTTGTTGTTGTCTTGCCATTTGTTCCTGTAATAGCTATAAAAGGTTTGCCTGTTTGTAAAAACGCAAGTTCAACCTCGGAAATTACATGAACTTTTGCTTCTTTCAAACGTTTCATTAAGTCACTATGCGGCGGAATTCCCGGGCTTGTCACCGCTATATAAGCATCTTTTATAAATTCATCGCTGTGACCGCCCATTTCAATTTTTATATCTAATGCACGTAACTCTTGAAGTATTTCATTATCCCCGGGTTTTTCTGCACGATATTCTGTTATATAAACATCTGCACCATGTTTGTTGAGATACTTTGCGGCAGCAATACCGCTTTTTGATAGACCTAAAACCAAAACTTTTTTATCAAACCAGTTTGACATTATAAAATACCTCTATTTGTTAAATAAAATAAAACAAGTGCAGTCAAAGAAAGCAACGCTGATACAAAAGCAAACACAGCAACAACCTTCTTTTCACTCCATCCGCACAACTCAAAATGATGGTGAACAGGCGCCATTTTAAACACTCTTTTTCCGGTAGTTTTAAAACTGAAAACCTGGATAATTACAGACAAAGTTTCCATAACAAAAACTCCGCCTAAAAATATCAAAAGAAATTCAAACTTACCCATAACAGCCAGAGTACCAAGAAGTCCGCCTATGGCAAGCGAGCCGGTATCTCCCATAAACACCTGCGCCTTAGGCTTGTTATATCTTAAAAAGCCGAATAAAGCACCGGCAACAGCAGCAGCAACAATTGCAACCTGCGGATGTCCGCTGAACAAAGCAATTATTGAACAGGCTGCAAAAGAGAACACTCCGGTTGATGCAGCAAGCCCGTCTAGTCCGTCAGTAAGATTGTAGGCATTTGACGCTCCTGTTATTATAAACACTGCCAGAAACGGATAAAACCATTTTAAATCAAAGGTATGCGAAAGAATTGAGAATTCACATCCGCCTTTTCCGCTGATAACAACATACATTGTCGGTAATAATGCGATGGCGATTTGCCTTAAAAGTTTTCCCCTCGCACTTAATCCGTCATTTGCATGTCCTTTAATTTTAAGATAATCGTCCTGAAAACCTGCAAAAGTATAAAACAAGAGAGTAATAAGTATTATAATAGCTTCGGTATCAAAACGCTGTGCAAGCAAAAGCGCAATTATTGATGCAATTATAATTGCAAAAATAATAAATACTCCGCCTGTAGTAGGAGTTCCCTGCTTCTTCGCGTGGTTTTCCGGCGCGCAGTCTTTAACATACTGACCAATCATTTTTTTCTTCAAAAAATCTATATAAGGCACACCGAAAAGCAGACATAAAATCATTGCTAACAGGAATGCCACAGCAATCATAATCATACTTTAATTTCTCCCTTGATAAAATCTATAATTTCCTCAAACTTCATACTTCTTGAAGCTTTCAGAAATATTGTAGTACCAACATCTATACTATCAATAATATAATCTGAAACTTCTCTGTTATTTTCAAAATTCTTTACAAAAAAGCCTTTCGCATCAAGTTCATCACCTATCTCACGCGCAAGCCGTCCTACAGTAAGATACTTTGCATCTTTTCCGTAACTTAACCCGGCAAGGTATCTGCCTACTTCAATATGAAGCTCATCTTCCATATCGCCGAGCTCTCCCATATCGCCAAGAACAACAACCGGATGCTTATAATGCTGAAGGAATGTTGAAACAGCAGCTTTCATAGATTCCGGATTAGCATTATAGCTGTCGTTTATAACCTTATATCTGCCGGCATCTAGTATTTCCCAGCGCTTTTCAATAGGTTTGTAAGCTGCAAGCCCCCTGCGGATTTCATCATACTCCATTCCCAGCTTATAACCTAAATTTATAGCAGCAAGTGAGTTTTCTATATTATAATCACCTTCTACATTAAGTTCATACTCTCTGCCTTTATATAAAAATTTTGAATAAGAAGGCTTTCTGTCTATAATATTAACCTCATCCAGGGAATAATAAATTTTTTCACCCTCAAATACGGCAAACTTTTTAATTCTTTCGTTATTTTGGGAAATAAATGTTCCGTCTTTTTTGAGGTACTTTACAATTTCGCTTTTGGCTTTTGCAATATTATCAAGGCTTCCAAGGCGTCCTATGTGGGCAGAGCCGGCATTAGTAATTACCGCAAAGTCCGGTTCTGCATACTTTGAAAGAAGCTCAATTTCGCCAAGCCCGCGCATTCCCATTTCAACTATCAAGATCTGGCAATCCTGCGGCATATTCATTAAAGTTTCGCAAAACCCTATTTCATTATTATGATTTGAAAAAGTCTTATGAGTTTTAAACTTCTCATCCAGCACAGAAAAAATTATCTCCTTTGTTGTGGTTTTTCCTGAACTCCCGGTAACTGCTATAGTTTTAGGGTTATATTTTCTCCTTAAAAATTGTGCAAGAGAAAGATAAGCACTCAATGTATCCTTAACTTTCAAAACAATCTTTGCATCCTCAGGATAGTCATCCTTTGTAATAAAACATCCAGCTGCACCTTTATCCACAGCCTGGGAAAGGAAATTTTCTCCGTCAAAACTGGCGCCCTTTAAAGGCAGGTATAAATCTCCCTTATTTATAGTGCGGGTATCTGTAGAAATATTAAAATCATCACTATCAGAAGTATTCTTAATTAATTCAGCTCCCGAAGCCTCAATAATCTCATCCAAATTAAACATCATATTATTATGATACTTCAAAAAAAACATATGAGTAAAAAGTTAATAAATATTAATACTACTTGACATGCGGGCTTTAGCAAAAGATAATATATGTACGTATTACTATGGGTAAATCGTTTAATAAATATCCAAAAGGATTACGAAACCCGCAATTGAAAGGAAAAGACACATGTACGCAATTGTAGAAACCGGCGGAAAACAATACCCCGTTGAAGAAGGACGCTACGTTGAAGTAGAATTGCTGGATGCTGAAAAAGACAGCAAAGTAGTTTTTGACAAAATCGTTATGTTAGTTAACGGTAAAAAATCAAAAGTAGGACAGCCTTATGTTGCAGGCGCTTCTGTAGAAGGAACTGTTCTTGCTATTGATAAATCTAAAAAAGTTATCGTTTACAAACAAAGACCTAAAAAAGGCTACAGAAAAAAACAAGGACACAGACAAGGCTTTACAAGAGTTATGATTAACAAAATCAGAACTTCTGCCCAGAAGAAAGCCGCTGAATCAACTGAAAACGCTGAAGCGTAAGTATCTAAAAACATATGCGGTACGGGAATAAATAAAAATTACCCGTTTGCATTTGGTCAGCTCAGACCGGAAAGGCAAAACCGCAAATATCGCCGGAAGGCGAAACTTAATTAACTGTAAGCTAAATTAAACAAAGGAGAAATAAAATGGCACATAAGAAAGGTATGGGATCTACCCGTAACGGTCGTGACTCCGAAGCGAAGCGTTTAGGCGTTAAGAAATTCGGCGGTGAAACCGTTAAAGCCGGCAACATTCTTGTTCGCCAGAGAGGAACAAAAATCCACCCTGGAAATAATGTTGGTATCGGTTCAGATGATACTTTATTCGCTCTTATTGACGGCGAAGTTAAATTTGAAGCACACAGACGCGACAGAAAACAGGTTAGTGTTTACGCTGTGTAGTTTTAAAACAATATTCAAAAAGCTCCCGTTTATTACGGGAGCTTTTTGTTATACATACTGATTTTTCTTTGGTGCAATATCAAAAACACTTGTGTTCATAGGGATTGCCCCCGCGGACTGTTTACTAGCGGAAGCTGCCGTCTTATCCTGATTTTTATCAACTATTCCCGCCTCCTGATTAAGTTCTGTCCGCTTATCTTTAGACAGCAGATTTGTGTAGGTTTTGCCTTCTCTTTTGGCAGCAAACACCGATAATTCATCATTTCCAAAAGCTGCAATATTTGATAAGGAAACTTCTGTTCTGCCGTTTAGATTTTTGTTGCCATTACACAGCTTAATCATATCTTCCGGCTTAAAACTGGGGAATGCAGTATAAATATCCCCGACTGTAATTGACATACTTAACTCCTTTCCAAGCTTATGTTCTATTTTTATAAAGAAGTTTTGCCTGAAAAGATTGCTATCCGCCCACCCCATCCTATCCTATCCTATCCTATCTCAGAGTATAACTGAATTTCCGGCATTGCAGAAGTCATATTTACATTTCTTTACAACTTAACATTTTTACTAAAGATTTTTATAAGTACTGCCGATATAAATAATGTAATCAGAAATCTAAGGAGAAATTTATATATGTTGAAAAAGATTGTATCACCTTCGTGTAATGTATGCGACAGTGTGGAATTTATATTAAGAGGAGCGAGAAGACGCCGCAGTATGGCGATAGCATCTGCAAAAAGCATTAATGCTGATGCAGGTATTAAAACAGGACTTGCAGCTGTTAAGTAAGTGTTTTTTCTGCAAGAAATAAAGAGAGCTTTATGTTAAAGACCGGTTTACAAACCGGTCTTTTTTAGTTTTTTATAGTATAATTCTTTCAGGGAGAAAAGTTATGGGGAATAAGAATAGAGAGAAGACTGCAATTATAATCGGAGCCGGACCTGCAGGATTAAGTGCGGCATATTATTTATTAAAAAATACTGATGATATAAAGCCGGTTATATTAGAAGAGCTGGATTGTGTCGGCGGAATTTCAAGAACTGTTCATTATAATGGAAACGGGATTGACTTAGGCGGGCATAGACTTTTTTCAAAAAATCAGGAGATACTTGACTTTTGGGAAGAAATACTTCCGCTTCAGGGCAAACCTCCTATTGATGACAAAATTTTACACAGAGAAATTACAGTATCGCAAACAGGACCTGATCCAGATGAAACAGACAGAGTTATGCTAAAACGCAAACGTGTTTCAAGAATATATTATCTAAGAAAGTTTTTTGATTATCCGATAAGTCTGAAGGCTTCCACAATTTTAAACATGGGACTTGGCAGAACGTTCAAAGCAGGAATGAGCTATTTAAAATCATGTGTTCATAAAGTTCCTGAAACCACGCTTGAGGACTTTATGATTAACCGTTTCGGCAAAGTCCTTTATAAGATGTTTTTTGAAAAATACACACAGAAAGTCTGGGGGCTTCATCCGTCTGAAATATCAAAAGAGTGGGGTGAACAGCGAATTAAAGGGTTATCACTTTCAAAAGCCGTAATTAACGCACTCTTATCACCATTAAAATTAATTTCAAATAAAGAAAAAGAAACTTCTCTAATAGAAGAATATTTTTATCCTAAATTTGGCTGCGGACAGGTATGGGAATTTATGGCAGATGAAATTATTAAAATGGGAGGCGAAATCCATTTTAATACAAGGGTTTGTGAGTTTTCATTTGACGGCAGCCGTATAAGAGCGGTTAAAGCAGTTACCGATTGCGGACAAAGTTCGCAATCGCATAATCACTGTGATTATGCAGAATTTTCAGGGGATTACTACATCTCCTCAATGCCTGTAAAAGACCTTGTTGCTGGTTTAGGCGGAAATGTTCCTCAGGAAATTTCTGCAATTGCAAAAGATTTGCCATACAGAGATTATATTTTGACAGGTTTTTACTGTAATAAAATAAATTTGGAAAATAATACCAAAATACCTACAATTAATAATATTTGTCCGGACAGCTGGATTTATATTCAGGAGGATGATATAACAGCAGGCAGACTTCAGATTATGAACAACTGGTCGCCTTATCTTGTAAAAGATTTTGAGAATAAAGTATTTATAAGCCTTGAATATTTCTGTAACGAGGGCGATGAATTGTGGGAAAAACCGGAAAAAGAAATGCTTGATTTTGCAGTTTCAGAACTTGAAAAACTTAGTATTACGCGCAAAGACGACATTCTCGACAGTGTTAGAGTGAGAGTTAAAAAAGCTTATCCGGCATACTTCGGAGTTTACAAGCATTTCGATGAGGTAAAAGCGTACCTGAATAAAATTGATAACTTGTACTGCATAGGAAGAAACGGGCAGCACAAATACAATAACATGGATCATTCTATGCTTAGCGGAATTGAAGCTGTGAATGTTATCAAAGGAAATCTTGATAAAGAAATTCTCTGGAAAGTAAATACGGAAAAAGAATACCATGAAGTTAAAAAATAGTAAGTTATTTATAACAGTAATATCAATATATATAATTGTTACAGTTGTAAGACTCATTTTTCACCAGCCATGGTATGATGAGGCACACGCATGGACTGTTGCTGAACAGCTGAATTTAAAAGAGATAATAGATTTGATGAGAATTGAAGGTCACACTTTTATCTGGTATCTTCTAATAATGCCGTTTGCTAAAGCTAATTTATGGTATCCTTGGCCAATGATGATTATCAATTATATTTTTGCACTTGCCAGTGTAATTTTTATGTGGAAAAGGGCTCCGTTTAATAACTTTACTAAAACTGTTGTAACATTCTCTTTCCCGTTTTTTGCATTGTTTCCTGTAAATGCCAGATGCTATGCAATCGGTGTAATTATGCTTTTTCTGTTAACTGATTTGTTTAACAAAAAGCTGAAACATCCGCTTATATTTGCATCACTTGTCAGTTTGTGCGCCAACACCAGCGTAATGGCACTGATAGGCGCAAGTGCATTTGGGTTTTTGTTTGCCTTTGATTTAATAAAAGGAGCATTGTCCGATAAAGTCAGCCGAAAAGATTTTACTATTGCTTTTATCATAATGGCTGTTGGTGCCTGTATGATATTATGGCAGCTTGGAGGTTCAAATTCCGGAATACTTGGCAACAATATTCATTTTATCGAAAACTTTACTGAATTTTTCATAGGACCGCTGCCACTTTCCAATATTACGGCAATTATAGGAGCTATATCTGTTTTACTATTCTTACCGGTTTATTTGTTTAAGGATAAAAAAGCATTATTCTTTTTTGCTTATACAATTGGAACAATGCTCTTCATATTTACCCATTTATATGCAGGTTTTGCCCATCACTATGTATTTTTATATATTTACACATTAATAAGCTTCTGGCTGGCAAAAAATAACTTTCCTGACGGGAAACTTGTTAAATTTACAGAAATTGCATTGGCGATATTATTTATAAGCCAGATTATAACACATTTAAACTATGCGCCGGCATATTTCCATTCCGGCTCAAAATATTTGTCTGACATAATTTTACAGGATAAGAAACTAAAAAAAAGCAGGATAATTTTATACAACAGCGCAGATAAAAGGATTTTGCCCTATATACAAAATGAAAACGTTGACCTGTGGTTTTACTGTCAGGCCTCAAAAGCAAATTACGATCCAAATCTTCACGACACCCCAATCTGCGAACCCGGTAGACCGTTATATTATATTCCGGACTGGCTTGAGAAAAGTTTATCAAAAGACAAAGATAATTATTCAATAATGGAAATCTCACCTAAAACTCCGCTGGAGGGATTTATAATAGAGGATAACAAACGCAGAATTGTTTTTGAATTATATAAAGATTTAAACAAGACGTACGGCATATTCAAAACAACAGAATATGACAAATAGCGGCATCCCCCAAAACCTTCCACCGCTCAGTCCGCAGGATTTTGCAAAGGATACAATAGCGGCATCAGCTAAAGGATTACTGCTGCCAAGGTTTTACAAGGAATTTTATGGCTTTGCCGTCAATGTGCTGCTGCATAGCCCATTCAATCTTATCGAGTCCGATAGTTGCCGTAATAAGCTTTTCAACTTCGACATCACCTGATGCGATATAATCCAGAGCCATTCTGAAATATTTTGGAGTATGGTGGAATACACTCATAAGCCTAATATCTCCGTAGTGCATTTTAGTAGTATCAAAAGTAACAGTTGACCCGGATTTGCAGCCGCCGAAAAAGTGAACTGTTCCGCCGGGTCTTACACAGGAGAAGATTCTCTCCCAGATTTCCGGCAGCCCGACACACTCAACTGCAACATCCAGCCCTTTATGCTCTTCTGTAAATTCAGTAAAGATTTTTTCAGGATTAGGGTACTTAGTCAAATCAACAATTTCATCAGCCCTGGCAAATTCCTCAGCCATTTTTAACTTTAAAGGATTTCTACCGGCAACGATAACATTTGCTCCCTTTAGCTTAGCAAGACGTGCAAACATAAGCCCAATCGGTCCAATACCAATAATCCCGACAGTCTGGCCGGGTTTAATACCTGTTCTTTCGACCCCGTGAACCACATTTGCAAGAGGTTCACAAAATGCGGCTTTATCAAAGCTCAATCCCTCCGGCAATATAAGCATATTTTTCTTAACTATACGAGCAGGAACTGTAATATATTCTGCATAAGCGCCATTTAGCAAATCAAGGTTTTCACAAAGATTATATTCCTCTCTCTTGCAGTAAAAACATTCTCCGCATGGTGCAGAATTTGCAGCAACAACCCTGTCACCCGCTTTAACATTTTCAACACCTTTTCCTACTTTTTCAACAATACCGGCAAATTCGTGTCCAAACCCTGACGGAATATTTTTTATAAGCACAGGATGACCGCGGCGAAAAGTCTTTACATCAGTACCGCAGGTCAAAGCAGAAATAACTTTTACAACAACCTCACCCTCTTCAGGAGGTTTAACCATTACATTTTCAAGTTTTATATCCAGTGGTCCGTAATATTGTATTGCGCGCATTTTCTAATACAGCACAGGTCAAAACCGGTGCAGCCTTTCTTTATTAATCGTTAATCTTAATATAAGCTTTCATAATTTTATTAGTTATTGTATCATCAAAAGCTTGTTGAATTTTATCCATTGAATATTCTGTAGAAATATTTTTTACAATTACTTTTCCTTCTTCCAGAAGTTTCAACGAATCTTTTAAATCAACCGGTGCTGGTGAATAACTTCCTAAAACCGTAAGTTCTCTGTAATAAATTTCATTATTCGGATACCCTGTGTTTTTAGGAGTACTTGAGAACACAAGAATAGTTCCTCCGTTTCTAACAGCCTTCAGCGCAACTTCAAGCGCTTTATCTGCTCCCGATGTCATAAATATTGCGTCAAACTCAGGATTTTCAGGGAGTTCTCTTGAATCGGCTGCATCTATACCTAAGTTTTTGAGAAAATTAATCCTCTCAGGCAGTAAATCACAGCCTGTAACATTCATTCCAAAAGCTTTCAAAGCCTGTGACATCAAAATTCCGATAGACCCGAGACCGACAACAAGCACTGTAGAATTTTTCATTAAATTTGCTCTTTTGACAGCTCTCACACAACAGCCAAGCGGTTCATAAAAAGAAGCCTCAACTTCTGTGAGATTTTCAGGAATTTTATATGCGACATTTTTTAAGTGTTCATCTGATACATAAACTAGTTCGCTGAAACCTCCCGGTCTTATATTTGTGCTCTTAAAATGAGTGCACATTGAAACATTTCCATGTTTACAGTAATTGCAATTTCCGCATGGAATATGATGGGAAGTTACAATTTTATCGCCGGATTTAAAATCTGTATCAGAATTAATTTCCACAATCTGAGCAACAATTTCGTGCCCAAGAACAGTTCCGTTTTTAGAAATTTTCTCTCTGAATTTAACAATATCAGAGCCGCAAAGTCCGCATCCCAAAACCTTTACAATTGCGCCTTTACGATCTTCTAATTTTATATCTTCAACATTTCGGTTAGTAATCTTATCGTTATCAATAACTGCTATTTTCATATCTTCCTCTTCGCCAAAAATTTTAACACAAACCTTGCGGACTGGCAAAAAAAATTATATAATAAGAATATAATTTAATATTTCACAAATAGGTGAGAGAATGACGAGGATAAAAAGACTAACCTGCTTTGATATTCCAAAAATAAATAAAATGATAGAACATCTGGGCAACGGAGATACTACCAGATTTCAGCATGAGTTGAATAACGAGGCATTAATTGCAATAAACGGGCTTGTTCCTCTAAAATATAAATTTATGCCGGAAACTTATATTCTCTCAGATAATGATGAAATCATGGGATTGATTACGGTTGTACCAACCAGAGGCAATCCATATAAAATAAATATTACAAAATTAATCTTCCAGCAAAACTCATACGATGCCGGCAAACAGCTTGTAGAATTTATCATTGCGAGATACGGCGCAAAAGGTGCAGTATCTTTCTGTGCAAACGTTGACCAGACGCATGAGGAGCTGCTGAATTTATTTTTAAACGGCTGCGGTTTTCGCCAGTGTTCTTATGAAAACTTATGGGAATTAAAGAATTTCACGCCCCGCGAGCCTCAGAAAGCGTCATTCAGATACTGTCAAAACTCTGACGCGCCTGATGTTGCAAGACTTTACAACAGTGAACTGAATACTCTATACAAACCATCTATGGAAAGGATAAAACAGGAATACAAAGAACCGTTTTTTGCAGGTCTGGTTAACTTTTATAAAAACAGATATGTTCTGGAAGATCCAATGACACATAGAATTATAGCATATCTTTCAATTACTACAACAGACCATAGGAATTTCACAATAGATATTTCAACCAATGACGGCTACCATATTTCTTACGATGAAGTTATAAACTTTGCACTCAGCGAAATTTCGCGCAGGAAAACCGATTTTAACGCTTATATAAAACACAGACAGTACACAAAAACTGCTGATGGCTTTGAAAAATATCTGCACGAAAGAAATTTAGATTGTATTCAGACAAAATGTGTATTGATAAAAGATTTTTACAGACCTGTAAAACAGCAGGAAAATGTTCTACAGGTATTTTTACTTGGCGAAACAGTAAACTAATCCTTGCATTTTATTTTAGTATTAAAATCTAAATCGTTACAATGCAGATAGTCATATCACCATTTGTAATTACCCATCCTGATTTTAGGATATGAACTTAAATATATCAGAGTAAAATCATATAAAATCTCAAAAATGCATTTGTAAAAACATTTTCCTTTGTGTTAAAATTGGATGACGAAATATTTAACACAAAGAAGGTTTCTATGGATGAACTAAAAATTTATCTTGATAAAGATATTAACAGGGATTTAATTAAAACTAAAAAGATTGCAATCATAGGCTTCGGCTCTCAAGGCTACGGGCAGTCCACAAACCTGAAAGACAGCGGCTGCGATGTTGTTCTGGGGCTTCGTCTTGGCGGTAAATCCGATGTGAAAGCAAAGGATTACGGCTTCAAAACAATGAATATTGAAGATGCCGTTAAATGGGCTGATATTGTACAAATATTAATACCGGATGAAATACAATCAAAAGTTTACGAAGAACAGATAAAACCTTACCTTAAAAAAGGTCAGTATCTGATGTTCTCACATGGCTTTAATATACATTATAAAAAAATTGTTGCACCTGAGGATGTAAACGTCATTATGGTTGCACCAAAAGGTCCGGGGCATACCGTTAGAAGCGAGTATCTGGAAGGAAAAGGTGTTCCTTCTCTAATTGCAATATATCAAGACCCTTCAGGCGACTCAAAAGAAATTGCTCTTTCATACGCTTCTGCAATCGGTGCAGGACGTGCCGGCATCATTGAAACAACATTTAAAGAAGAAACAGAAACAGACCTTTTCGGGGAACAGGCTGTAATTTGCGGCGGAGTTTCCGCACTCATCAAGGCAGGTTTTGAAACTCTTGTTGAAGCAGGATATTCACCTTATATGGCATATTTTGAAGTTCTGCATGAGATGAAGCTTCTTGTTGATTTGATTAATCAGGGCGGGCTTGCCGATATGAGATATTCAATTTCCAACACCGCTGAATACGGAGATATGACACGCGGACCTAAAGTTATCGGCGATCAGTCCAGACAGGCTATGAAAGCATTATTAAAAGATATTCAAAACGGTGCATTTGCTGATGAATTTTTGAATGAAATGAATTCAGGATGCAAAAAATTTAATGAATTAAGAAAAGAAAATGCAGACCACCTCATAGAAAAAGTAGGCGAAGAAATACGCTCATCTTTTGTCTGGGGGACAAAAAATAAAATTATTGATAAGAACAGGAATTAGCAGCCCGTTCTATCCCGCCTTTGCCTTGCTTAATTATACATAATGGAACAGGAAACGGCGGGTTTGTAACACAGTATCTCTTGTGCTGAGGTTGCCCGATGGACGAGAAGTAAAAAAGGAAAAAACATGTTCAATACAGATTCAATTTACGAAGTAGTAGTATTTTCAATAGGCGACACAAAAGCCGGAACAAAAATGGGAAAACTTCAATTAAAAAATACAGAAGACAACTCTGTGCTTAACTGTATTTTATGGGAAGAAACACTCAACCGCATAGACAGCAAAGTTTTCAGATGCGGAAACCAGCTGCGGCTGGTGTCAGCATCCTTTAACGAAAAATTCAACAACTGCCTTGTGTCTTCAGTCGAACTTATCAAAGAAGCCAAAACAGGATTAGATGAGGCTGAGCGTGAAAAAGTTTATGCCGAACTTACATCATATTTTGATAAGATAAAAGACGAAAAACTAAACTCATTTCTCACAATGTTTTTTATGGAGCACAAGGACCGAATTAAAATTATGCCTGCTGCTAAAGTAATGCACCATAACTACATCGGCGGGCTTATGGTTCACACGCTTGAATGTTTGAAAATTGCAGAAAAAAATATGGATATGTCCGATTATAAATTTAACAGGGACAATATCCTTGCAGCGTGTATACTTCATGATATAGGGAAAATCTTTGAATATACAATTGATACAGAATCCGGTATAATAGATTATGACGAACATTTCAGAAAAGAATGGATTTCACACTCGCAATACGGATTTTCAATGTGTATGGCAGAAGGTTTTAAAGAAATAGCCAGAATGATAGCAGCACATCATGGTAGAAGTGATTGGGGTGCAATCATTGATTTAGGTGAAAAGGATTTAGAGCCGGAATTATACTTTATACATCTTGTTGACAATCTGTCCGCAAAATTCGGGAAAATTAATGTAGCCCTGCTTGAAAAAAACTAAGGAGAAAAAATTGGGAAGATTAACTGAAAAACATAATTTGAAAGGTACGCTTGTCTGTGTTGAAGGGATTGACGGATCCGGAAAATCAACACAAATTACACTTTTAAGAGATTGGCTAAAGTCAATCGGACAGGATGTAATTTTCACAGAATGGAATTCTTCAGAACTTATATCCCAGACAACCAAGCTTGCCAAAAAGAAAAATATGCTTTCTCCAAGAACATTTTCTCTTCTGCACGCAGTTGATTTTGCCGACAGGGCAAAACAGGTAATTGCACCGGCGCTGAAAGCAGGTTTTATAGTTCTTGCCGACAGATATGCTTACACAGCTTTCGCAAGAGACGTTGCAAGAGGAGTTGATGCAAACTGGGTAAGAAAAGTTTATGATTTTGCTTATAAACCGGATCTGGCAATTTATTTTGACATAGAACCTCAAACAGCAATGGAGAGAATTTGCTCTAACCGGGCTCCGAAATTTTACGAAGCCGGTATGGATTTAAAATTAAGTAATGACCCGTACGAAAGCTACCTTATATTTCAGGGAAGAGTAATTAAAGAATATCAAAAAATGGTTGATGAATTCGGGCTTGTAAAACTCAACGCAACAGATTCCATTCACTCAAAACAGATTAAAATCAGGCAAATGCTCAAGGAAGTTTTAAAAGAAAAAGGTATTGAGGTAAAATAATGACTGCAAAAACAAAAAACGGATATGAAGGACTTTTAGTAGTAATAGAAGGAACAGACGGCTCCGGCAAATCTACACAGCTGGAACTTTTAAAACGGTCATTGCAGGATAAATCATATGGAGTTATGGTTTCTGAATGGAAAACGTCCAGGCTGATTGCAAATGTTATTGATGATGCAAAAGATAGAAACCTTTTAAACGCAACAACATACAGTCTTTTGTATGCAGCAGATTTTGCAGACCGTTTGGAAAACCAGATTATTCCGGCATTACAGTCAGGTTTTATTGTTTTGCTTGACAGGTATTTTTACACTGCACTGGCGCGTGATGTTGTAAGAGGCCAGAATATTGAATGGGTTAAAAATTTATATGAATACGCACCGGAGCCTGATCTGGTATTTTATCTGGATATGCCTGTAGATATTCTTTTGAAAAGGATTATCGGAACAACCGGTCTTGATTTTTATGAAAGCGGCAGAGATGTCGGATTTTCAACAGATTTTTATAAGAGTTTTGAAATTTACCAGAATAAATGTCTGGAACAATACAACCAGATGAAATCAGAATATAATTTTATAAGCATTGACGGCACAAAATCTATTAAAGAAATTCATAAAATTATGAACGATGAAGTACAGAAATTGCTGGATTCAGGTATTCTGGCATAAAAGAAAGGAGAACAAAATATATGCAAACAATTGAAATGACTGAATTTTACACAAAGGGGGGGGGGCTTAGTTAACGCCGGCGGGCTTTTTTACGCTTTGGGATTAACCCGTAAATCTGCGTTTACTTTAGCGGAAGTTTTAATTACTCTTGGTATTATCGGTATTGTTGCTGCTATGACATTACCTGCACTTATTCAGTCGCATAGAGAAAAACAAACGGTATCTCAATTAAAAAAATTTTACAGCGTAATGAGTAATGCGTTTCTTTTAGCCTATAACGAACATGGAGCGCTTGACGACTGGGGTATTTCAAATAATGATAACACTGACGCAGAAGCTGCAAATGGGTTCAAAAATACATTTATTAAGAACATAAAACCTTATCTTAAGGTAACCAAATTCTGTGAATTTGGAGATGCGAGCTGTGAAAAATCACCTTACAGTATATATTCTTTAGACGGAACAGCGCATATAGTTGAATATGCGAAATTTCTTCCGCATCTAGTGCTTGCTGACGGAAGTTCAATAATTCACCTCTGGTTTACAGGCACAAATTATAATACTAAATACGGTGAAATTTATGTGGACTTAAACGGCTCAAAAAATCCGAATAAATTAGGTGAAGACATATTTGTATTCGGGCTCACCGGAACCAAAATATATCCTTATGGAATACCAGACGCTCCTGTAAACTTTTCTTTTGATACAATGTGCTCCCTAAAAAATAAAGACAGAAAGAACGGCTACGGCTGCGCAGGTTGGGTAATTTATCAGGAAAACATGGATTATCTTAGATGCAATGACTTAAGCTGGAATGGCAAGAAAAAATGTAATTAATTATAATCTCTTAAACAGTACAAAATACTAAATGAAGATTTAATTATTTTTACAATAAAAAATAAAAATTTACTTTATGAAACATTTTGAACTATTCGGCATGGTTTGTGCTACATTAAAGAATGTACAGAGATTATACATACAGTTTAAGGAGATTTATTAATGTCTGAATATTTGAGCAAGGAAGAGATTAAACAATGGAGAAGCTCATTAGAAAAGATTACGTTGGAAGAATTCGCTGCCAGATTAGGGAAAAAGATAGAAGAAGCAAAACCGACTAATGATTTAATTGATATTGTTTTAAAAGGTCAGCCGGTTATGTCAACAACAGAGGATTGGGTTCAAACCAAGGGCGAACGTATAAGCACAATTGCCCAGCGGGCTTTTGACAGAGAACAGGAAATCTCACCATCACCTTTCTCTATTTCTAAGTTAAAACTTGAAATTGATGATGATGTTACTCCGGTTAATGCGACTTCTGCAAAACCGGCTAAGCTCAAAGCCGAAAAAAGTGCTGCCAAAAAAGCTCCTAAAACTACAGTGAAAACAGAAACTAAAACGAAAAAAGCTGTTACTAAATCTGTTATAAAAGAAGAAATTCCTGCGGATAATCTTAGAGAAGAAGTTAGAATTGTATTTAAAAAAGCTTTAACAGACAGAGAGCAAAAAGTTTTTGATCACTTTGCTCAGCACAAAAACCAGATAGTTTATGCTAAAGACCTTGCAGCATTGCTGGATTTGCCAAGAGATTATGTTTATAAATACATTAAAAATCTGCGTGCAAAAATCGAAGGCGAAAAACTTCAAAATGCAGATAAAGGCGGATTTGTTCTAAATATTTAGAATTAATAATTTTCAATAAAAAAAGACCTGATAAATATCAGGTCTTTTTTTGTGGCGCTTGCGTAGCATCCTTTTCTAATATAAATTATATTTATGATAACAAAAGTTATATTGTATCAGATATAATTTATCAACATTCTTGTTATTATAAGTTATAACTACTATTATAAAAGAATGGATTATAAATTCGATAATATATCTATAATGAATTTTATAAAAACACTTGTTACATACAGGGGCTCATCATTAAGGAAGCTGCTGTTTAAACTCAGCCAGGAAAAAGGCTGCAGCAATTGTTATCCCAGTTTTTATAATAAGTTAAAGAATAATACAATAAAATTCAGCGAAGTAAAAGACATTGCAGAATCTTTAGGGTATGAAATAGTATTTAAAGATATAAGACAATAAACTGCTATTATCTTCTGAATAACAAATTCATTCCCGCACGAAAGTAGTTCTTAAATTCAGTAGCTGATTTAATACTAAATAACATCTTTAAAATATATGACGGTCTTAAATAGAAGTTCCGTATTGCCTTTTTGTGAACCTCAAATATACGTTCTTTAGACAATGTGTGACTTTTAACAGAAGGATAAAAATATGCACTTGAAAAGGATGTTTCAGAATTAATCAGACGGTTTTCTTTTGCATAATCATAAAATTTAGTTCCAGGCAGAGGGGTTGCGGTGTAAAAACTAATAAAGTCGCTGTTTAATTCAATAGCAAAATCAATTGTATCTTCTACAGTTTCTTCAGTTTCCCATGGAAGTCCTATTACAAAATAGTTGTAAATTTTTATACCTGCTTTTTTAAAGATTTTGACTGTTAATCTGACATCATCAAGAGTAATACGCTTGCCTATTTTATCAAGCATTTCCTGAGAGCCGCTTTCAACACCTATACTTACAAGACGGCAGCCTGCTTTGTACATCATCTGTGCCATCTCTTCATCAGCGGTATCAGCTCTGGTATTTGCAGACCAGGTTATATCCAAGCCGCTGTCAATTATTTTACGGCACAAATCCATAGTCCATTCTTTATCAATATTAAAAATATCAGACCAGAAAAGAAAATTCGTAATGCCGTATTTGTCAACGCATTCTTTAATTTCAGCAATAATATTTTCAGCAGAACGTCTTCTTACCTTTGCACCTGAAACCGGTGTTGCAAGACAGAAAAAACAGTGGAAAGGACATCCTCTTGAAACTTTAATAACAGCTTGAACCTTATTATTATCCGGACGTCTGTAAATATTGTTGTCTACAAGATGACGCGCTGGAAAAGGCAACTCATCCAGATTTTCAATAAACGGACGAGCCCCGGTGTATTTCACCCGTAAATCATCACGATAGTAAATTCCCAATATTTTATCATAAGGTTTCCCTTCAAGAAGTTCTCTAAGAGTTTCTTCCGGCTCGCCGAAAAGAATAACATCCAAATCTTTCTGGTAATACATAACCTCAAATGCAACAGTAAGAAATGCCGCACCTTTGGCAATTGTAATTACCTCAGGACATATTTCTTTTGCCACAGTCAAGGCAGAAAGGTCGCTTTTAAATGTAGGAGTAGCAACGTTTATTAAAAGATAATCAGGTTTAAATTCTCTCAAATCCTGTTCAAGATTACCACCCTGGCTATAGTCGACAATTTTAGCTTCAAGCCCCGCCTTCTCAGATACTGCCGCAAGATACATTAAATCAGACGGAGGAAGCGGAGGAATTACCAGCAGTTCTTTTGTCGGCTGCTGGCATCTGTCTTCCCTGTTCATAACAGGGGACGGCGGGTAAATCAATAAAATTTTCTTTTTCATTTGCTGATCTTTATTGTTTTCCACGATATTAAACCTTTTCTTTAACCGAATTTGCAACTAAAGCCGCAACAGCCAGACAGGCTGCGCCAATATAGAACGTATATTCCCAATGATAATTTATACATCCGCCAGGCAGCAGGAACACACATTTAGAAATTATCCAGGCAACAATTGTACAGACAAAAACCTGCGGACCGGCAATAAATATATTAAATATACCCATTACAGAACCTTCAGTACCTTTCTTGATATACTGCGAAAGCATTGCAAATGGAAGTGCGCAAATACTTGCCCAGCCGATACCTGCCACAGCCATCATTGCAGCAACAGTAATTTTGTTATTAGATAAAGCCATTCCCAAATATGCAAGTATCATTGTTAATAAAGAAACAATATGAACTTTCTTATTTCCGAATTTAGCTGATAAAATACCTATAGGAATAGCCACAAGGAAACAAACCAGATTAAATATAGCAAAACAAATTGAAGAAAAATTTGTTCCTCCTACAGTGGCATTTTCAAAAGCTTTTGTCATTTCTTCAGTAGCAGCACTCAAATCAGGCACACCAAATACTGTATGAACAGAATATTGAGTAAAGAAAATCATCAAGCACATTGTTCCAATCCAGGTGAAAAACTGCATAACACATATTTTAGAAACTTCAGGAGATAATGCAAAGAAGTTTTTCAATGAGTTTAAAAAATTATCTTCCTCTTTTTCAGCCACAGCAACTTCTTTTATAACTTCTTTCTTAGGCTGCTGATGTTCCTGAATGGTAATACAAGTCCAAATCATTCCAAGAGTAAATGCTAAAGCTGCCATAATAAATTGTGCATCAATGGACATTTGATAATTGAAAAAATACTTGAGAAAAGGTGCAGCACCGGCAGCAACAACAGAACCTAATCCGATAGCAAGGCTTATATAAGAATTTGCAATAGAATGCTGCTCTGGAGGAACAACATCAGGAATTAAAGCTCTGTATGGACCCTGTGCAACGTTTACGCAGGCATCAATAATCCAAATCATTATTGCAGCAATTAAAAGCGCAGTCCAAACCGGCAAATTCAAACCGGTCAAATTATGCAAAATATTGGCAACGCCTTCTGAATTAGGGAAAATCCATAAAGCAAGCGCAGCCAGCAATGCTCCGCCTAAAAGATAAGGACGCCTTCTCCCAAACGGAGAGATAGTCTTATCACTCAAAGCCCCTACCAGAGGCTGTACAACCATTCCCGTAAACGGACCGGCCAGCCATATTAGTCCATATATAAACGGTGAAGCGCCAAGGCCTTCTGTTACAGGTCCAGAAAGAATAATTCTCATCTGCCAGGCAAATTGAAGCCCGAAAAATCCTAAACAAAAATTTAAAAATTGTGCTGTTGTAAATCTTTTCAAATTGTTATTCTCTTCCATTGGATATTCCCCAAATAAACTCACTGCCTTATAAAGATACAACGAAAATACTGTGTAGTCAATAAAAAAGTTAATAACAAAAAGCGATTATTTATTAATCAAATAACCGCTTTTTCAATGAAATTATTTTCTTTTTACTGCTGCATCAATCAAGCCTTTAAATAACGGATGAGGTCTTTCCGGGCGTGATTTGAATTCCGGGTGGAATTGAGAAGCAACAAACCAGTCAAGCTTTGGCAGTTCAACGATTTCAGCAAGCATTCCGTCCGGTGACATTCCGGAAAACACAAGTCCTGCATCTTCAATTTGTTTTAGATATTCATTATTAACTTCATATCTGTGACGGTGTCTTTCTGATATTTTATCTTTACCATAAGCTTTATGAGCTCTGGAGCCCTTCTTCAAAATACAATCATAAGCCCCTAGCCTCATTGTACCTCCGTACCCATGGACATTCTTCTGTTCAAGCATAAGGTCAATAACCGGATGCTGGGCATTTTCATCAAATTCTTTTGAGTTTGCGTCTTTAATACCTACCACATTTCGGGCATATTCAATAACTGCACACTGCATACCCAGACACAGTCCTAAGAAAGGCACATTATTTTCTCTTGCATATCTGATAACATTCAGTTTTCCTTCAATTCCGCGAACGCCAAAACCGCCGGGAACTACTACAGCCTGAACATCTTTCATTAACTCTTTACATGCTGAGTAATCAACACATTCCTCCGAGTTAATCCACTTAATATCAATTTTTACATCATTGGCATAACCGGCATGTTTTAAGGATTCTACAACTGAAATATAAGCATCGGAAAGTTTTGTATATTTACCGGCAATAGCAACCTTAATTGAGCCTTTGGAGTTTCTGATATTATCAACAAGTTTAACCCAGCTGCTTAAATCAGCTTTCTTATTTTCCATTCTGAGCATATCAAGAACAACTCCGGCCATATTCTGCTCTTCCAGAGCAAGCGGAACTTCGTAAATACTTTTCATATCACGACATTCAATAACAGCATCTTTTGGAACGGAACAGAATAGCGCAAGCTTTTCTTTTTCAGTCTTTGGAATAGGTTTTGTTGTACGGCAGACAAGAATTTCCGGCTGGATACCGTAGCTTCTTAAAACCTGGACACTATGCTGTGAAGGTTTTGTTTTTAACTCGCCGGATGTCGGCAGATAAGGTAATAATGTGGTATGTATTGAAATAGCATTACCAATACCTGCTTCAGTTTTAAACTGCCTGATAGCTTCAATAAACGGTAAACTTTCAATATCCCCGATTGTTCCTCCGATTTCTATAAGCTGAAAATCAGGTTTAAATTGTTTTGTTGCTCCGACAATTCTTGTCTTAATCTCATTTGTAATATGCGGAATTACCTGAACAGTTGCTCCGAGATAATCCCCGCGGCGTTCTTTTTCAATAACGGTCTGATAAACGCTCCCTGAAGTTACATTGTTAAATTTACCAAGATTTGTATCAGTAAATCTTTCATAATGCCCTAAATCCAAATCTGTTTCAGCACCGTCATCAGTAACAAAAACTTCGCCATGCTGAAACGGACTCATTGTTCCCGGATCAACATTTATATAAGGATCAAATTTTTGGTTTATTACGGAATACCCTCTTGCTCTTAAAAGCCTGCCAAGGGATGCTGCGATAATCCCTTTTCCCAGAGAACTAACAACACCGCCGGTTATAAAAATATATTTTGTCATTTCAAACCCCATCTATACTAATTCTTAATCTAATGAAGAACTCCCGCTAAAGGCGGGAGCAAAAAATTTTAGTTGATTTTAGGAACTTTAAAGAAGCCGTCTTCCTCTTCGGGCGCATTTGCCATTAACTCTTCTTTTGTTTGTTCATAAACCACTTTATCTTCGCGCATAACATTTACAAAATCAATAACCTGTGTCATGGGTTTTACATTGGAAGTATCAACCTCATTCATCTGGTCAACATATTTCAAAACATCTCCGAGCTGTTTTGTATAAAGTTCTTTTTCATCTTCTGTAAGTTCAAGTCTTGCTAATTTTGCAACATGTTCAACATCTTTAATCGTAATCATACTTATACTCCAAACCTATAATCTATTCTGTAATTATATCACAAAATTCCATGCAAAATTAAAAATATTAATTAAATTTAAGTATTTTTACACACGCCAGGTGTTGTGATATAATTAGTATTGTAGGATTGGAGATTTTCTTTGAAAAGCAATACAAAACAGTATAAAGATATAGATGTTCTGCTTTCCTCCTATAAAGAATGCACTGATGAAAAGAAAAAACGGATGCTGCATTTGAGTATAGTAGAGAAATCAATGGATTTGGTAAAAAGTATTGCCATATCTATTTCAATGCAGTCAGGCGTTTCTCATGAAGATTTAATACAGGTTGGTTCGCTCGGACTTGTCAAGGCAATTGAATTTTACAAGCCGAATATGAATACAAAATTCACAACGTATGCGACTTATTTTATAAAAGGAGAAATAAGACATTATCTAAGAGATAAAGCTTCATTGATTAAAACTCCGCGTGAAATTCAGGAGCTTTTGTTCAAAGTTCATTCTGCAAAGAAAAAATTAAAAAATTTGGGCATAGAAGATCCATCTAATGAACAGATTGCGGATTATCTTAACCTGCCTGCTGAAAAAATCAAAGAAGTTTCTGATATTGAATTTTGTAAAAATACGGTTTCATTAGATCAGACTTTAACCAGTGACAATGATGATACATTTTTAATAGACAAAATTCCTTCTGAGGATTACCAGGAATTTTTAAATTCGTATGAAAACAGAATTATGCTGGCAAGTACAATAGAAAAATTACCGCCGGACTTGAAAGAAGTAATTGAGCTTAGTTTTTATGAAGACCTGAATCAGCGTGAAATTTCTGAGAGAATGAACATGTCTCAAATGCAGGTTTCAAGACGGTTGAAAAAAGCTTTAAACAAGATGTATGAGATGATTAAACATAATTAGAATTGAGGGAGAATATGCCTGTTTCATTAATAGTACTGATACTGTTTATATTTGCATTCGGAGCAATTATAGGCAGCTTTTTAAATGTTGTTATTTTAAGAGCTTTCAGCGGGGAATCCATCGTTCTTCCGCCGTCAAAGTGCCCGAAGTGTCATAATAAATTAAAATGGTGGCATAATATTCCAATACTATCTTATTTATTATTAAGAGGAAAATGCTGGTTCTGCAAAGAAAAAATCAGCATACAATATCCAATTATTGAATTTATTACAGGCTTAATTTTTGTTGCAATATTTTTTAAGTATGGATTAAGAATTGAATCACTTTTTGCAGCTGCAATAGCGTCATTACTTATAGTAATTTCTGTAACTGATATAAAAGAACGTGTGGTTTTTGATTTTCATACATATTCACTTGTTGGTGTCGGTTTGATTTACGGAATTTATTTAACAGCGTTGCAGGTTATTTCTGCACATAATTCTTTATACGGATTTTCGATTACAACAGACTGGCTTATCCATAACCCGCTAACCTCATCTTTACTGGGTATAATTGCAGGGGTTATAATTATGGAAATTGCAGCAAGAATAGGATACATCGTTGCAGGAACAAGAGCATTCGGGGAAGGAGATACTTATATTGCAGCAGGACTTGGTGCGGTCTTTGGCTTAATGGATGTACTTGTAATACTTGCATTAAGTGTTGCAATTCAGCTTTTATTTACTCTTCCTGTTTTTATAAAAAAATTAGCAATGAAAAAAGAATATTCCGTTCTAATCTCACTTATTGCATTTTTTGTTTATGCAGGTATTTTTTATGTTTTACAATCAAGAATAGAAAATTTTGTAATACTGACAACAGGAGCCGTTATTTTGGGACTTTTAGGAATGTATACCTGCTGGAGAATTATTGAAGGTTTAAAAAATCCGGATGAAATGACATATCTTCCGTTCGGACCAGCCATGGCTATTGCCGGTTTGATAATGCTTTTAATTTAAAAAATTAAAAAACTTTTTAGTAAAAAAGAACCTTCTAAAAAGAAGGTTCTTTTTTATTTTTATTTTGTTTTTATCAAAATTTAAACACCGCACATACAGTTTTCGTTAGCTTCGCTTGTTACACTGCAAAAGTTAAAACCGTTAACGCTGTTTTGTGAATAAACTACACCGTCCATATCAATTGAAGCGCATTGTCTGAGGATTGATAATGAAAGATTTTTTGCAGTTTTAGCATCAACAATAAGAGAATTAACTCTGAAATCTTTAGGCAACTGTTCAAGTTTTGTATTTCTAATGTTCAAAACATTTGCTCTTAAATCAGTGTTTAATTTTGTGATGTTGCTTTTTTCAATAGTTAAGCTGTCTGTGTAAATGTGAGCAGGTAATTTTTTAAGTTTAGCACCTGTCATAATAACAGTTTGTGCATCAATAGGGTTTTCGATATTTTTAATTTCAGCATTTGTCATATTTAAAGTACCGCTAACCCAGCCGATTGATAATTTATCAATAACACATTTTGATAAATTCAAACTTCCTTCAACATGATCAAGTTCTAATTTTTTAATTGTGCATCCTGATAAATCTAAATCACCGCCATTGTAATTACTAATAATTTGTTCAAAATCCTTTTTCATAAGACCTCCTTGGTTTTGTATAGAAAACAATATATTAGAAATTTTTTTTAAGAACATCCACTAAATAATGGTTTTTTCTAATCAAATTTTAATACAAAAAATTTTTAAATTGAAAGTATTTTTAAAGTTTCTTTTAATATATCTTCAGCAGAAGAATTTTCTTTTAAATTTACCGCAGCTTTTGACATTGAATTTTTAATTTCATCACGTTCGTAACCAAGCGACAGCAGAACTGTTTGGGCATCATCAACAGCCTGGGAATTTTGGATTTTTGATGACTTAATTTCGATTGGTTCCGACTGTTTAAAATTCATTAATTTATCTTTCAATTCAAGAATAATTTTTTGTGCAAGTTTTGGACCTACACCTTTTGCTCTTGTTAATTCTTTATAATTTCCTTCAATAACAAAACCAATAAGTTCGGAGGATTGAAATTCATCCAAAAGTGTCAAAGCCATCTTGCTACCAACACCGGAAACAGAAGTTAAAATATTAAAAATATCTCTGTCCTCTTTATGCAAAAATCCGCACAAACTCATCTTGTCTTCTCTATGAATTAAAACTGTAAAAATTTTCGCTTCATTTCCAGAATCAACAAGCTCTGAAAAGTCCCTTGCAGTAAGTTCTGCAAGGTATCCGATGCCACATGCTTCAACAGTAGCAAAACAACCTTTTGAACTGCAGGTTTTTGATGCTAAAATACCTTTAATATAATCATACATTTTTATTTTTTCCCTTTAATTTTTTAATGAATTTTTTATTTCGCTTACAGTTCTTTCAAGCTCTTTATTTGTTTTAATTTCTCCTTTAATTTTTTCATAAGAATAGAGCATTGTTGTATGTTTTTTATTAAAAAATTCTGCAATAGTTTCAAAACTTTTTTCAGTAATTTCTCTTGAAAGATACACTGCAACATGACGTGCTCCGGAAATTTTCTGGCTTCTTGAAGAACTCTGAAAATCTGATACAGTAACTCCGTAATAATTTGCAGCAGCACGCGCAACATCTTCTATTGAAAGAGCTTTTTTCACATCCTCGCAATGAAGAACTTTTTTAGCAAAATCAAGAGTAACTTCAACCTGTTCTATATCTGCATAGGCGCTTACTTTATTAAAAGCACCTTCCAATTCTCTCACATTATTTACAAAATTATTGGCAATATATTCAAAAACATCAAACTCGGCTTTCAACGAAATTTGCTCAGCAAGATTTTTTAAAATTGCAACTCTTGTTTCAAAATCCGGCGGAGTAATATCAACAACAAGCCCCATCTCAAAGCGGGTCCGCATTCTATCGGGGAGGGTAGGAATATCTTTCGGCAGTCTGTCTGAAGTTATAACAATCTGTTTATTTTTATTCAGTAAACTGTCAAATGTATGGAATATTTCTTCCATAGTTCTTGTTTTTGATTCCAGAAACTGAATATCATCAATCAGAAGAACATCAACATTTCTGTATTTATCGCGGAACTTATCCATTCTGCCGTTTCTATCTCCGCCTTGCTGAAGATTTTTTATAAGTTCATTCATATATTCTTCTGTTTTAATATATCTTACGCGGAGTTTAGGTTTGTTAAAAATAATATAATGTCCTATTGCCTGCATAAGGTGAGTTTTACCAAGTCCTGATGCACCATATATAAAAAGCGGATTATATTTTTTAGCAGGATTTTGGGCAACAGAATAAGCTACAGCATGTGCAAATCTGCTGTTTTCACCTACAACGAAATTTTCAAATTTATATTTCAGATTTAGGTTAGAAAAAGACTGCATTTGAGCAAGGTTATCCATTGCTTTTGATTCATTAGTTTCATCAGAAATAATTGATCTGGGTTTAGCGCTTTCTTTTTTCTTTTCTTTTTCGTACTTTTTAGCTAAATCGTCATCATAATTTATAGTAATTTCTACTTCTTTTCCAAGAACTTTTTTAAATGCTTCATTGATTTTATGGAAATAATTCTGGCGTACAATCTGAACAGCCATAGCATGAACAGTAAGAATTGAGAACGTATTGTTGTCAAATCCTGAAGCTTCCATCGCATCAATCCAGGTATAATAAGCATGGTCAGGAATAGTTGACCTTAATTCAGCTTTTACTTCACTCCATATTTTTTTGACTTCCAAAATATCCATAAAAATATTTTACTATAAAAACGAATAATTATCTGTTAAAAAATCATATCTGCCTGTGGAAATTTTTATAAAAAATCAAATAAAAAGTTTATACAAAACTACAGCACAGGAAACACTAAGATTTAATGATTCAACAGCAGGTGACATTTCTATCTTAACCTCATCGGATGCAAAATTAATAAGTTCACTGCTAAGCCCGTCAGCTTCCGAGCCAAACATCACAAGACATTTTTCTTCAGCTTTAAAATCTTTTAAAAAGGATTTTGCTCTTGGCAGTGTTGCTATACGCTGAAAATTTTCAAAAATATTTAAATCTTCAATATTTTTGAAGTTTAAAACAGGAAGTTTCCATAAATTTCCAACCGATGCACGAACGCATTTAGGGTTATATAAATCCGCACAATCTCCGTATAAAATAACTGCCTCAGCACCGAATGCAGCAGAAGTTCTTAAAATTGTTCCGAGGTTTCCCAGATCTTTTATATTTTCCAGAAGTACAACTTTATTTGCATTTTTTAACTCATCTCTGCCGTAATGTTTTTTATAAGCAACCGCAACTGCATCCGGTGCACTTTCAGTTGTAGAAATCTTTTTCAAAACCGGCTCCGTTGTCAAAATCAGCTTATCTTTTATAAAAGAATACTCGTTTTCTTTTCCAGATAAAACAAAAACTTTTTCTATATTTAAACCGGCATTAAAAGCTTCTTCAATTGCTTTAAAACCTTCAAGCAAAAATTTATCAGTACAATCCCGGTATTTTTTCTGTTGAAGCTTAACTGTTTCTTTGACCTGTTCATTATTTACGCTTGTGATTTCCATTTTCTATTTAACCTCAAATTCCCCAAGCCATTCTTTCTCCTGATTGGTTAGCATATCAAAATCAATAAGTTTTTTTTCGTAATTCATTTTAACAAAAGAATTAATTTTTCCGTTCTTAAAATAGCATGAATTTTCTAATCTCACACCAAAATGATTTTCATTATAAAGCCCTGGTTCAATAGAAAAACACATGCCCTCTTCCAATGCAGTTTTTGCCATCTCATTTTTTGATAAGTTCGGCGGATATTCGTGGACGCTTACCCCTATTCCATGCCCTAAACCGTGATTAAAAACAAAACCTTCAACAGGATTTTTTTCAAAAATTTCACGTGCCAAATTATCAATTTCATATCCGTTTTTAGGATTTTTAAAATTGAATGAATGTAAAAAAGTTTTCAGAACAATTGTGTAAATTTTTTTATGCAAATCAGATGGATTTCCTTTAACAAAAACTCTAGTAATATCTGTTGCCAGACCGCCTTCATAGTATGCTCCGCAGTCAATTAAAACAAGCGAGCCTTCGTGCAAAATTTCATCTTTTGAGCACTTTGAATAATGAGCAAGAGCAGAATTTTTATCCTTAGCAACAATAGATTTAAAGCTTAAACTTTTTGCACCGAACTTTATAAAATATTCCTCAAGTTTTTGCGCAATATCATACTCGGAAATATTATCATTACTCTCAATAAAATCACGAACTGCACTCACTGCTAAATCTGTTTTTCTGAAAGCTTCTTTATAATGTTCCAGTTCCGCATCGGTTTTAACGGATTTCATTTTTTGAACCGGGCTTTGTTTCAGCTCTACGGCTCTTTCTCCGGCAAGCCTGAAATCATAAGCGTTCACAGAAGATTTATCCAGATAAATCTTTCCTTTCACCGCGTTCAATTCTTCTTCAAAATCTTTCATTTTTTCTCTTGTAAACAAGAGTGCTCCGTCATTATATATAATGGCTTTTGCAGTAATTTTACTTGAATATGGTTTTGAAAAATCTCGTTTGTTAAAAAGGTAAGAAACTTCTTCAGAATTTGTCAAAAGAAGAACATCATTTTCCTCTAAAAAACTTGAAACTTCTGAGAGTTTTTCATGAACATTTCTGCCGGTAAATTTTTCATCAAGATTAACAATTTCATCTTTTTGCGGCGGAATATTTTTTATAACAAAATCAAAATCAAAAAGTTTTACATCAAAAATTTTATTTAAATTTTCTACGCGTTTTTGGGAATTTTTTTTAGAATTTATTCCTAACCTTGCATTCTCAGGCAGCAAATTTTCCATAGCGCCAATAACAGTATCGCCTGTTTGAAGTTTTATAACCTTGACAATATTTTTATCAACTTCCAAATCCGCCTGAATATGATAACGTCCGTCAACAAACAAATAAACATTATCGGAAGTAACAACAGCATCGCCGGTTGAACCGGAAAACCCTGTTAAAATATATCTGGAATTTTCTTCCAATGAATTATACTCCACCAAAAATTCATTGGTGGAGTTAATTAACAAACAATCCAGATTTTCATCACGCAAAAATTTGCGTAGTTTTGATAAAAGTTCCATAAATTATTTTTTATCTGTAACTAAAATTAAGTGCCATCCGAACTGTGTCTGTACAGGAGCTGAAACAACGCCAGGTTCGAGAGCAAATGCAGCATCTTCAAACGGTTTAACCATCATACCGCGTCCGAAATAGCCCAAATCACCGCCTCTACTGCCTGACGGGCATAAAGAAACTTCTGCTGCAGCTTCCGCAAAATCTTTACCGGCTTTTATTTCTTCATATAAATTTTTAGCCTCATCTTCAGTTTTCACTAAAATATGGCTTGCTTTGACTTCATTTGTCATAATTGAACTCCTTCGTTAACTTTCACAAGGGGGATTATAACAAAAAATGCAGCAAAAGTAAATAAACTATCTTCCTAAAAAGAAAAAGACCTGTCGGTACGTATCCGGCAAGCCCCAGTATATCAAACGTGAAAACCATTGATATATAAAATTGTACATAGTTCCTAAGGAATAAGTCTACTGTATTTTAAACCAAACCCGCTCTAAGAAAAAATCTTGTCGCAACCCCGAAAAAAGTGCCTGGATACAATAGACTTACATTAATAATATAACGTTTTTTGAGGTATTTTTCACCCTCCCGGAGAATAAGATTTTTAAAATGAATAGCTTTTAATAACTAATTCTTGAGAAGTATTTATTTAAAATTAACCTCTTGCAAAAATATTTTGTTTATTGTAAATTTTAAATATAGCCGAGAAACGGTGTGACAATTAAATAAATCTAAGCGGAAGTAACTCAAAGGTAGAGTCCCTGCCTTCCAAGCAGGTTGTTGCGAGTTCGAGTCTCGTCTTCCGCTTTTTTAGTACTTTCTCAACAGAACATACGACTCGAACTACGTTCTTGGCACACACGCAGATTTGTAACGCTCTCAAATTCGCTTACAAATTTTAGCCGGCTGCAATTTTATAAAAATTTAAGGGATTTATATTTAACGGAGAAAATCATGGAACAACTTCTTGATTATATTAATAAAATTGGAAAAGTTTTGGAAACAATCCATTTCGGACTTATTGCTGAAATTGTTATAAATCTGGTTATACTTGTTCTTTTTTCAAAAGCTATTGACGTTTTTGACAACAGACTTAGAAAAAAATTTGCTGCGAATGATAATATCCAGATGATTAAATTCATACCGATATTAACGAGAACTCTTAAAGCGGTTGTTTTCTTTGTAATACTTGCAGCACTTTTACAAAGCCATGGGTATTCGGTTTCATCTTTAATAGCCGGATTTGGAATTACAGGTTTAGCTGTCGGTTTTGCGGCTAATGCTACTATTGCAAACGTTTTTGGAACTATTGCCATAATTTCAGACAAAGCTTTTGAAGTCGGAGATTATATAAAAATAGGAGCACTTGAAGGTACTGTTGAAGACATAAACCTTCGCTCAACTAAACTCAGAACTCTTGACAACGCGCTTACTATTATACCTAACAGTACAGTTTCTAACGGAGAAATCGTCAATGTTACAAAAGCTCACAAGAGAAGAATTTTGGAAACAATCGGCGTTACATATGACACAAGTGATGAAAAACTTAAGCTAGCTATAGAAATTCTTGAAGATATATTGCAGAAAAACAGCGAAGTATACGGAGACTACGTGGTTTTTCTTGATACGCTTGCAGACAGTTCTATTAATATAAAAATAAGTGCTTATGTAAAAACAAATAATTATGTTAAATTTTTGAAAATTAAAGAACAGGTACTTTTAGAAGCAATAAGACGTTTCAGGGAAGAAAGTATTGACTTTGCATTCCCTTCAAGAACAATTTATATGGCAAAATGAAGATAAAAATAATTGCACCGGGCAGAATAAAAGAAAAATTTTTAAAAGACGGGATAGACGAATTTTTAAAACGTCTTACACCTTATGCAGCGGTTGAGGTAACAGAAATCACGCCGGTAGAGATTAAAGACGTTCACCTGATTGAACGTGCGCTGGATGAAGAAGGCGAGAAAATTTTATCTTTTATAAAACCGCAATCCTACGTTATTACAATGGAAATTTCAGGGAAACAGTTTTCCTCAGAAGAATTTGCCCGCAAAATTGAAGATTTAACAAACGAAGGTCAAAGCGAAATTATATTTGTAATCGGTTCATCCTGCGGGATTTCGAAAAAGGTTTCAGCAAGGGCAAATCTAAAAATGAGTATGTCAAAAATGACATTTCTGCACCAGTTTGCAAGACTAATCCTGATAGAACAGATATACAGAGCGTTCAAGATTATCAAAGGAGAAACATATCATAAATAAAAAACAAACTTTATTCTTATTAATAGTATTAAAACAGGAGTAATTATACAGAATCAGGTTTGTAAAATATTGGGAGATAATATCAGGCGACTTAGAAAATCCAGAGGATTAAATCAAGACAAACTGGCACAACTAATAGTGCTTGAGATAAAGTCTTTAAGCCTCATTGAAACAGGCAAAGTCTTTGCTTCTGCTAAAACTATTGATAAACTTGCTTCTGTATTAAATGTATCTGTATCGGAACTTTTTATATCAGAAAATGAAAGTAATTCTCAAATACTTCAATATTAAACAATTTAGAATTAATAAAGAATAATATGTATAAATTACAAACGCCGGATATAGTGCCCAAAAGCCTGTTATAGAAGGGCTTTAGCGCTTCACCCTTGATTTACACAGAAAAACTGCTATAATAAAGCCAATGGACATCAATCAAATTTCAATCAACAAATTCAAACAGAAATATTTGATTAATCGAACCTCACCACCCCGTTTGGTTTCGAAAACTTATACCGTTACTGATACAAATTTATTAATGAAGGAGCTTTGTAAAATGGCTGATAATAATAGTACATCTTTAAACAGAGATTTTGAACTTAATCTTTCAACCGAAGAACTAGAAAAACGGACAAATAAAGATTATTTAATTACAAAAAAAATGTTAACACCCGATGCCCCTGAGTATAAGGAACTGGCGGAAGGAGATAAAAAAGCATTAAAACATCTGGTAAAAGCCGCTTATATTCTTGAAAAAATCAATATGCAGCTCGATAACCCGCATAACCTTGAGTTTAAGGAATATTTGGAAAAAGAAACAGCAAAAGGCAATAAGAATGCAGAACTGACAAAAGTTCTTTTTGACGCGCAAAAAGGGATTAATGCCATTGACTCTATGTCACAGAAAATTAATCTTGCAAAAGGTCACAAAGATCTTCCTGGCAAAGGGGTATATCCAGAAGATTTGACAAAAGAAGAGTTCCATCAAATTCTTACGAAAATGCTTAACGAAGGTAAAGACGAAGAAGTGAAGAAAATTCTCACCCAGCGTTCCGTTGTTGAGAGAAAAGGGGATGAGCTTGTGGGAATTGATTATGTAGACAAATTCAAAGACGATTTTGCCCAAATGGCAGATGAACTGGATAAAGCAGCAGAAACATCTACCAATGCGGATTTCAATGAATATTTAAAATTACAGGCAAAAGCACTGCGCTCAGCAGACCCTATGCTAGATGCTTATGCGGATAAAAAATGGGCAACCCTTCAGGATACACCATTGGAATTTACAATTACAAGAGAGAATTATGAAGATGAGATGACCGGCACTATTGTTGAGAACAAAGAACTCAGTAAAACGCTTGAAGAACGGGGGATTTCACCTATCCCGAAAGATTTTCTCGGAGGAAGAGTTGGAATTGTAAATAAAAAAGGTACCGATGCACTAATGGCGATAAAACAATATTTACCTGCATTAGCACAAAATATGCCTTACAATGACGAATATGAACAAAATATTTCCACAAAAGGCGATGCAAAACAAACAATGGTTGACGTTGATCTGGTTGCAGTTACCGGAAACGTAGGCGAATACAGAGGCGGGATTACTCTGGCAGAAAACCTTCCTAATGATGATAAATTGTCTTTAAAAATCGGAGGCGGCAGACGCAATGTTTACCACAGACAGATAAGGTTTATCAGTGACAAAGCAAAACTACAGGAAAGACTTGATGCAATATTAGACAAAGAACAGCAGCAGTACTATCTGGATGAAGCTGACCACTGGTTCACAATAGGTCATGAAAACGCCCATTCTCTTGGACCTAAAAAGGGCGGGGAAACTCTGGGAAAATATAGAAATATTATTGAAGAAAACAAAGCTGATATGGGGTCTTTAGCCTTTGTTGATTTGCTGACAGAGCTTGGAATGTACACCCCGGAACAGCGCAAACAAATTATCGTAACTACAATTACTGATAATTTCCTAAAATCAAAGCCGACTCTTTCTCAGGCTCACAGAGTAAGAACCGTAATGCAGAACAAATATTTTGCAGAACGTGGTGCATATGAAATTACACCTGAAGGAAAAATCCATGTAAATATAGATAAAGTTGTTCCTATTGCAAAAGAAATGCTTGCAGAAATTGTGCGGATTCAAATCGACGGCGATTTTGACAAAGCGGAAAAATATGTGAAAGATAACTTTGTATGGACAGATAATATGGAGCTAATCGCACAGAAACTCCAGCAGGTAAATAAAACTCTCAATGGACGTACAGAATCAGAACTTGCAGAAAAACTGCTGGCTGAATAAAAGATGAAAAGTATGTTATGGATAAAAAATTAAATCTATATAGACAAGCTACTCCCCACGCCAAAATATTTTTAGTAGCAATGCTCTGTTACTGCATTGGTTTACTTTTTCTACTTGCGCCACCGGAAGAGCGGCTTTCGGCAGTTATCATTGCTATAGGATTTATTATTCTGGTATTAGCAATAAAAAGTCTTTTTATACTTTATTCAATAAAAAAATCACCTTTTAAATTTTTAATACTGGGAAATGATAAAGTAACTCTTATTAATAATAATAAATCCTCAAAATCTTTTGAATGGTCAGCTATTACTACTATTTCCGTAAATTATGATAGTAGTTTTCCAGCACTAGAACTACGTAAGTTTAGTTATCCAAAATACCAAATAATTATAAAAACTACAGACAAATCCATTAAATTTTACAGTTTTGTTCACCTTTCTGCTTTTGAATTTGTAAAAACAGCTTTATCCAAAAATATTCAAATATCTTATAATACAACTGATACACAGAAATATTTTGAAAAAAAAATAAGTCAAATTTAGGCAATTCTCCTGAAGTAAAATCCTTTATATAAATAGATAGGGGATAGATATTTCAGGAGAATTTTTTATGCCGATACCAGGTTTAAAGGGTACAACTTCACTAAGTTCATACCAAAGTATAGACGGAAGTAATCTGACAATAGGCGGATTAGAAGAGAAGGCTGTATCGCAAAGAGGTTCAGCAGGAGCATTTATGGGCGCCGGTACCGATTTTAATAAGGATGCTATGCTGGTTTTGGACTTTAAAGGTTCTATGAATTACGACAAAAAAGGAATTATAAACCAGAATTTAAGAATAAGAAACACTGTTGGATTGAAAAGTTCAGCAACTCAAATAAGATACTCGCCATTAACCGTAAATCTTCCGGTAAACAATAAAACAAGTTTATATGTAAACCCTCATTATTCCGGGAAATACAATTATAAAACCAATCAATGGAATAACAGTGCGGGTATTTTTGCCGGAATTACCAGAAAATTAAACAAAAATACCTCACTGTCACTCGAGGGTCAGCGCTATAATCTGCAAGATCTGAAGGACAATTCCGGTAAGAATTGGAGTATAAACGCAATCATAAGCTGTAATTTATAAACTAATAATTAACCTTATAAGGGTAATCATCAGGGATTTTCCAGCCGTTTAACTGGATAAGTGCTGTGCAATATGATCTTCCGGATATACTGCTGTCTCCAAGGGCTGTATCATTATAGCAGGCTTTTTTCAATTGCTCAATATCTCCATCCCATGCGTATTTATAAGGCTCAACCCCTTTATTATAATGATATTTCCATATGCTTGAAGTTGAAACCGGAGAAAAAGCAAAAGAAAAAACACATTTTCCATACAAATTATGAATTTCATCATAGCTTTCAACTTTACAGCGCGACCCTGTAAAAAAGAACCAATCAACAGTAGTATGATGAGCAAGGGCTAATGCAGTGCCATCAGGGAAATATACTATAAGCCGCCCGTCATACATCGTGTCTGTTTTTAAAATTTTCATATATGGTGTAAAATATTTATTAAACCATTTTTCCTGTGCAGACGAACCGGGAACAGGTTTTCCATCCTTATCGAACTCTGCACCGGCTAAATCTTCAAACCAGTATTTCTTATCTCCGTAATCCACCTCTGCCATTTTTATTGCCTGGTTTATTGTTGAATAGAATTTCATAAGACGCGTTTCTACTACTTTGTTATTATTTTTCTGTATTAATGCAGGCAGTGTCATTGCGGCGACAACACCTATTATGCCTAAGGTTATCAATACCTCGGCTAAC
>OJRI01000073.1_pt1 | contig 76770 bp, 59 predicted proteins | sample 1599151 | NCBI WGS metagenome assembly OJRI01 (sample SAMN03922457, study PRJEB24848) | human gut metagenome | isolation source: stool sample | host: Homo sapiens | place: Germany | collected 2009-11
AACATTTGCTTCCGCTCCGTGCAACACTGCACTGTTGATTTTTCAGTAAACCCTAAGTAAATTTCATGGCATAAGCACCGACAGAGGGGGCGACCATGATTACTATCAGGCTATATATGAGGCAGATAACGGCAGGCGTGAGAATATTGGCATTTCTGAGGGAGAATATTATGAAGACCGTATCGCGCCCAAGATGATTATGTTTGAGCAGCACGGGCTTTTCGGGTTGCGCGTAGACCGTGCGCCTGCCGGGCTGCCCGCGCGGTTGGCATGGCTCTGCTTTTCACTCAATTTCTTTTGGTTGGCGGCCATTTTCGCCTACCAGAGACGTAATATGGATTTCAAAGCCAGATATACTGCTTTCGCACTTCTTGTCATGCTTATCGCCTCGATATTGTTGGTCTTCAGGCCGTCAACGGCCGTATAGGTGTTAAATATCTTGCTATCAGTACTTTTATGTGCTATTGGGGTCTGTTTGGCCTTAAATTTTTGGTTTACGCGGGAGTCCCGCATTGAGATTGCGATTCTCAAACGCAAACATTCAGAAACTTCGAAAGGCAATGCGACGTTCTATACACTTTGGTTCTCGCTTGAATCGGGTTACGAGTTTGCTTATGAGTCGTTCCGTAAAGAGTACGAAAGTGCGTTGGAGGGAGACCGGATGCCCGTGACCGTAGCTCGGGGCTGCCTGGGAATGCGCATCTTGAAGAATATCTGAGGCTGTTCAACCGGCGATAACCTGCAATCGGCTGCCGTGGCCGGAGAACCGTAGTTTTCCGCCGACTATTCTCGTATTTTTGCTAAGTGTAGATGTACATTGGTTCGGGAATTTTTTGTAACTTCGCGGTGCAATTGTATCTGTTATGGTAGAAAGGAGTAAGAAAGGTCAGGTCGATATGCTTCACGGTCCGCTGCTGGGGAAGATTCTTGTCTTCGCAATGCCGCTGATTGCAAGTGGCATATTGCAGCAGTCGTTCAACGCCGTGGACGTGGCCATAGTGGGCAATTACTGCAACGCCCACGCCATAGCGGCCGTAGGCAGCAACGGCCCCATCATCTCAATTTTGGTGAATCTGTTCCTCGGTATCGCCGTGGGTGCCAACGTGGTGCTCGCCAATTACCTGGGGAGCCGCGACGCTGCCGGTGTGCGCCGTTCCGTCTCCACGGTGATGATAGTGTCACTGATGTCCGGGGTGCTTCTGATGGCGGTGGGCACGCTGATGGCGCGTCCCATCCTGGAGTGGATGAGTGCCCCGCCGGAGGTCATCGACGGTGCCACCACTTACCTGCGCATCTACTTCTGCGGCATGCCCTTCATGATGATCTACAATTTCGGCAGCGCCATAATGCGCAGCGTGGGCGACACCAAGAAGCCGTTCTATTCGCTGCTCGTGGCTACAGTGGCCAACTTCCTGCTCGACTGGCTCTTCACCGGCGTTATGGGTATGGGAGTAGAAGGAGTGGCGTGGGGCACCGTCATAGCCAACGGCATCAATGCCGCCATCATGGTGCTCTTCCTGGTCAGGGAAGCCGAACCGGTGACGCTACACCTGAACCGCTGGCAGATTTCCTGGCACGACTTCGGCAAGATGCTGCGCATCGGCATTCCCGCCGGACTGCAGGGTATGGTATTCTCCATATCCAACATCTTCATACAGTCGAGCATCAACAAGTTCGGGCCCGACGCCATAGCGGGTTCCGCCGCGGCGTTGACCTTCGAGGCTTATTGCTATTATATAGTGGTGGCGTTCTGTGCCGCCGTCATTGCCTTTGCCGGACAGAACTTCGGTGCCGGTAACGCGGCGCGATGCCGCCGCGTGTTCCGCCTGTGCATGATGTGCGCCATAGCCTTCTGTGCGGGCGCTAACTTCTTGATATACTGTCAGGAACAATGGTGTGTGCGGCTGTTTACCGACGATCCGCAGGTGGCGCAGTTCGCTTACACCCGTTTCCACACGGTGCTGGTATTCCAGTGCATAGCGGCCACTTACGAGGTCTCCGGCTCGTATATGCGCGGTTTCGGCTACTCCATGCTCCCTATGCTGCTGACCATCTTCGGCACGTGCGTACTCCGACTTCTGTGGGTCTACATCTTCCCGGCCATCGACTATACGTTCGGCACGCTGCTTGCAGTGTATCCCCTGACATGGACCATAACCGGCATTATGGTATTGGCGGCCGCCCTTGTTGTGCAACGCAAGGCGCTGAAGGATCTGCGCCCCGATTCACACCACCAGCCCGACGCTGTGGTGAAATAATCCCGGTCTGAAAGGGAATTTACAGTTCCCGTTTGTTAATACTGTATTACTAATACCCGAAATTATGGCAGAAAAGCGAATAATTCCCGCATCGGAACTTATCATCAACGACGATGGTTCCGCATTCCACATCCACGTTCGTCCGGACCAGCTCCGCGACAAAATCATCCTTGTCGGCGACCCGGGCCGCGTCAGCATGGTGGCCGAATACTTCGACACCATCGACTACGACGTGCAGTCGCGCGAGTTTCATGCCATAGGCGGCACATACAAGGGTAAACCCCTCATGTGCATCTCCCACGGCATCGGCTCCGACAACATAGAAATAGTGCTCACCGAGCTCGACGCGCTGGCAAACGTCGACTTCAAGACACGCGAAGTGCGTCCCGAACACCGCACCCTCGAGATGGTGCGCGTAGGCACTTCCGGCTCCTTGCAGAACGACATCCACATCGGCGACTTCGTGATAGCAAACCGCGGCATAGGCACCGACGGCATCATAAACTATTACGCCGACCGCCCCGAAATCTGCGACCTCGACTTCGAGGAAAAGCTCACGGAATACACCGGCTGGCTCCCCGTCTGGGCTTACCCCTACGCCGTGAACGCCAACCCCGAACTGGTGGAGCGCATCGGCCGCGACGACATGCTACGCGGCAACACCATGTCGGCCGTCGGCTTTTATGCGCCGCAGGGACGCATGGTGCGTCTGAAACTGGCCAAACCCGACCTGGTGGAGAAACTCGAAAGCTTCGGCTATGAAGGTGAACGCATCACCAACTTCGAGATGGAATCCGGTTGTCTGCAAGGAATGGCCAAGATGCTGGGCCACAAGGCGATGACCGTATGTTGCATAATAGCCGAACGTCGTAGCACCAACGCCGACCCCGACTACAAACCGCACGTACGCCGCCTGATAGAAACCGTCCTCGACCGCATCTGACCAACGCACGATAGAGATAACCCGGGGCGCCGAGGCAAGATGTATTCTTGCGCGGCGCCCCGGTTTTGTGCGGGTGTGACGGCAGGTCAGCGGCGGCAAACGTCTTTGAAGTTGCAGAAGCGGCAGACGGAGATGTCCGGCGTCTGCCCGGAAGGTTCACCGCAAGTGCGGTATTAACCGTTATCAGACTCCGAAAAGGAATGTGAACGGCTTGGCCTCCAGCATCTTGGAGGCTGCATCCCCGGCATAAATCTGTCCGTCGGTCAGCGGGAGTTTTTTCACCTTGTTGCCGGCAGTGAAATCGAGCTTCTGCAAATCAATCCAGAAAATATCCGGGCTCAATGTGGATTCGAAATAATAGACACGGTTCTTTTGGTCGGCAACCGTGCGCCACCGCGTGGACGCTATGTTGGGTTGCGAAGGAATGGAGATTCCCAGTGGCACCGAAACATTGCGCATTACGCTGAACACTCCGGCCACCGCCTGACGGTAATCGGATGTCTGCGGGAGGGCGTTGATGTAAAACGAGGCTCTTACGAAGCGGTCGGAGGCACGGTTCGTTCCGGGAAGCATCACGAGGCCGCCTATCTGGTCCCAGTAGTCGTCCAAGGTCAGCTGTTTGTCATACGCCGGGGAATTGGTCATCACCTGGCAGTTCCTTCCGTGATGTATCACAAGGTTGCCGTTTATGTATTCGAATATCGCGCTGTTCCCGGTAGGGTCGGAAATCGAGAGATGCAATGTGGATTTGGCTCCGTTAGGCAAATCGGGATCGTCAATCCTGAAGAGTTCCCGCCGCAGTTCCTCCACGGCTTCGTCCACGGTGGCGAAATTGTCAAGCACGTATTGTGTCCATACGCTGAGTCCCATCACGGGGCGATGGTCATTAGGCCTGTGGTAGTCGGATTCCGCCAGGAACAGAAGATTGGCCACCAGACCTTTTTCGTTCATCCCGTCGCAAATCCCTATATCGTATCCCGCCGTCACCACACTTCCATAGCTGGAAGTCCATTTTATGGTGTTGTCGGTCATTCCACCCCTGCGGGAGATCCCCCGCGGGAAGAAATATATATTGGATTGCGGATCCTCCTTCCAGTCCATTGTGCGTCCGGTCACCACCATGCCGTCAGGACCCAGATATACGGCACGGGTGCAAGCTTCTGAAACTTCGGGAATACAGGCGGCTCCTGCCACGAGGATACCTATGCTTAACGCTTTGAATTTCTGTACCAAATTATTCATACCGTGTTTTCTTTGAGTCATTAAGTTGGAAATGTAGGAATATGTAAATGTCGGCTTTACAGTCATTCTAACATTTCCCTCCTTGAATATGTTCAACACGGCCGTCTCCATAGGTTTTCCAGAAAACTGTTGGTTCACGACAACCGGTGCTTCACAAGGAAGGTACAGTACGCAGGTCAGCGGCGGCAGACGTCTTTGAAGTTGCAGAAGCGGCAGACGGAAATGTCAGGCGTCTGCGTGAAAGTCTCGGTGCCGGAGAAGAGCCCCTCCATTGCTTGGGAGAAACCTTCCTCGAATATTTCGGCGCCCGATTTGCCGTCCACGGATAATCCTTTCTCCTTGCCCGGGGTGGTGTCAGCTTCAAGTTTCTCCTCGAAGTCGGCGATAGGCAGCTTGTCTATTTTCGGCACCACCATAGTTGCGCTCTTCGTGTCGAAGAGTCTTGGCGCGACGTGTCCGATATGCTTCAGGCGGCTGTCCCGGCGCATGAAGTAGCAGTAGAACAGGAGCTGGAATAGGTATTTCGAGTTGTAAGTGCATCGGAAGAGTTCGTCGGTGCTTTCGGCTTCGGCGTTGGCGCTGCCGGTCTTGTAGTCCACGACGCGGTATTGCTTCGTGCCGTCCTGGCCGGTGACGCGGTCGATGCGGTCGATGATGAATTTAAGAGCCGCTTCGCGTCCTCCCGAGACGGGCATCGCGCCTAAGATTTCCACCTCGCAGCCGATGATTTCGAGTTGTTTGTATTCGCTGTCGTGACGCACCATCCGGCGCACTATTTTTTCGATAACCTTGGCTTGCATCGCGGCCTCTCCGCGCAGCGGCGTGTCGGGCGCGAGGTTCAGGTATTCTTTGTTGATGGCGTGGCGCACGGCGTCGCGGATGATTCCGGTCTTCGGATTCAGCATCTTGCCGAAGGTGTCGGGCGTCAGCACGCGCGGCTCGGGCAGGAGCCCTCCCTTGGTGTCGGGGTCGCCCATGTATAGCTCCATCATGGCGTGGTGGATGACGTTGCCCTGGTCTATTTCGGTCATGAACTCCGCAACCGGCTCGTCCACCTTTATCCCCAGGATGTAGGAATAGTAGAACTGGAGCGGACACTGCAGGTATTTGGAGAAGGAGGAGGGGGAGATGCGACGTTCCGGCGCGGGGAGAAGGAAAGTGCGGAGCGTGTTCATCACGGCGTCCGACTTCTGGACGGTGATTTCAGGCGTTTCGTGGTCCAGGAGGTCGAAGGAGTAGTCTACGGTGCGGATGCGGCCACGGGCATAAAGCTCTTTCAACTGGTGTATGAATCGCGACGGCTCGCCGCTCTTGGTGCCGTCGTTGCGTGCATCGTAGATCATCGTCACCGACTCGGCGCGCGAAATCATCCGGTAGAAGTAATATGCGAAGATGGCCTCCTGCGAAATGTTGGTGGGCAGCCCGAAACCTATTCGCAGGCTCATCGGAATGAACGTCTTGCGGCGGATGCGGCGCGGGAAGATGCGTTCGTTCATCGAAGGTATGACGAGGTGCTTGAAGTCGAGCGAGCGTGTCTCCAGGAGACCCATTATCTGCAAGCCTTGAAGCGGCTTTCCCTCGAAGTTTATTTTCTCGCCGGCAATCAGGCGGTCGGTAAGTATGAAGGTGGTGTTGCGGTCGGGCTTCACGTCGCGCTGCGTGCAGGCGGTGTCGAGGCAAATCAGCGCGCGCAGGTATGAGTCGATGACAGCCCGCGTAAGCGACTGGGAGCGGGCGTATGTACTCTGCGGCTCATCCTGGTTGGCTGCTTCCTCCTGCGGTTCCTCATTTTCCTCCAGCGAGAGGACGAAATTGACAGTGCGCAGAAGCCCGGCAATGTAATCTGTCACTTCGCGGTGTGTTGCATTCTGCGGAAGCATGGTGAAGAGAGCCTTGGCGCCTTCGTTGACGTGCAGGCGGTCGGCGCTGATGTAGGCGCGGTGGCGTTTGAGGTCTTTTTTCAGCTTGTCGAGCTTGTCGAGGCCGAGCAGCAGCGCCGCGAAAGGGTGGGAGAGAATGGCATCGACATCCTCGAAGAAGAAGACTCCGGCGCCGGAATGCCGTGCCCGCGCGTGGAGCCGCGACAGCAGGTGTACGAACGAGACGCAGGGCGTGTAGCGCAGCGAGCACCCCATTGTCAGGTTCACGCGGTCGATGGTCTCCGGAAGCGAGTGCAGCAGCGGCAACAGCAGGTTCTCGTCGGGAAGCACTACGGCTATCTCCGCCTCGTCAAACTCCTTCTGTTCCTGCATTTTGTGCAGTTTCTGCAACTCGATGCCCACTATCTTTGCCTGGAAAGCGTTTGAGGGCGAGGAAATTACGGTGATGTTGCCGGGAACACCCCCGGATTCGGCCTCCGTGAGGTCGAGCCACGCCGGCTTGTTGAAGGCTTTTATATCGCGCTTCACGAAATGTGCGGCGCTGTTATGCTCTTCGGCCATCGGCGCGCCGTTGAGGTCCCACACGAAGTCCGCCATCGGCTCGTCGTGGCCCGGCAGCCGGCACTTCATCTTCGACATCTCGGCGAAGAGGTACCACTCGGCCGAGGTCAGCACGTTGAAGCCCACGAACACATATTTGTCGTCGGGGAGCAGCGTGGCGCCGTCGCTTTTCAGCCGCTGCAGGGCGGTGCGTGCCGACATTCCGGGGTAGGAGAGGCCTTCGGCGCGCAGCCGCCCGTTGAATTTGTGGTAGATAGGCGCGAGAAGCTGCCACAGGTATAGGAAGCGCTCGTGCAGGCGCGACGCTCCGGTGCCGTCGGAGCCGCCCGCGTCCCCTTTGCGGAAATTCTTCCAGAACGTGCGGGAACTCTCGTGGGCATCGGGAATTTCGATGCCGAAATACTTCTCCATCACCTCCTTTTGCTCGTCGGTGAGGTAGTCGGTGCTTATTTCGTTGTAGTCGGCCACGTTCTTGAAGAGCTGGTCGGCGTCGGCGAGATGGTTGTCCACGTCGCTGAAGTCGGAGAGCACCGTCTCGCCCCAGGAGCGGAACAGGTCGAAATCGGCCGTTTTGTCGGTGATGCCTTTCTCGTGGAGCACTTCGCGGTAGCAGTCGTAGAGCAGGAACAGGAGGTCGATGCGGTTGTCGGCAATGGTGCCGGATAGTCGGCACATCAGCTCCTCGATGGTGCAGGTGCGGGGAGCGATGATAGGATGGTTGCCGGATTCCTCCTTTAGGTGTTTGAGGAAAAAGGTGGCGCTTCGCCGTCCGGGGAAGACGAAGCAGAGTCGCGACATTTCTTTGTTGTAGCGCCGGGCGTACCCCTTGGCTATGGCTGCTAAAAAAGTATTCATAAGTACAGCAAAAGTAGTGAAAAATTCCGATTCCCGCAAGTTTCGCCGTTAAAAAGCGTGTCGGGAAAATAAAAAGTGGAGTAATATATTGCGAAAAACCGAATTTATTATTAACTTTGTGGTTGCAATGAAATTCTCAGATGTAATAGGTCACGAAGAGGTAAAAGAGAGGTTAAGGCAGATGGTCTCTACCGGCCGGATACCGCACGCCCTGCTGTTTTCGGGCCGTGCGGGACTGGGGAAGATGCAGATGGCGCGCGCCTTCGCGCAATACCTGGCCTGCGAGAATCCCGCCGACGGCGATTCCTGCGGACGCTGTCCGGCCTGCCGGCAGGCTGCCGCGCTGAATTTCCCCGACATACAGTATGTCTTCCCAATCATCAGGCGCAAGGCCGACAAGAAGGAAATCTGCGACGATTTCCTCCCGGAATGGCGCTCCTTCCTCGCCGACTTCCCCTATATGCCATACAACCGCTGGATGGACGCCGTAAACGCCGGCAACTCGCAATTGACAATCTACGTCACCGAGAGCGCCCGCATCCTGCACCACCTTTCGCTATCCACCTTCAGCGCCCGCTACAAGGTGTGCATCATCTGGCTCCCCGAGCGCATGAACGCCGATACCTCCAACAAGTTGCTGAAAATCATAGAGGAACCTTTCCCGGACACTATCTTCCTGCTCGTAAGCAACGAGCCTGGCAAGATTCTCCCCACCATCTTCTCGCGCACGCAGCAGATCAACTTCCGCCCGCTACCCGACGCGCTGGTTTCCTCATTTCTCGAAACGGAGAAGGGACTCGACTCCGCCGGTGCCACCGCCGTGGCGCGCCTGGCCGAAGGAAGCCCCGGCCGTGCGCTCGAAAGCGTGGACAGCCACGTGGAGGCAGCCGAGTTCCGAAACCTTTTCCAGGACATAATGCGCTCCGCATACGCCCGCAAGATGACCGACCTCAAGAAGCAGTCGGAAACCGTCGCCGCAATGGGACGTGACAAAGCCGCGCGATTCCTGAGCTACACCGGCGCCATGCTGCGCGAGAATTTCGTCTACAACCTGCATCGCCCGGAGCTCACCATGCTTTCGGAGCCGGAAGAGGCTTTCAGTGCGCGCTTCTCGCCGTTCGTCAACAGCGCCAACATACGGCAGATGTCGCAGGCCGTCGGCGAAGCCCGCGAGGACATATTGCGCAACGCCAACTCCAAGATAGTGTGCTTCGACCTGTTGCTCACCATCATGATGAATATACGAAAGAAATAAGAAACAAAAGATAACAAATGACAGAGATATGAAACCTACCTTATTTATCCTTGCCGCCGGCATGGGTAGCCGCTACGGCGGCCTCAAACAGCTTGACGGCGTCGGCCCCGCCGGCGAAACCATAATGGACTACTCCGTTTTCGACGCACTGCGCGCCGGATTCGGCAAAATAGTGTTCGTTATCCGTAAAGACTTCGAGGAGGAGTTCCGCGAGAAAGTGCTCAAAAAATATGAGGGCCATGTGCCGGTAGAGGTCGTTTACCAGAGCGTGGACAAGATTCCCGAAGGTTTCGAAATCGACCCCGAACGCACCAAACCCTGGGGCACAAACCACGCCGTCCTCATGGGTAAGGACGTCATTAAAGAACCCTTCGCCGTCATCAACGCCGATGACTACTACGGCCCGGAAAGCTTCAAGGTGCTCGCCGACTTCCTGGGCAGCGTGGAAGGCAAGAAAGGGGAATACTGCCTGGTAGGATTCAACATCGAGAATACTCTGAGCGAGAACGGCGGCGTGTCGCGCGGCCTCTGCCACGTTTCCCCCGAAGGCTACCTCACCGACGTCAAGGAGTGCCACGGCATCGAACGCAAGGACGGCCGGCTCATCCAAGTGGTTGACGGCAAAGAGGTTGACTTCCCCGAAGGCGCCGCCGTCTCCATGAACATGTGGGGATTCACGCCCGACTATTTCGACTACTCCGAAAAGTCGTTCCGCGACTTTCTGCGCGACAACGGCCGCGAACTCAAGTCTGAGTTCTATATCCCCTCCGTGGTCAACGAAATGATAGAGAAAGGCCTCGCCACGCTCAAGGTCGAGAAGACCCCTTCGCGCTGGTTCGGCGTGACATACGCTGCTGACCGTCCCGCCACCGTGGCGCAGTTCCGCCGTCTCACCGAGGAAGGCCTCTATCCCGAGAAACTGTTCTGAACCTTAATAATATAGTCATACTATGGCACAGAAAATTCTGGTAACCGGCGGTACCGGTTACATCGGTTCGCACACCGCCGTCGAACTCATCGAAGCCGGCTATGAAGTGGTTATCATCGACAACCTCTCCAACTCCAACATCGAAGTTCTTGACGGCATCGAAGCCATCACCGGCGTGCGCCCCGTGTTCTTCAAGGGGGACTGCAACAACATCGAAGACCTGCGCCGCCTCTTCACCGAAAACCCCGGCATAGAGGGGATCATCAACTTCGCCGCCTCGAAGGCCGTCGGCGAATCGGTACAGAAACCACTGCTCTATTACCGCAACAACCTCGCGACTCTAATCAACCTGCTTGACCTCATGCCCGGGTTCGGCGTCAAGGGAATCGTCTTCTCCTCCTCCTGCACCGTCTACGGCGAGCCTGACAAGAACCCCATCGACGAGACAGCGCCTATCAAACCTGCTACCTCACCTTACGGCAACACCAAGCAGATTTCCGAAGAGATAATCACCGACTACATAGCCTCCGGCGCTCCCGTAAAGAGCATCATCCTGCGCTACTTCAACCCCATCGGTGCGCATCCCAGCGGCAAAATCGGCGAACTCCCCATCGGCGTTCCCGGAAACCTCGTCCCCTACATGACGCAGGCCGCCGCCGGCATCCGTCCCATGCTCACCGTATTCGGCGACGACTACAACACCCCCGACGGCAGCTGCATCCGCGACTATATCGACGTCGTCGACCTCGCCAAAGCCCACGTCATCGCCATGCGCCGAATGCTCGACCGCAATGACACCGATGCTATCGAGATATTCAACCTCGGCACAGGTTGCGGCGTCTCGGTACTCGAACTCATCGCCGCGTTCAAGAAAGCAACCGGCGTAGACATCCCCTACAAGATAGGGCCGCGCCGTGCCGGCGACATCGAGAAAATCTGGGCCGACCCCAAGAAAGCCAACGAAGTGCTCGGCTGGAAAGCCGAAGTGCCCATCGACCGGACCATGAAGAACGCCTGGCAATGGCAATGCTCCCTCCCCAAATAAAAGCAAGGAAAGCAAGAACAAAAATCCGCAGCGCCCACCGCGCCGCGGATTTTTTTGTGCAAAAGCCAAAAGTCGAACCGCGTAGCCAAAGGGGGAGTAATATGATTACCCTTTAGCTTACTAAGTTATAATAAGGGCAGTAAGTGCCAGTCCCGTTGCTGTTTAATTGCGTCAGCGCTTCCGTCAGGAAGCAGATTTAGCAGTAGCCCCGTACGCCGCCAGGCGTGCGGGGTACGAGGCAAACGTGCGGCAAGGCATCCGTAGGAATCCGATTTACAATAGTTTACGCAACATAATTGTCTCGGTGCGTAAATCGGCTTCTTAACGGATGCGTTACTTTACGGAGGCCTGGAGGCCTCTGCCCCCTTGGCTGCACGGTTCGTCTTTGGTTTGCAGTTCGCGGGGGGATATATGAAATGAGGACGCCGTGAGGGGCGTCCTTATGGTTTCTTTTCGGTTTTCTCTTAGCAGGGGTAGTCCACGCAGGCACGGGCGGCCTTGTGCGGGCCTACTATGGCGGCGGCCGCTACGTGGGCCGGATGCTTGGCGTAGGTCTCGACGTCGGCCATCCCGGGCACTACGGCTGTCAGCACCACGTCCCAGTCTTCGGCCGGATTTTCGTTGATGCCTACTTCCATCGATTTCAGTACGTCTATTTTTTCGGGCAATGCCATCAGTGCGTCCTTGAACCGGCACGACACGGCGAGGCGTTCTTCCGGCGTCCCGTTGAGGCGGAACATTACTATATGTTTTACCATGATTTTTTAGATAGTTAAATCGCGGCGGCAACTTACGGTGGGATGCCTGGCCGCGTTGGTTATCAGTTGGTTTCGGCGGGGTATAGGCGCTCGCGGGCGGCGGCCACTTTCTCGTCGGTAACGTAGTCGTCATATTCCATCATCTTGTCGATGATGCCGTTGGGCGTCAGCTCGATGATGCGGTTGCAGACGGTCTGTATGAACTCGTGGTCGTGGCTCGACATGAGCACGATTCCCTTGAAATTCTGCAGCGTGTTGTTGAACGCCTGGATTGATTCGAGGTCGAGGTGGTTCGTCGGTGAGTCGAGCACCAGCGTGTTGGCGTCGGTGAGCATCATGCGGGCTATCATGCAGCGAATCTTCTCGCCGCCGGAGAGCACCGATGCCTTTTTCAGCACATCCTCGCCGGAGAAAAGCATCTTGCCGAGGAACCCTTTCAGATAGATTTCCGACGAGTCGTCGGACCATTGGCAGAGCCAGTCCACGAGGTTGAGGTCGGTCTCGAAGAATGAGCCGTTGTCGAGCGGCAGGTACGACTTGGTGATGGTCTGGCCCCATTCGTAGTCGCCGGCGTCGGGTTTGCGGTTGCCGTTGATGATCTCGAAGAGGGCTGTCATGGCGCGCGGGTCGCGGCTCAGGAACGCCACTTTGTCACCCTTCTCGATCTGGAAATTCACATCCTTGAAGAGCACTTCGCCGTCGACGGAGGCGGTGAGTCCCTTGACTTCGAGAATCTTGTTGCCCACCTCGCGTGCCGGGGTGAAGATGATGCCGGGGTAGCGGCGGGTGGAGGGCTGTATCTCCTCGACGTTGAGCTTTTCGAGCATCTTCTTGCGCGAGGTAGTCTGTTTCGACTTGGCCACGTTGGCGGAGAAACGGCGAATGAACTCGAGGAGTTCCTTACGCTTCTCCTCGGCCTTCTTGTTGGCGGCCTGCTGCTGGCGCAGGGCGAGCTGCGACGACTGGTACCAGAAGCTGTAGTTGCCGGCGAAGAGGGTTATCTTGTTGTAGTCGATGTCGAGTGTATGCGTGGAGACGGCGTCGAGGAAGTGGCGGTCGTGGCTCACCACGAGCACGGTGTTCTCGAAGTTGGCCAGGTAGTTTTCGAGCCATGCCACGGTTTCGAGGTCAAGGTCGTTGGTGGGCTCGTCGAGCAGCAGGTTGTCGGGGTTGCCGAAGAGGGCCTTTGCCAGGAGCACGCGCACCTTCTCGTTTGCGCTCATGTCTTTCATGAGCATATAGTGGCGGTCTTCCTTGATTCCGAGGCCGGAGAGGAGGGCGGCGGCGTCGCTTTCGGCGTTCCATCCTTCGAGCTCGGCGAATTTCTCCTCGAGTTCGGCGGCGCGTATGCCGTCGGCGTCGGAGAAATCGGGCTTGGCGTAGATAGCGTCTTTCTCCTGCATGATGTCCCATAGCACGGTGTGGCCGCGGAGCACGGTCTCTATGACGGTGCATTCGTCAAACTCGAAGTGGTCCTGCGAAAGCACGGAGAGCCGTTCGCCGGGGCCGAAGGTCACGGTGCCGTGGGTGGGGGAGAGCTGGCCGGAGAGCATGCGCATCAGCGTGGACTTGCCGGCGCCGTTGGCACCGATGATGCCGTAGCAGTTCCCTTTGTTGAAGGTCAGGTTTACGTCCTGGAAGAGTGTTCTTTTACCGAATTGGATTCCTAAATTGTGGGTCTGGATCATTTGTGTCGTCTTGAGACGTTAACGTTGTTTTCGTCAAAAATTTTCTGTGCCGACTGTTCGAACCGTTTGTAAGCGGACTTTTGGCCGGCGGGGATATATTCGGGCATCCATGCGGGCACCACGCGGAAGTTCTTGTTCGCGCCTTCCGGCTTGGCGGTGAAGAAGGTGTCGTAGTCTGCGTGGTCGAATCGCATCTTGCCGTCTTGGCCGCGCACCATGCGCGTGCGCACCAGGGCACCGCCGCGGCAGTTGGTGTCGTTCATGTTGGAAAGGAAGTTGCCCAGCGAGTAGACTATGAGCACGTCCTTGTTCTCGCGTGCGTTGTGCACCACCTTCATGGGTTGCACCACGTGGGGATGGGCGCCGATGATGAGGTCCGCGCCGTTGTCGACAATAAACTGCGCCAGCTCGCGCTGCGTACGGTTCTCTATCTGGTTGTATTCCACGCCCCAGTGCAGGGTCACGACGAGCAGTTCCGCGCCGGCCTCGCGGGTTTTCTTCATCTCGCGGGCTATGCGGTCGCGGTCTATTAGGGCCACGTCGACGCCGCCGGTCACCGGGATGCCGTTGGTGCCGTAGGTGTAGTTGAGGAACCCGACCTTCACCCCTTTGATGTCCTTGATGAAGGGTATGCGGCGCGCGCTTTCCGTGGAGTCGGCGTAAGTGCCTATGTGGTCGAGTCCCAGCCGGTCGAGTGCCGAGCAGGTGCGTTTCGCGGCCTTCGCGCCGGAGTCCATGCAGTGGTTGTTGGCCGTGAGCATCATGTCGAATCCGGCCTCGCGCAGCGCTATGGCGTAGGAGTCCGGGGCCGAGAAGCAGGGATAGCCGCGGTATTCCGGGCCGCCGCCGAGGGGCACTTCGAGGTTCGCCACGGCATAGTCGGCGGCTTTCACCTCCGGGGCAATGAGGGTGAAGCAGTCGTCGTAATTGTAATCTTTGCCGCCGCCGGCGCGGAGGGCGGCTTTCAGCTGCGGGCCGTGCTGCATGGCGTCACCGGCGAAGAGCAGGTTCAGGGTGTCGGCCTTGGCGGCTTCGGCCTGCGCGGCGGCCGAGTCCGAAGCCCCGGTATTTCCCCTTGCTCCGCAGGAGGAGAGCACCGAAAGGCAGACCATTGCCAGCGACAGTGCCGCATATTTTATCGAGGAGCTTATTGGTCGCATGATTCTTACGGGGATGTTTAGTAAATTTTGCCGTTGCGTGCCAGCAGGGTGTTCTTCATGAGCATGGCGATGGTCATGGGTCCCACGCCGCCGGGCACCGGGGTGATGTAAGAGCATTTTTCGGCCACATGGTCGAAATCCACGTCACCGCTGAGGCGTTTGCCGCTCTTGCGCGTGGGGTCGTCCACGAGCGTGGTGCCCACATCGATGATGACGGCGCCGGGTTTCACCATATCTTCGGTAACGAAGCCGGGACGCCCGAGCGCGGCAATGAGGATGTCGGCGCCGGCGGCTATCTCCTTGAGGTTTTTGGTGGAAGAGTGGCATACGGTGACGGTGCAGTCGCCCGGCTGTGCCTTCTGCATGAGCATGGCTGCCACGGGTTTGCCCACGATGTTGCTGCGGCCGAGCACCACGGCGTGTTTACCCTTGGTCTCGATTCCGTAGCGATCCAGCAGCTCGAGGATACCGGCCGGGGTGGCGGAACGGAAGCAGGGGAGCCCTATGGAAAGGCGGCCGACGTTGATGGGGTGGAAACCGTCCACGTCCTTGCGCGGGTCGATGGCTTCGATCACCTTCTGCTCGTCGATGTGGCGCGGCAGGGGCAGCTGCACTATGAAGCCGTCCACTTCGGGGTCCTTGTTGAGGCGGTCTATCTCGGCGAGGAGGCGTTCTTCGGTCACATCCTCGTCAAAGCGTATGAGAGAACTTCCGAAGCCGCAGGCCTCGCATGCTTTCACCTTGTTGGCCATATAAGTCTCGCTGCCGCCGTCGTGGCCCACGAGGATGGCGGCCAGGAAAGGGGCTCTTTCGCCGCGGCCGGTCATTTCGGCCACTTCGGCGGCTATTTCGGCCTTGATGGCCGCTGATGTTGCTTTTCCGTCGATTATCTTCATGATGGTATGGATTTAGACTGCAAAGTTACAAAATAAAATCCACACGACGAAGTTGTTTAAACGTATTTGCGAATTTTAGCCATAAAGTTTAGTTAATTCTCTTTGTCAATCTTCCGTCATCTTTTCGGCGTATTTCCACTCCTTCATCGGTTGTGATGCCCGCATCGCGCCCTCTTAAGGACTGAAAATCCGCTCGAAAACCTGACGGAATCTTAACAAAGAAATAAGTTTAAACAACTTCGACAAAAACGCCTCCGGCGAAGCGTAATTTTTAGCGCTGCCGGAGGTGGTTTCGGTCGGTTTATGGAGGCTTAGAGCATTGCAGGGGCGAGGTAGCGGGCCAGCAGGTAGCCGCCGCCTATGAGCCACACGTCGAGCACGAGCGCCAGGATGAAGGGCTTGGCACCGGCTTTCTTGAACTTCTCGATGCTCGTCTCGGCGCCGAGTGCCGCCATGGCCATGGTCAGCAGGAAGGTGTCGAAGTAGTTGATGGCGTCCACGAACACCTCCGGAAGCAGGTTGAGCGAATTGAAGCAGATGACCACCAGGAAGAGGATTGCGAACCAGGGGATTGCGATCTTACCTTTGGCCTCTCCGCCCTCGACTCCGGCCGTCTTGACGCGGCGCGCTGCCCAGACAGCGAGCACCAGGAGAACCGGCACGAGGAGCATCACGCGTATCATCTTCACGATGACCGACACGCCGCCCACCTGTTCGCCCATAGCGTTGCCGGCGCCAACGGCGTGCGCAACCTCATGGAGCGTCGACCCGGTGTAGATACCCATCTCCTGCGGCGAGAGTCCGAGCATTCCGGAGTTGTAGAGTATCGGGTAAAGGAACATCGATATGGTACCGAAAATCACTACGGTAGCCACGGCCACTGCCGTCTTGTAGGGCTGTGTGCGGATGGTGCTTTCAGCGCCGAGCACGGCCGCCGCGCCGCAGATGCCGCTGCCGACCGACGTCAGCAGCGCCGTCTCCTTGTCCATCTTCAGCATCCGCCCTATCCACACGCCGCCTAAGATGGTGACGGTCACCACGATGGCGTCGATGACGATGGCCGAGACCCCCACCTCGAAGATGTCCGTGAGCGTCAGGCGGAAGCCGTAGAGGATGATGCCGAGGCGCAACAGCTTCTTGGAGCAGAACTGTATGCCGGGCACCCACGTCTCGGGAAGGTTGTTGCGCAGCGAGTTGGCGTAAAGCATACCTAAAATGATTCCGATAATCATCGGGGAGAAGGAGATATCCTTAAGGAACTGGATTTCTCCGATGTAGAAAGCGGCACACGCAAACAGGGCTATGAGCAGGATGCCGTGGGCCATGCTTTTGTGCGTTTCGGTTATTTTTGCCATTTTAAGATTGTAGTTTGGGTTATCTTCATCAGAGTGTCATAGTGTTGGCGCCCGCTTATATAACGACGATTGCAGCAAAAATTGTTTCCCGAAAGTGTAAAAAATGTAAAGTGTCCGAATTAAATGTAAATTCGGACACTTATTCGGGAATCAAATGTACCGGTTTGAAAACTGCCGGTTCCGGAGACCGTTATTTCACCTCTTTGACGAGGCGCACGGCGCAGCCGAACATGCGCGACGACTGGGAGGCGAGGTTGAAGACCTTGGTCGAGGAGTTGCCGTCGAAACGGAATAAGGTGGCTGTGTAAGCCTGTCCGGCCGTCGCCGTCCAGTAGTAGCCGTCGGTTTTGGTATAAGATGTCGATACGGCGGTGTGCCCGGCTTCGGGGAGGAAGACCACGGCGCCGGCTTTCTCCAGTTCCTTGAACTGTGCCTGCGTCAGCTTCACGTAGTCATAGTTGAAATACTGGTAGTTGGTGCCGGTGAAGCTGAGGTTGTCGCTCAGCGAGGAGCTTACCGTGGCGCCGTATTGCTTGAGCAGCGCTGTGGCCTCCGCTTTGTTGGTGACGTTGAGCAGCATACAGCCGTACAGTCCCTTCTTGTTGCCGTTGTTGGGGTTGGCGATGTCGGTGATGGTGGCGCCGCACATGAAGTATTTCTGCTGCAACGCCGACCATTCGTCCGAGAGCAACGTGTAGTAATGGCCTCCGTTGCCGGATTGCAGCCCGTAGGCCGTTCCCCAGTCCATCGTGAAGTCCTGGATGCCGTGGGGCTGAAGGTTGCTGCCGGTGTAGCCTTCGTTGCAGGTGGCGTTCTGCGTCGGGTAATAATAGCCCTGCTGTGTGCCGTTTATGCTCTGCCCGGCGTAGAGGGTCTTCTGGATGAAGTATTCCGGCGCGTTGATTTGCTCGTCGAACTGTGTCGGGGTGTGCAGCACGCTGTTATAATAGGAGAAGAACAGGCCGGTGCAGCCGAAGCCGAAGAGGTCGATGTCCGACTCTTTAGGTCCATAATACGAGCCGTTGGCGTAAGCCCACCCTTTCTTGCAGAGGAACGACCACTGTTCGTCGAGCAGATACCACTCTTTGTTGTCCACGTTGTAGGCCAGGTTGGCTTTGAGGAAGCGGAACTTCTTGCCGTTGACCTCGAAGACGGGTCCGGTGAGATCCTCGTCGCCACCCCCTTGCGCCGGTGTAAACCCTACGGCAACGCCGCCGTAGGTGCCGTCGCCGTTGTCGGTGCGCACGTATTCGCCGGCTTTCCAAGTATGGTCTCCGAGTGTGGCCATGTAGGTGGTGCCGTCAATCTCGGTGGAGAAAGCGAGATCCGTGGTCATCCCCTCTTCGGGGTCGGGGAGTATGGTGAGATAGAAGTCGCCGTTTGCGTCGGCGTGTGTCACTATGCTGCCATCGCCGCTGAAGGTGACCGCGTTGGCCATGGTCACCGTGGCCATGGTGGGGATCTTCGTACCGGTGACGGTTATGGCCTCGCCGTTATATGCCACGCCGTCGGGAAGCGAGAGGTGGAAGCGGCCGAAGGTGGTGTGGCGCTCCATTGCCACTGTCTCGGCTATGACATTCTCTTCGTTGACGGTCACAGCTTTTGTAGCCGAAAGGAAATCCTTGCCGTTGAGCGAGGCGAGGGTGCCTTCCTGCTGCGCCAACGAGAACTCGCGGGTTTCGCCGTCTGCCGCCGGGATTTCCTTCCCGAAGTAGAAGAAAGAGAACTCCCGCTCTCCGTCGCCGGCTATTTCCACGTCGCCGCTGAAAGTGGCGGTGGCGGCGGTTTCCCCTTCGGGAAGTTTGCATCTGAGGGTACCGATAGCTTTGCCGCCGGTTGCCACTGTCAGCACGTCGCCGGATTGCCAAACGCAACTGAGGTCGCCGCCGTCGGGGAGTAGTTGTGCACGCGTGTTGTCATCGCTCTTCTGAATAGTGACTGTCATCGGGACTTTGCGCGACTGCGGGCCGGCGAAGTCGTCGGAAGAGCAAGAAGGGAGGCCGACGGCCAAAGCCGCCAGCGCTCCCGTGAAAAAGAAATTCTTAAGTTTCATCATGTATAATTCAAATGCTTGTAAGCAAGTTTAGAGGTCCATCACCGGACGGATGGCGTAAGCGTAAACCGGTTCTGCGCTTTCGACCAGCAGACAGGAGTATGATAGAGAAGAGGCAATGTCGCGTGTGGCGAATTTGAAAGCCACACCTTTGTCTTCAACCCAATAGCAACCGAAACCCTCATTGAATGAATTTCCGTCTGCCGGCCCCATGAGTGTGTAATAATCAGAGTAACCCAACGGGAAAAAGCCGATGTCAGCGAGTCCGTTGTGTAAGGGGCGGCATATCCAGGTAGTGTCAAGCATGGCTCCGCTCGAATTGCCAATGAATGGTCTGATTACTCCTGTGAAGGGGAATTGACGTACTACCTTATCCGAGGCGTGCTGATCCCAGAACAAAGATGTAATTTGTGATGAAGAGGTATAGGAATCATCAACCACGACAGCCTCTATGGTGATTGCATTTCTGTTGTATATCCAGCGAATGGCATATCTTACGCCATCTTTAGTCTGACGCAGCTCCGAATAGTTGCTGAGCATACTTGAGAGATAACCTTTCTGGCTGTCGAGACCTGCTCCTTCGGGAGCTATTTCTCGCATCTCTTCTGCAGTGGGCATTCTCCAGTATTCAGGACACGGATTACCGCTGTCGTAGCCGCAAGCAGTGGCACGTTGTGTCCATGTAGTACCACCATCGCCGAACGTTGTCACCCAATAATCCGGATTGTTGTTCATTTCATCCATTCCGGCTGCGTAACTTCCATATCCGCGGAGTTTTTCTCCCGTGTTGCGTCCGTCCATGAAATATTTGGTCGGATTAGCTTTCAGTGTCTCAACATCGGTGTATATTCTCGGCATATCGTAAAATCTCAAGCCTGAACTGGTATGCATTCCTGTGCCTGTAGTAATGGCAGCGTCTCCATAATATGCGCTGAATGTGGAGTTGTACACGTAATAATCAAAGATGCCATATTTGTTTTCAGCTTCCTCATAGTCGATGGTTCCCATGGCATCCACGAAGTTGATGAAGTCAGTGCCTAAGCCCCAGGAACTGCCGTCGGGAAGGGTAGAGTTTTTGTAAATTCCCTGATTATCGATATATCCGTAATTACGGCCCCATTGGTAGAGGGCGCCGTTTTCGGTTTCGGAGGAGGCGAAGACGTTGCTCCAGTTTGTTTGGTCGCCTTCGCGGGTGAGGTTGTATTTGGCGAATTTGTGGAGCGGGTTGCGCGGGTCTTCGTCGGCGTATTCGGCGTACGGGTCGCTGTATTCCGTCATCGTGATGGCCACGCCGTCATCTTCACCGGCGAGTACGTATTCCTGGTTGTTCCAGTTGCGTGCCGGCAGCGTGCCGCGGTAGCTCTTGCCGCCTGTCGAGGTGGTGAAATTCAGCGTCACGGCGTCGGCCGGAACAACCGTCATGTAGAAGTCGCCCGCGGCGGTGGCGGTCACGGTGATGGGGCCGTCCGTGGTACGGAAGTCGCCGTTGAAGCTCTCCATCACGATGCTGTTCTTGACGTTATCGCCGGTTATGGTTACGGTCATCGGCTCTGTGGCGGCTACCGGGAGGTCGAGCTTGAAGTGGGCGTGGGCCACTTTCCTTTCGAGCACGGCGCGGTCGTTGGCCGCTATGACGGAGCCTTGCAGCGTGGCGGTGACTTCGCCGGTGAGCAGGTCGGCGTCGGTGAGCGACTCCATGGTGCCGCGCTGGTCGGCGTAGCCGAGCGTCAGCGGAGCCGTGGCGGTGGTGGCGTCGGCCTTTGTGCCGAGGTAGAATAGGCGCAGTTGCTGTGTGTCATCGTCTGAAAGGCCGTCAAGGTTGCCGTTGAAAGTCGCTACGGAGGCATCCTGCGGGTCGATGGAGGTCAGGGTGAGGTAACCGAGCCGACGGCCGGAGGCATCGGCCACGAGCAGGCGGTCGGGATTCTCGCCGGCAGTCCATGAGGCTACGAGCGAGCCGTTTTCTTCGCGCAACTGCGTGCGGGTATTGTCGATGTCACCTTTTGCTACGGTAAGCGTCATGGAGGCGGAACGTGCGCCGGGAGAATCCAAGTCATCGTTACTGCAAGAGCTCAGACCGAGCGGGAGCACGGTCGCGAGGGCAGTGAAGGCGGCTCCAGAGGCCAGTAGATGTAAGTATTTCGGTTTCATGCCTAAAAATTAGTTGTTTATAAAGGGGATAGTAGTAATTTGCATCCATAAGCCGGAGCTACCGGCTTATGGATAAATGGGTTTGGGCCCCGGCGACGGGTGGCGCCTCACAGTTTTTCACATAATCTCTATTTTAAAGTCCATAACTTAAACAAATAATCCACAATCGATAACGAGTTGCCTCTTTATAACCAACAATTGGCAACAAGTCACCTTTATTTATAAAATCCACAATTGGCAATAAATTGCCGTATTATGCTTCCAACTAAGGCAGAACCCCGCTATCCTCCCGGACGGCTTTTGTATTCGCCGGGCGAGCTATCGCCCGACGAATTGAGGTAAACGTCCGGCGGCTTTCAACCGCAGAACGGTAAGTAAATTCCTTTAAGCAAGCATGTTGCTATGCATATAGATTCTTAATAGTTACCATTCACACATCGGAAACCAAGGAGTAACTGATGCAGACTTAGCTTTAGAATCTTTTATAGGTAATACGCAGGCACCGAAGGTTCTGGGAGCAACTCTTATGCTGAAATTAATCTCAGATCCTTTGAAGATGACAGACAAGTATTTTGCACCATTACCGTTGGTACCGCTCAAGGTATTAGCACCGGACTCATTTGACCAATACATGCCGAGACTTCCCACTGACGAACGAGTAGCTGGTTTTTGATGAGAATCAATAAATCCATAGGCGTGCAATTTTATTGACGGTGCACCGGAGAAGTCTACACTGCTGATATTAGTTGCATCTGATTTAACAGACTTAATTTCCACATACTTAGTATCATCAGAACCCGGTGTCCATTGCATTGCGTAACGTTCGCCGTTAATTACTTTGAACTCTTTATACGTTCCGTCGATTGTGTTACAGCTTGGTATAAACGTTTCAAGTTCAGCAACAGAAGGAAGTCTATATCCATCTGGGCACGGGTTGCCTGAGCGGTCTTCCCATTTGCAATCTTCATTGGCATAGATATAGTCATAGTTGCCAACTATGAAGCCAGATACCATTGCGAACATAATAGACCATTCTTTAGCTTTTTGCCTTGTAAATGACGAGTTCGCCCCCATATATCCAGAACACCATGTGGCCATCAAGTCGCTATCGCCCATGTACCCAATATTTAGATTATAATGAGGATTCCCGGGTAGATTCTGAGCAGAAGTAGGATAAGAACCATGCACGTCATCATTTTGGAAATAGGTGTTTACGCATGCCGCTGGGAAGCCAAGCCATCGACCCCACTGGAAGTAAAAAGCCGTACCGGAGTCGTTTGACGAAAGTAGACCATCAATGATAGCATTTTGCTCGTAGGTAATATAAGTACCCCAACCGCCATGAGAATAGTTATCTACATTCGTTACCCAACCATCAGCGGTGGCTACTTTAGTTAATTTGCCTACAGTATACTTTATTTCCGTATTTTCTCCGCCCCAGTTGTTGAAGTCTCCCGGGTCGGTGGGAAGTTCTTCTTTCGTCCAGTTGGTGACGGCGATGGGTTCGCCGTTGTTGTTTACGAACTGGCTGCCGTTCCAAGTATGGGCTGTGCCCATAGCGGCAGTATAGCGATAGCCGTCTTTTGTTACTGTGAAGGTAGGAGCTACGGTCTGATTGCCGTGCATTGTGAAATAGAGCGCGTTGCCCATCTCCGAAGTCTTCGTTACCGTAATGCTTCCTGTTACCTGATTGGCGGCCGTGTTGTCCCAGCCCCAAACATCACCTGAGGTTTTGCTAAGGGTTATAGCACGGCCAACTGTCATGTTGTCGCCTGAAATGGTGACAACGTCGCCTTCACCAAGTGTGAGTCCATCGGGAAGCTCGAGAGTGAAGTATGCTTCATCTACCAGACGATTCATTGCTACTGAAGCATTCGCCGTGCCGTTCATATTCTTAACAAAGCATGTAGTGGCGAGGAAGTCTTTCTCGGCGAGACCTTCGAGGTTGTCGGTTTGCGATGAGAGGTCAATGATATATTTTTTATCTTTAACGTTGGCAGGATCTACTCCCTTGCCGAGATAAAAAAGAGCTATTTCATCTTCACCGTTGTCAGAGAGGGTGACTTCACCTTTGAATACGCCGGACGCAGTGCCTGCACCGGAAGAGAGAGTCACGACTCCGGCAATGCCTGAGTGTGTTGTGATAAGCAACTGGTCGCCGGCAGTCCATACGCTGTTAAGGCCCTTGCTACTGGGGGTAAACTGCGTGCGGGTTGCCTCCTCCTGCTTGTCAGCGGAGATAGTGAGCATCACTTTTTGACCTCCGCCGATTAGGTCTTCTTCGCTCTGGCACGAGGTCATGGTGGCCATGCCGGACACCAGCATGAGGGCGGAAAGGCCGTATAAATATTTCTTGTTCATGTTAATTCCTTTTTTAGTTGGGAGTTTTGATTAGTAGCCGACGCCCTCTGAGCCGGGAACAGTCACGTTGCCGCTTGTGCCGTTCTTTTTAAATACGGCGTAAACGGTCTTCTCCGTAACGGCCGGTGTCAGGTTGATTTCTCCGTTGTGCTGATAATCGGCGGCGGTAGCACTTGCGCTGTCAGCCCAGCCGAGGAATGTGTAACCCGCTTTGACCGGTGTATCAACATCTTGTGACGGATAGAAAATCCAGGGAGTCGGAGTATTCTTATGTTCACCATATCCTTTCTCTACACCGTCCACCACGTAGTGGAGTGTGTATGTTTTGCCTTCCCAGATAGCATAAAGGGTTCTGGTGACATCGGGGCGGTTGAGTGTGATCTGCTGGCCTGCAAAGATAGTAGGAGTGCCGTTGGCAGACTCTGACCAACCGAGGAAATTGTAACCGTCGCGTGTCGGGTCGGCCATAACTGTGAAGTTGTAATAGTTGCTCCATGAAGTTCCTGTTTTAACCGTGTTTTCGCGGCCGTCCTGATAGTTGTAAATAAGGCGCCAGTCATCGCCTTCGCCCTCTACGAAGTAAACGTCCTTACCGTTGTCATACTTGCCGCCGTTGAAGTTCTTGTTGGCAGTGTATGTTCTTTCTTTGAGGGCACCGTGGTACATTGTGCCGCCTACGGTAACTTCAAATTCGGTAACAGCGTTCTGTGCGGGAATCATGTTGAGGAACACCTGGCCGTCTGCGCCCACCTTGGCTTTGATTTCGCCCGGTGTAGTGTTGGCGAGGGAACCATTGGCGAGGTCGATTTCCACTTTGTTCATGATGTTCTGACCTTTTACGGTAACTTCCTGAGGCATATCCACGCCCTCGGGCATGTGGAGGCAGAAGTGGCCGAAAGAGAGCATACTCTTAAGGTTGAAGCTGAAGTTGGCAAGGCCGTCTTTCATCTCGACGGTAGCCTCGGAGTGCATCACGTCATAATCGTCAAGAGCGTTCTCAAGACCTTCCTGAGTGCTGAGGTCGAATTCCTGGGATTCGCTGACAAACTCGTCAGCCTCGGTTTTGGCGCCGAGATAGTAGATATGAACTTGTTCGCCGCTGCCAACGGTCAATGTTCCTCTTAAAGTACCGGAAGACTGGCCGTCGGCTGAATCGTCGACAGTCAGCACGCCACAGTTAGTGCCTGTTGAGCTGATAACTACAACCTTGTCACCCTTGGCCCATGTGAATTTAAGTTCTGTAGGAGTCTCGAAACGGTTGGTGCGAGTCATCTCCTCCTCGATTGTACCTGTCGCCACGGCCTGTACCGTGACACGTTCTTCATTGACGGGAAGGTCTTCGTTCGAGCATGAAACCATTCCCATTGCCATCATGGCCGTTGCAAATGAGAAACTTAAAAATTTCTTTATCATGTCTGTGTTTTAATTTTTGTCAGAGTATACCAGGCATGTTGAAAGATGCCTGATATACTCCTTGTTTAAGATTTTACTATCAGTCTACTTCACCTTCGGAGCCGCTGCCACCGCCGCCGATTGCCGACGAAGTGGTGCAATAAACGGCATAAATAGTATGGTTGCCGCTTACTTTGATTTTCTTGCCGAAGTTGTATTGTATTCCGCTGGTATTGGGCTGAACACCCTCGAGAGGAGTGGCGCTATATCCCCCATGTTTTGCATCTTTCTCAGTGCATGTGTATTTTTCTTTGGGAATAGTCAATTCTACCTCGGTGCCGGGAACTACCCAATCGGATTTAACTGTTTTGATCTCTTCGTTGCTGAGGCCGTTGGGGTGCAGGGTCAGAACGTACTGGACTTTCTGCTGGTTCCAGACGGCGGTGAGGGTGAGGTTTTCACCTGCGGGGAGGGTTACGGTCTCGCCGGTCTGATAAACGTTGCCTTTACCGTCTGACCAGCCGCCGAAGTCGTATCCTTCGCGTACCGGGGCCTCCGAGGGAAGTACTATCTGGCAGTTTTCGCTGGTAGTTTTGCCGTTTAGGGTCTGAGTGGCGGGAACGGCGTCTGCACCGTTGTCAAGGGTGATTACAGAGGTCTTTTCTTCGGGCTGGCCCTGGCCGTTGTCGCCGTTCATCGGGACGTCGTTACCATCGGCGGGAACAAAGTCGTCGGTGGTCACGTCGAAGGAAATGGCGCTCAATACGGGATCCGGGTTTGTGGGGTCGGTCCAGCCGCCGTTGTTGCCGTCGGCGAAAGTGAAGGTGTAGATGTAGCGCACGCCCTGCTTCCAGGAGATGTTCACGGGGATGTAAGCGTAGTTGTCATAGATGGTTTTGCCGTCTTTCTCGAACTTCACTTTCATCTTGAAGTAAGCGCCGGCATCCTGGTTGGTTTCGGGTTTCCATGCTTCCACTTCCTGCGGCAGGAGGATGAGGGAACGGTCGGCACCCTTGGCGTGGTTCACAGAGGTGAGGTCGGTCGGGGTGTTCAGCACTTCGATGGCGCCGAGATTGCCGGTGGTGTACTCGTTGTCACCGCTGAGGTTGGTCCATGTGCCCTGTCCGGGAAGGTTGACTTCGCCGTTCACGATGTCTGTGTGGTTGTTGTAGTTGGCGTCCGTGTTTACGGTGGGGAACTCGAACGTACCCTGGCCGTTGAGGTGGTTGATCACCACTTCGGAGATGGTCACCTTCATGCCGGTGGTGGAGTTGTTCACGGCTTTGAAAACCACCTGGCTGAGGGCGTGGCGGAAGTTGAGGTCAACTACCTGGCGGTTCTGTTTGAGTTTCTTGGCATAGAGGAGGTCCACCTGGCTGGCGGCATCCTGCGCGGGCCGGAAGTCCACGAATTTGGGTCCCTGGCCCTCATCCCAGTGGAAAGTGTTGCCGGCGTTGACGTAAGCGGTGAAGTCGAGGTCTTGCTCGGGCCAGAAGTATCCGTCGGCCACCCAGTTTGAGCCGCTCTGTACCGCCTCGGTAGTGAAGTAACGTTCGGTGGTGCCGTTGTTGGTGGCGATTACGTTGAAGCGTTCGGGCTTCACGTTGTTACAGTAAGACTGGAGGGCACGCGTGGTGTTGCCGGTGGTCATCCCGAAGCGGATGCCGTCTTTCTGGCTGTCGATGATTTCATCTTGCGAGCAGGCAGTCAGAAGTGTTGCAAGTGCTGCCGCTCCAAGCAAAAATTTAGTTTTCATTTGTTTTAGTTATTAAAGTTAAGTTTTTAGTGGTAAGGTGATTCTTAGTTACCCATCGGGGTGTTGGTGTTGGGGTTGTCGCCGTCGATGTAGTCGTCAACAGTGAGGTTCATCTGGATGCCGGCGAGGATGGGCTTCGGGTCGTTGGGAGTGGGAGTGTAACCGCCGTGGCCGTTGTTGTCGAAGATGAAGGTGTAGGTGTAGCGGTATCCCTGCTTCCAGTTGATGTCTGCGGGAACTACTGTCCAACCGTCATAGATGAGCTTGCCGTCGTGCTTGTGGTCTTTGATGGTAACTTTTAGCATGAAGTAAGCGCCGTTGTAGTTTTCACCTTTCACTGTGGGATTCCATTTAGCGGCTGTCTGCGGCAGGAGCATCATGGTGTAGTCTATGCCGCCGGTATGTTCGACGGGAGTGATGAAGGAGGGTTCCGAACCTAATTTGACGGTAGTGAAACCGGTGGAGGTGTATTCGCCCAAGCCGGCGGTTGCGGCATCAAGCTGCCAGTTGCCTGTTGTCCCTTCCACGATGGTGCCGGTACCTTCGTGTTCGTCGTAGTTCTGGTTGTCTGTGTCTACTGTCGGGAATGTGTAGGTACCGGTTGTAGTGAGGTGACCTACCTTTACTTGGCTGACCTCGATGTCGAAGACGTCGGTCGCGGTGTTCTGGGCCTTGAAGACGATCTGGCTGAGAGCGTGGCGGAAGTTGAGTCGTACCTGTGTACGGCTCACTCCGTTCTTGACGGCATAGAGCAGGTCAAGCATTTCGGTGGCATTTGCAGCGGGGGAGAAGCTCACGAACTGGCGTTCGCCGGCCTCGTTGATGGTCATGTTGCCGTTTTTCCAGGCAACGAAGTTGAGGGCATTTTCGGGCCAGAAATAGCCCGTGGCGGTGTATGCGCTGCCATCACCTTTGGTTGCGGTGGCACCGTCGATGTAGGCTGCCCCGTCGGCGAAGAAAGCCGAGAATTTGAAATCCTCAGGGAGGTTGGTGTTGCAGTAAGCGTTTGCAGCACGGGAAGCAAGGTTGGTCGTGACGCCGAAAGTAATAGCATCGTTTCGTGTGGGCTGGTCGCTTTCCTGCGAGCAGGAAGCCGCCAGGAGTGTCATTGCGACAGCTCCGAGAAATACAGTTTTCTTCATTGATGTTTGATGAAAATTAATAAATTGAGTAATAGATATATTGGTTAATATGCAAATCTATTGGATTTTGCGTGAGTCGGGGCTATACCTGTGATGCCGTGCATCCCAGGCAGCATGAATCGCTATGTCGGTTTATTTACATTGGTACCACCAGATTCTCCTCCCCCCAGTCGTCAACACCGGGGGTGAACGCACCCGGGTCGTCTGGCTCCGGTAACGGTTCGGGGATGTCTATTCCGTCGATTATGAGGTGCACGCGGCGCCGGTTGGGGGCGGAATGTACCTGGTCGGTGACGTTGAACTTCTCGTTTTCGGTGCCGTAGACGTATGCCTTGCCGTCATTGGTCCACACGTATAGCATCATCTTGTGGGGCATAGGGTTCTCCTCGTGGTGTCCGAAGGTGATGAAGCGTCCGCGTATCGTGGAGTCGCCGTCCTTCCAGGCGTCCACGGGGAGGGTAACCGGCTCGCGTCCCAGCTCTTCGGTGAAGAGGTTGAGCGACCCGGCCATGCCGGAAAGGGATGCGGTCATCCGCGAGATGTTCTGTATGTTCTTGACGTTACGGATTTCGTAGGTGTAGATGCAGGTGAGCTCGTGCGGGAAGAGGGTTATGACCTGCTCGGAGACCATCGGGTCGTCGGGGACACGGCTTTCTCCGGTCTCCCAGTGTTTGTGGGTATAAGTGACGCCGGTTTCGTCGACGGTGACGTCCACTGCCTGGCATCCCCACATCATGTCGGGACAGATGACCACTCTCTCATCCTGTGTGCCCGACGCCCTCGGGGGCGCGGCGGAACGGTGGCCGAGGCTTTCGAGCAGCCCGCCGTTGCGTGTGAATGCCTCAAGGTCGGTGTAGACTTGCATATTGCGGAAATACACTCCGTCGGTGTCGTTGTTGTATGTGATGAGGATGTACCGGCCGGCTTCGATGTCGACGTATCCCCCTTCGAGTCCGGCAAAGTCGAATCGCCGCGGCTCCAGCCCGGGGTCCAGGGGATAGAAGAAGACGCACATCCCGTAGGGGTTGGCCTCCGGAGCGTCGCGCCAGTCATACTCGACCTTTACGCGCACTATGTGGCTGTGGTCGAAGCAGAGTTCCTTGTGCTCGCACGAGGTGAATCCAAGGAGCAACAGGAGAGCTGTCAAAATCGCTGATAATCTGAAGATTTTCATGGGTCCTTTTGTCATCTGTTCATTCTCCTATGGAGTCTTTTTCGTTGTTAACTTTTTTGCGGTTGTAGTTGTCGCAGCCTATAAGCCAGACGAGCGACACCCCGAGTTTGGTAGGGCCGAACCAATGCATGTGCTTGGTGGCCTGCCACACGTAGCAACCGTTGTCGGGCACATATTCGTAATAGCGTCCGCCCATGTATCCCACCCCTATCTCGAAGTCGATGTTGAGGCGTCGTGCCACGGGGAGGGAATAGCCGTATGAGATTCCGCCGCCGATGTTGGCACGGTCCCACAGGGTGCCACCGGGCTTGCCGGCCATGTACCCTTTGCCGCCGAACTCGAAGTCGTAGGTCACGGTCTGGAAATAGACGCCGAGATGGTGGCCTGTAAGCGGCTTGGCGTGTGCCTCGGAGCCGAACCACCAACGCAGCTCCACGTCGCCGCCGTAAGTGCGCCAATAGCGGTGCCGGCGGTTGGAGTTCCACCAAGCGTACATCCAGTTGGCGTCTATAGAGAGGTTCTTGCCCAGATAGAACTCCACACCGATGTTGGGGATGGCGGCGGCGTCGTAGAGCATGTTGGTGTTGATGTCCATGTAGAAGGGCTTGCACCCGATGGTCTCCGGCTCTTCGGTGTCCGCAGGCTGTTCCTCTTCCGGCTCTTCGACGTAAACGGGCACGGGAGGCTCGATGACGGGAGGCACTATCTCCGGAGCCGGTACGCGCTCGTACCACAGCAGGAGGTTGGACTGCCGCAGCTCGGGAAAGAGATTGCGGTACATGTACCGGTAGGGGACACCCTTGCGCAGGCGCCGCAACTGCGCCACCTGGTCTCCGTTCGTCAGGATTCCGAGGTCGGCTTCGCGCTGGAGTTTGCGCAGCAGAGCCAGGGTCTCGTCGCGGTAAGGCACCGCGGGATCCTCCTCCACGAGGCGTATCAGTCCGGCCCAGTCGCGCCCGAGGAAACGGAACTCCATCACCGAGTCGGGAAGCTCCGTGTAGCCGCTTATGTAATTGAACAGAGTATTTGCACGGTTGCGCGACAGGTTGTAGTTGTACTTTATGCCACCTTCGGGCGAAGCGGCTCCCTCCACGACGATTTTGCGGATGGCATAAACGGAGTCGCGCTCCCGCTCGGTGAGACGCGACATTATGCCGGAGAGCGCCCGCTCGTTGGCGGGAATACCCATATCAAGATAATGCTTTGCCACCGGGAAGTAGATCTTCACGGAGTCGCGGACCTCCTGCGCCTGTGCGTATGACGCGGCGGTCGTGCCTAATAACAAAGCTATTACTATGTGACGCTTCATAATATATTTTTATACCGGGTGCGCTTCCGCTACCCGCGAAAAGTGGATATTCTGTTTGGTCAGTAAGGAAATTTCAAGAGGTGGAAAGGGAGGTGCTGCCGGAGTTCAGGTCAGGATATGTCGGTCGGTGACACTGTTTTTGACCTGGCGGAAGATTAGCTAAATCTACGGATATGTTTTATCCGGAATTTTTCTCCATTCGTGGCTCTTATGTTTCCATTGTTTATATATATCCGGGTATTACAAAATTCTCCTTTTGACAAATAGTTAATGGTCGAATCTTATGGTATTAACCGATGCAGGAAAATTGTTTTCATAGCAGGAATATATGACTTTATTCTCTTTAGAAAAAGATATATATCGACCGCAAAGTTACGTAAAGATTTTCGAATTACCTCCCCCCGAAATGTTAAATTATGTTAAAACAGCTTTAAAACATTGAACAGTAAATAGTTATAAACTTCATTTTTATCGCCGGAATAGGTTTTAGAGTAAACCTGTTTTCTGTGATTTTGGTATATTTTACCACTTTGAGTATAAATTCAGGATTGTGGGAAACCGGAGGGCGGCATGGGCGCAGGTATAGCTGCGTTCCCGTCCCGGGCGCCGGACAACTTTCCGGCGCCACAAGAAAAGCCGGACAAAAGAAGGTATATTTATTTGAAATTTGTGCGGCGGCTGGAGACCGGTGACGTTATTACGGCTGTCTCCGAAAAGGTGGATCTGCTGCCGATTATGCTACAAATACTTCCGGACTTTTGCTTAAACCGGAAATTATAACTAAATTTGCAAAAATATATAAATCCATGAAACGTCTTTTATTTGCGGCTTTCCTTATCGCGGCTCTCGCCACCGCCTGTTCGCAGGGCAAACAGCACGGTGCCTCCCCGGCTTCCGACAGCGACAGCGCCGTGGCCGAACAGCAGCAGAAACAGCTTCCCGACTCGCTGACCTTCGCCTTTATGGGTGACATCATGCCGGGAACCACCTTCCCTGAATCGCCCGAGGGCGCTTACGTCCCCAAAGACGGCGGCAAGGAACTCTTCGCCGACTGTCGGGAGGTGTTCAAGGCCTCCGATGTCGTGGCCGGCAATCTCGAGGGCGTACTCATCGAGGGCGGCACTCCGAAATTCTGCAAAGATCCGAAACTCTGCTTCACCTTCCGCATTCCGCCGTTCATGGCGCAGGTGTTCAAGGATGAAGGCTTCGACTATATGAATCTGGCCAACAACCATGCGAACGACTTCGGCGTGGAGGGGACTGAATCGTCGCACTCCGTGCTGGAGAAGGCGGGGATAGCGTCGGCCGGTATCCGCGGGGTGGCGCCTACGGCCGTCATCGAGAAGAACGGCGTGAAGATAGGTTTCACCGGCTTCAGCACCGGCGTCACCACGCTTTCAGCCCTCGATCCCGAGGAGCTTAAGCGCACCGTGACGGAGCTTCGCAAGCATTGCGATATACTTGTGGTGGCGCTCCATGCCGGCGGCGAGGGAGCGGCTTACACCCATGTGCCGCGCAAGGAGGAAGTCTTCCACGGCTGGCCGCGCGGCGACGTGTGGAAATTCGCCCGCACCGCCATCGACTGCGGGGCCGACATAGTCTGGGGACACGGGCCGCACCTGGCGCGCGGCATGGAGGTGTACAAGGACCGATTGGTGATGTACAGCCTCGGCAACTTCTGCACACCTTACCGGATGGGGATAGCCGGACTCACCGGGCAGGCGCCCCTCGTGCAGGTGACGGTGCGCCCGGACGGCACTTTCCTCGGCGGCAAAATCCACAGCATGACGCAGCAGAAAGGGATCGGCCCGCGCCTCGACCCGGGACATGCCGCCGCGCGACAGATAAAGAAACTCTCGCTGGAGGATTTCCCGGAATCCCCGCTGAAAATTTCCGATACCGGAGAACTGACAAAATAAGATACGAGATATGACACCATTGCAACCCGGCACGCCGCTCTGCGGCGGCAAGTATGAGATAACGCGTTTCCTGAGCAGCGGCGGATTCGGCTGCACCTACGAGGTGCGGCACACCGCTCTCGGCACCCGCTTCGCCATAAAGGAGTTCTACACCGAACAGTATTGCAACCGAGGCACCGACGGCACGGTGTCGGTAGGCACAAATTCGGCGCGCGAGTTAGTGGCCACGATGAAGGAGCGCTTCAAGCGCGAAGCCGGCCTTATAGCCAAGTTGCACCACCCCGGCGTGGTGCGCGTCACCGACGTCTTCGAGGAGAACGGCACCGCCTATTACGTTATGGACTACATCGGCAACGGGACGCTGCGCAACCTGGTGGACACGCAAGGCCCGATGTCGGAACCGGCGGCACTGGCACTTATAGAGAAAGTGTGCGGCGCGCTGGAATACATCCATTCCGAGGGACTGATTCACCTCGACATAAAGCCGGACAACATCATGCTCGACGACAAGTGGGACCCGGTACTCATCGACTTCGGCACGTCGAAAATCTTCATCGCCGACGGCGAGTACCACACTACAACGACGACCAACGTGGGGATGACGCCGGGCTACGCCGCGCCGGAGCAGTACTCCTCTACCATGAAGGCGCCGGAGCCGACGATGGACATCTACGCGCTTGGCGCCACGCTCTACATGATGCTGACCGGACGGAAGCCCGTAGACGCCATCGAACGCGTCACCAGCGGTATAGAACTCAGTTTCCCGTCCGTAGTTTCGGAGGGGATGCGCTATGTGATAAACCGCGCCATGGAGCCGCAGGCCTCACACCGCCCGCAGAATGTGGCGGAGTTCCGCGGGTTGCTCTCCGGCGCCGGAACACCTCCGCCTCCTCCCGGCGGGTCACAAGGGACGGGAGGAAGTGCCGCGAACGACACCAAAGTCTTTGACGGCAACGGCGGTTATCCGGGCGGCGGCTATTCCGGCGGCAACAGAGGATATTCCGGGGGTGGTTATCATGGAGGTGACTATCCCGGGGGCAACACGGGAGGCCGCCGTTCCAAGTTCCCGGTTTGGATTGTTTACGTGCTGGGGGCATCGGTTCTCGCTCTCGTCGTCTTCTTGTTCATGAATCTAAAAACAGGCGGTGACCATGTACCTACATACGATTCGGAAGTGGTAGTGGACTCGGAAGTAGTGAAGGAGCAGGACGTAATATCCTGCCCCGAGCTGAACGGCGGGAATACATCTTACGGGACAGTGACCCATAATGGCTCCGACTATCCCATCAGGATGGAAATCAAGGTATCATCCTCCGGAAAAGTAACGGGCCGTTATGCCTACGAAACCACGCTCAGCAAAAACGGCCAGAAGGCGAGCAGTTGGTTCAAGCTCAGCGGCACCTGCACAAATGCGGCCGAGGGGTGCTATAACTTAGACTTGACAAGCTACAATCCGCAGGACGGTAACGCTCCTTTCGAGACGATAGAACTTTGGTACAATCCCTATACCCAGTCTTATTCCGGAGACCTGACGAACATCAACACAGGCTCCGTACTCGGATTCAACACCTCGTTTTAATTGGATTTAGAGATACGATGTATATGGAAGCCATGGATCTTCGGTATCTGCGGCTTCCGTATCTTATCTTAACTTATTTACAACTTTTTTATTTTTTGACGTTGGAACTTGCATGGATAAAAGAAATTGCATACCTTTGTATGCGATTCCACGGAACGTCTTCGCGATAACGACGTTATTGGGAATCGGAAAAATGTTATTGCCCAAACAACTAACCGCTTTTTTATGAAAATTTTTACTACACTCGCTGTAACGGCGCTTTGCACGATGCCCGCATTGCAGGCATCGGCCGACATCATAACACGCAGCGACGCGGCGCCCGAAAAGCGCTCGCAATCCCTCTCCACCGTAAACGAACAGCGTACCGTCTTGGCCCGGAAGCAGTTGGCCGACGGTGTGACGAAACGCGTAGTCCGCGACGCACGGGGCCGCATTTTCTGCGACATGGTGCGCGGCGGCAAAGTATCGAAAGCCCCGGGCCGCGTCAAAGTGCCCATGCGCGCTCCCGCCGACGCCTCGTTCTACGAAGGTTTCGAAGGCCATAACGGCGAGCTCGACTGGCTGCCCGAAGGGTGGACCGAGATAAACACGCCCGCCAATACGCCTACTATGGAGATGTGCCAGCACAATATCAACAATTCATGGTGCGGCCAGGATACCGGCGACGGATATTGGACCGGAATCACCAGTGACGGCGTGAAGGAAGCATGGGTACACTTCACCTACAACTGGTCATACAAAAATGGTGAAGGCGAAACCATCTCGGGACAAGCCTCGCCACAGGACGAATGGCTCATTTCGCCGCAATTCACCGTGGGTCAAGGACATGACCTCTTTTTCCTCCTGGAGTTCGACTACGGTGCCGCTTATGGCTTCGACTGGGATACAATGGCATACGACCGCAGCGAGGTGGAATGTGACATGGAGGTGCTCGTCAGCGAAGACAATGGCGCCAACTGGACTTCCCTCTGGAAAGTGACCGATGATGTCTGCTCGCAGATGACCGACTCGCAGATGTATGATGTGATGGCCGAACTCGGTTACTCCAACTACAACGTCAGCCTCGCCCGCTATTATGGCAAGAACGTGAAACTCGCTTTCCGCTACACCAATGCTTCCAAAGGCGGATTATGCGGCAACTCGGCAGCTGTCGACGGTATCACCGTGGCCGCCCCTTCAGCCGTGGCAGAGTACAATATCCCCGAAGGCAACTTGCTCGTGGGTATGTCTGACGAGCTGACCGTCTATCCCGACTCGCGAGCCTTGATGCCCGCTTACACCGACATTACATGGACGGCCGGATCGAACATCTACACTTCCGCCAACCAGTGGACATTCTACGATGCCGACGGCAGCGTGGGACGCATAATCAACGATGGCGAAGCCGTGGTGAACTATCCTTACTCCGAAGGTCAGCTTGTGAAATGGCCGATGCTTACAGCCTCCAACGCCACCAACTCCGACATCTTCTCATACGACGGTAAGGATGAACAGCAGGGTGGTATCTTCTTCGGAGGCAAAGTGCCCGACTTCGTATGGGAAGGCGTCAGCGAGGAGATGTACGTCGGCAACTACGACTACAAGCACAAAGGCCTTATCACACCGTATCTCGACACCACCGACTACGTCTACGGCACGCATACCCCAGGGGGCTGGGGCAAAGGTATCACCCAGACCAAATTCGGTAACCTCTTCATGGCTCCGCCGGCACCGCTCACAGTTACCGACGTGCTGCTGACACTGGGCGAATATGACGCCGATGCCGATGCCGAGTTCCTGCTCGAAATTTTCCCCGTGGACGACCGCGGTACAGTGGCCGAAACTCCCGCTGCAATGGCAAAGGTCAAAGGTTCCGACATCTCCGGATTCGGCTTCTATCCCGTCAAGTTCACACTCTCCGAGCCTTACGTGATGACCGGAAATACGCTTATGATGATAAGCGGCTACGCCAACAATCCGAAGGTGCGCACCTTCGCAGCCTGCGCACAGTCGGTACACAACGATGCAGCCCACAACTATTGCTACATGATTTACGACATCAACGGCGAGTCGGTGTTCTACTCAGCCGCGGAAGCTCTTCAGGACTACTCGTCGGCTCTGATGCTCAGCCTCAACGGCACATACCACTTCGTAACGCTTGTGGACGAAAACCAGCAGATTATGCAGCTCGACGCCACCACCGGCACGGCAGAAGTCGACTTCAAAGCTTCCAACGCTCCCGAAAACTGGTGGGTGGAGGATGGTGAAAACCGCATACCCCTCGTGGCCGAAGGCGCGACTTACGACTGGCTGAAAGTCTTCCCCGTGACCCGCGAAGACGGCAGCTACGCAGTGCGATTCTCCGCCCAGCCCTCGCAGGCACAGCGCTCCAAGACTGTTGTAGTGGCCAATGACGGCGGTAACGTTCGCTTGCGCGTACGGCAGTCGGCCGCTCCCGTCGGCATCGAAGCAATAGCAGCCGATGACATCATCATGCACGTTTCTGACAACCTGCTGACTGTAAACGGCGTTGCCGATGACACTCTCGTGGAAATCTACGCCACCTCCGGTCTCCGCGTCCTCGCCGGCAACAACAACCTCAACATCTCCGCCCTCCCCGCCGGAGTATACCTGGTGAAAGCTGGCAACAAAGTCTTCCGCCTCAGAAAATAACCTTAAGACAACCTGATGACCAATTCGGGTGTGCATCCACGAAATGCACACCCGGTATTCTTTATGGAACTTCGAAACGATGAGCTTTCCGCTATCTTTTCTTCCTCCTGGAGAATTGGATGTTTATGCCGAAGGATCATATCTTAGGTGCAACAGCTAACCGCGACATATCCGTAACATCAGCAACATCAATAACAGCTGCGCCCGGGGCGGTCAGTTATTTGTGAAACGGTTGCCGGGCTGGCGCAGCGCTATGCCGAGTTCTTCGAGTTCCGAGAGGGCTACCATAACGCGCGGAATGGACATGCGCGCAAGGGTGGAGATGGTGTCGATGGTGAGGTCTTTTTGCTGCGATTTCAGGATGTCGACCACGAGTTGCTGGTCGGACGTCAGTTCGGGGAAGAGGGAGCCTTGGCGTGCTGAGCCGGCGGACTGTTTCCGTTGCCAGCCCATGGCGTCGATGAGCGTGTCGGCGCTGAGCGCTATCTGCGCTTTGTTGCGGTGGATAAGCAGGTTGCATCCTTGGCTCATCTCGTCGTCGATGCGGCCCGGGATGGCGAAGACTTCGCGGTCGAGCTCGAAGGCGGTGTTGGCGGTGGAGAGCGAGCCGCCATGCTGTGCGCTTTCCACCACGAGTGTGCCGTCGCAGAGGGCGGCGATGATGCGGTTGCGTTCCAGGAAGCGCTGGCGTCGGGGCTTCTCGCCGCTGGGATATTGGCTCACGAGCACGCCGCCGCTGTGGACGATGGCCGACGCGAGGTCGCGGTGAGCCGCCGGGTACACCATGTCGAGTCCGTGGGCAAGCACCGCCGTAGTGGTCACCTTTTTCTGTAATGCGGCGGAGTGGGACAGCGAGTCGATGCCGTAAGCAAGTCCGCTTACGATGTTGAGGCCGTCCACGCTGTCGGCCAGCGCGTTGACGAAGTCGGTGCAATGCTTTGCGCCCTGCGGCGTGGGTTTGCGCGTCCCCACCACGGCGAGCGGATGCGGCGCCGAGAGGTTGCCCCGGCCGAGCGTGAAGATTACCGCCGGAGCGTTGTATAGCTGAAGGAGCCGTTCGGGATAATCGGGGTCGGTGGCGAGCACGGCGCGCACCGTCGAGCGGGAAAGGAACTGCATTTCGCGGGTAGCGCGGATGGCGCCTTCCTGACGGTGCTCCTGCCGGCAATGCCCCATGTCGGCCTCCACTATTTTGGAAAGGTCGGGGCACGACAGTTCCGCGAAGGCGGCATAGTCGCCGCCATGTTCGTCGAAGCTGCACAGTGCCTGCGCAGTCATGCCGGGCGACAGCGCCGCCGCCAGCCGCATCTGGAATTCTTTCCCGTCCCCGGTTACCATTGCCGTTATTTCATGTATCTCTGCAGCACGCGGGCCATCTCGTCGCCGCGTGTCAGTTTGCCGTCCTTGATTACTACCACGGTGACGACGCCGCTGGCCGCCATGTCGCCGTTTTCGCGCACTATGTCCTGGTGGAAGACGAAGCGCGCTCCCTTGCGTTCGAGCCACAGGCAGCTCATGAAGCTTTCGCCGCCGCGCAGCGAGCGGATGTATTCTATCTCGATTTTGCGCACCACGGCGTCGTAGCCGGCATCGTGCATCGCGTTGAACGACACTCCGGCGTCGGCACAGAATTTGTGGCGCGTGTGTTCCATGTAGTGGAGGTAATTGGCGTTGTTGACTATCTGTTCGCAGTCGAGTTCATAGTCGCGCACCTCCATATCCATTATGAAGCAGTATTTCTTTTTGTTATCCTTTATCAGTCTCATGGTTATCAGTCTAAGTTCAGGTGTCGCCGGTGAGCAGTGCCACGGCGCGTTGTAAATCCTCCTTGCTTGCGAAGGCGGAGTAGGGGACGGGCACGAATCCGCGGCTCCGGCCGTCGAGCAACAGCGTTATCCCGTCGCGTCCCACATAATACGGCCCGGGATTGCGCAACGCGAACTCATAGCTCACCGTGCGTGCGGCCGGAGCGGTTCCCGGAGCTGTAAACTCCTCATCCTCTTTCCTCTCTTCTACGGTAATGTCGATGCGCACGTTGCCGGTGGCCTGGAACGTCACCGTATGGGGCATCACGCAGACGAAGGCTTCGGGGCGCAAGCCGTGGTTGAAGTAGAGGAACATGGCGATGACGGGGAGCACGAAAAAGAGCAGCATTAGCGACAGGATGGCCAGCCGGAGGTCAATTACGGCACCGAGCACTGCCAGCGTCACTACTGCTGCTGCCGTCACCGTGAACCACGCCATGCCATGGCGCCATAGCATCGCGGCCAGGAAGCGGCCGTGCGGCGTGCGGTAGCGCCTGGTGGTCACCTCAAGTGGAACATGTGGCTTATTCCCGTCCGTTTCGCTCATTCCTTGATGGCGTTCCCGTATTCGGCTTTATGTTTGCTGTCGCGTTGCCGCGTTATCGTTTCGTAGACCTGCTTGTTCTGCGGCACAAGCACCTGGATGTAGCCCGTCCCTTCGGGGTTGTATAGCTTGGTCATGTCCACGTATTTGGTCTTGCCCTTCGAGTGGCTGAAGACGTCGTCGCGGCGCGCCTTCACCTTGTCGCCCATGGCGCAGCGGCCGTTCTCCCCGAGCCCGCGCAGCGAATCGTCCACACCGCCGTCGCGGCACCATACAGGCAGAATCTCCGAGCACGGCGGGTAGCCCATGCCGGTCCACATTATATATTCCTCGGCTACCGTCCGTGGCGTTACCGTGGAGGCGTCCTCGACGGGAAGCATACCCTCTATTACAATTGTGGCGGTCGATTTGTAGCGCGGAATGAAATCTTGGTCCACCACATAGCGTTCGCCGGCGGTGGCATAGTCGCGTCCCTTCAGGTCGTTGTAGAAACTGCGGCTGAGCTTCTCGGTGAGCACTTCGGGAGTCACCGAGCGGCTCTCGACGTAAGGACGCAGCAGGCATTTGGCGTCGTCCTCGCGCACATATCCCAATCCCTGGCCCTTGCGGCCGGCGTGGCTGTAATTGGTACGCACAAGCACGTTGTCCTTGGCGTCCGAGAGGTCGAAGCGCACGAACGAGTCGTTGTTGGTCTCGAAGAAAGCACCGTTGCCGGTGGCGTCGATGACGCCGAAGTTGGCCTCCACCCCCATCGGGCGCGGCAGCTGTTCCAGCAGTTTCTCGAAATCCCCGATGGTGCGGCAGGAACGCAACGCGATTGTCATCACGTAACCTTCGCGGTCCATTTCAGAGTTCGGCACCTTGTCGTTCTTGATGTTATACGAGGCGGTGTTCATGATTGCGAACCCGGCGTCGTTCATTCCCATCCATGCCTGTTCCAGGTCGCGGTCGTCGGCGTTGAAGAGCGCCACGTAGCCGTAAGCGCCGTCTTTGGCCGGGATATATTCTATCTTGTTGTCTATGGCGGAGGTGTCGCGGTGTTTCCAGAGAAGGGGACGCCCGGAAGCCGACGCCTTGGGGCCGATGATGGCCGACGTGCAGCCGAGAGCCTCCGCCACGGCACCCGACAATATTATCAGTAGTAATAAAAAATGTTTCATTATGGTAAAGGAATTTTGTTTCCCGCTGCAAAGGTAACTCAAATTTAAATAACAACAAAAAGAACCACCGAAAAACACTCGCCGCCGCCCCCTTGCATGTCCGTTGCGGCGGGGAAATTTGGTTATGACGGGAAAAATAAGTAATTTTGCACTGCGTAAGTACCTGCCGCCCTTATTTCTCACAGTCAAGTGGGCAGTGCGCTATATGACGCCAGTAATTTTAAATCATAAGAACATGAAAAAAGAAGTAAACAGCCCCAAGGCACCGGCCGCTATCGGCCCTTACAGCCAGGCAATCCGCACCGGTAACCTCATCTTCGTTTCCGGCCAGCTCCCCATCGACGCCGCCACCGGCAACATGCCCGCCGACATCAAAGCACAGACCCGGCAGAGCATCGATAATATCCGCGCTATCCTCGAAGTGGAAGGCGCCACTCTCGACAATGTGGTGAAAACCACAGTTTTCCTCTCCGATATGGCCAACTTCGGCCCCATGAACGAGGTTTACGCCGAGAATTTCAGCAAGACATATCCCGCACGTTGCGCCTTCGCCGTGAAGGAACTCCCCAAGCAGGCCCTCGTGGAGATAGAAGTTATCGCAGCCCTCTAAAATGATCAGTTACCTCCAGATAGAGAACCTCAGCAAGTCGTTCGGCGACCGTATGCTCTTTTCCGACCTCACCCTCGGCATCTACGAGGGCGACAAAATCGGCATAGTGGCGAAAAACGGCGCCGGCAAGTCCACCCTCATGCGCATCATCGCCGGGGAGGAGGATTACGACGGAGGGCGGATAGTGCCCCGCGACGGCCTGCGCATAGGCTATCTGGAGCAATATCCCCCCTACGACCCGGAGAAAACCATCCTTCAGAACGCCATGCCGGCACCCTCCGGGCATGAAGACTGGAACATGGAAGACCGTGTGCGGAGCCTTCTCTCCACATTCGGTCTCCATGATGTTGACCGTCCTGCGGGGACACTCTCCGGCGGCCAGGTGAAGCGCATGGCGCTGGCACGCCTCATTCTCGGCGAGCCCGACCTGCTGATGCTCGACGAACCCACCAACCACCTCGACATAGAGATGATCGAGTGGCTCGAAGCGTACCTTTCCCGCTCGCGCATAACGCTGCTGATGGTGACTCACGACCGCTATTTCCTCGACCGCGTCTGCAACAAGATTATAGAAATCGACCGCGAGCGCATCTATGTTTATCAGGGCGACTACGACTATTATCTCCAGAAGCGTCAGGAACGCCATGAAAACGAAAGCGCGGAACTCGCCAAGGTGAAAAACCTGCTTCGCACCGAGCTGGAATGGATGCGGCGCCAGCCGCAGGCCCGCGGCTCCAAGGCCAAGTACCGCATCGACAGTTTCTACGACCTCGAGAAGCGAAGCCGCGTAAACCTCAGCGAAAACCAGGTGTCGCTCGGTGTGAAATCATCATATATCGGCAATAAGATTTTTGAGGCTAAAGGTGTCAGCAAGTCGTTCGGCGACATCCGTATACTGCGCGACTGGACCTACACCTTCGCACGTTACGAGAAAGTGGGAATAGTCGGTCCCAACGGTGCCGGTAAATCCACCTTCATAAAGCTGCTGCTCGGCGAGCTGCAACCGGATGCCGGCTCCTTCGACATAGGGCAGACCGTGCGCTGGGGTTACTATTCGCAGGAGGGAATGACCGGTTTCGACGAGAAGAAAAAGGTAATCGACGCCGTGCGCGAGATAGCGGAAGAGGTTCGCATCGACGAGAACACCCGCCTCTCTGCCTCGCAGTTCCTTTCCCATTTCCTCTTCACCCCGGAGTCGCAGCAGAAATACATCTACAAGCTCAGCGGCGGAGAACGGCGACGGCTATATCTGGCCACCGTGCTGATGCGCAACCCCAACTTCCTGATTCTCGACGAGCCGACAAACGACCTCGACATAGTGACGCTCACCGTACTCGAAGATTATCTCGTGAATTTCAAGGGATGCGTCATCGTGGTGAGTCACGACCGCTTCTTCCTCGACCGCATAGTGGACCATCTCTTCGTCTTCAAGGGCGACGGCGTGGTGAAAGATTTTCCGGGCGATTACTCCACCTATCGCCATTGCGTAAAGCGGCAGGAGGCGGAGCAGCGCCGCGAATCGGCCTCCGTTTCCTCGCGGCAGGAACCGAAACCGCAGAAACAGAAAACCGAGGGCAAACCCAAGCTCACTTTCAAGGAGAAACGTGAGCGGGAAGAGCTCGAAACACGCTTGCCGCAGCTCGAGGAGGAGAAGCGGAGGCTGGAAGAAGAAATGTCCGCCGGAACACTCGGCCACCAGGCCATTTCCGAGGCCGCTCAGCGTGTGCGGCAGCTCATCGACGAAATTGACGAGGCTGAAATGCGGCTCCTCGAACTTATGGAAAAGGAGGGGGAATAAAGGGTCATGAAGAAGAGGGGAAGGTACATACTCAGGCTCGACGACGAGGCGCATCTCACCACGGTGGTGCGCCGCCGCGTGGCGCTGTGGCACGTCGTGCTTTTCCTCATTCTCGCTATTGCACTCACCGTAACGCTCGCCGTCGGCGTCATCATGCTCACGCCGCTAAAGTCGCTCCTTCCCGGCTACATGCCGCCGCAGGAACGCGCCGCAACCGTAGATGACCTCATGAAGGTCGACTCCCTGAAGAACCTCTACGACCGCAACGAGGCCTATATGGCCAACCTCCGCACTGTTCTAAACTCTGACCGCACGCGCGGCGATTCGGTGAGATATGCCTCCATGGCGGTGACGCAGACCGTCGACACCCTGTTGCCGGCATCGAAAGCCGAACTCGAGTTCCGCCAGATGATGGAGCGGAAGGAACGCTTCAACCTCTCCGTCCTGGCACCGTTGGCCGCCGACGCCATGATTTTCGAGGACCCGGCGCCGGGCTATGCTTTCCGCAGCGGCGACGAGGAGGAACGAATACCGACTCTTATAATTCCAGGCGCCCGAATGGTACATACCCTTACCGACGGCATCGTCACTGACATTCACTATGACCCGGCGGAAGGGTATGCCGTAAGCGTGCAGCACGCCAACGGTTTCCTGAGCCGTTTCCGGCGTCTCGGTGCGCCGCTCGTTTCCGAGGGGGAGGAACTCTCGGCCGGCCAGGTGCTCGCCCCGCTGGCTAAGGGAACGGGCCGCAACGCCAATCTTATCTATCTGGAAATGTGGCGCAACGGAAAGCGCCTCATCCCGTACCATATCTTGCGCGGAATAGCGCCAAACACCCCGGCTACACATGATTAAGCGCATCTTCAAACTAATCGGCATACTGATACTTATCTTCCTGGTAAGTTCCCTGGCCGGGGTAGTCTACTACAAGATGGCACCGGTGCAGGTGACGCCGCTCATGCTTATCCGCTCCGTCTCGCCCAAGGGCACTCCGGCGCAGGTCGAGCAGGAAAAACATTGGGAACACCGCTGGGTACCGTATTCCGAAATCACGCCGCTGATGGAGCGCGCCGTGCGTTCCTCCGAAGACGGCCGTTTTTATAGCCACAACGGCTTCGACACCATAGAGATACGCCACGCCATGGAGGAGGCCGAAAGGGGAGGGAAGCTGCGAGGAGCCTCCACCGTGTCGCAGCAGACCGCCAAGAACGTCTTCCTGTGGCCCGGCGGAGGATGGTTCCGCAAGGGGCTGGAGGCCTGGTTTACCGTCCTTATCGAGACGGTCTGGGGCAAGGAGCGCATCATGGAAGTCTATCTCAACAGTATAGAGACGGGACCCGGAATCTACGGCGTACAGGCTGCTGCGGAACATTTCTTCCACACCGATGCCGAACACCTCACCGCCGAGCAGTGCGCCCTCATCGTCGCCGCGTTACCAAACCCCATAGAGCGTGACGTCGGCAATCCCTCGCCTTATCTGAAACGCCGTGCCGCCCGCATCCGCAAGTACATGAAACAGCAGGCTCCTCCTCCGTCAACTTATTGATTGTTTTGTAATTATGCTCAATTTCAACAGCGACTATATCTGTGGCGCCGTCCCCGAAATTATGGAGGCGCTGCAACACACAAACCTCGAAGCCACTCCCGGTTACGGACTCGACCATTATTGCGAAGAGGCGCGGAGGCTGATTCTTGACGCTTGCGGACTCCAAGACGGCGTCGTGCAGTTCGTCATCGGTGGAACCGAGGCCAACTCAGTAGTCGTAGACGGTCTTTTGGGCAAATGCCAGGGAGTGCTGGCCGCAGTGACTTCGCACGTCAACGTCCACGAAGCGGGCACCATCGAGGCGTTCGGCCACAAAGTGCTGACCCTCCCTTCTCCCGGCGGCAAAATCTCGGCCGGAGACATAGACCGCTATGTCACAGATTTTTACCGCGACGAGACATGGGAGCACATGGTGGAACCTGGAATGGTCTATATCACCTTCCCCACGGAACTCGGCACACTTTATTCGCGCAGCGAACTCGAAGAGATTGCCGCCGTCTGCCGCTGCCACAAATTGCCGCTTTACATTGACGGTGCCCGGCTCGGTTACGGCCTCGCGTCGCCGCAATGCGACGTGACGTTGCCCGAAATCGCACAAATCGCCGACATCTTCTACATAGGAGGCACCAAGCAGGGCGCCCTTTTCGGTGAGGCTATCGTGAGCCGCCGCCCTGACATCATTCCGCGCCTCTTCTCACTCATAAAACAGCACGGCGCCCTCCTTGCCAAAGGACGCCTCCTCGGCTTACAGTTCAAGACCCTTTTCACAGACGGTCTCTACTTACGCTATGCCCGCCACGCCGTTAGGATGGCCTTGAAACTCAAAGAGCTGATGCAAGCTAAAGGCTATGAGCTTTACATAGACTCCTGCACCAACCAGCAATTCTTCATCCTCCCCAACCGGATAATAGAAACCCTCCGCAAATGCGCCCAATTCGAGCTATGGGGCGTCCCCGGTGCCGAAAAGACTCCCGTGCGCCTGACCACCTCCTGGTCCACCACAGACGCCGACATAGAAGCCCTCGCCGCCCTCCTTTCCTGGTCTAATCGGCGGAAAAACGGGCACACCATTTCATGTTAGTGTGCTGAAAAACGCAAATAAATAATTTTTTCGCTAATTTCTTTTGCTGTGTTAAAATAATTTTGTATCTTTGAAAAAATTTTTGACACCTTGTGTCACTACCATGAAATAAGTCAACATAAATACCTATGAGCCAAAGAATTACACTGGCCGACGCCGTTGCCAAAGTAAAAGACGGCATGACAATAATGGTGGGCGGTTTCCTTGCCAACGGAAGCCCCGAGACCATAATCAACGCACTCGCTGATTCGGGTGTTAAAGACCTGACGTTAATCTGTAATGACACTACTTTCCCCCACCTTGGCGTAGGAAAAATGCTGTCCAACAAACAATTCAAAAAAATCATCGCTTCCTACATCGGCGGTACCCCCGAGGCTACCACGCAGATGAACTCCGGCGAACTCGAAATAGAGTTCGTGCCGCAGGGAACGCTGGCTGAGCGCATCCGTGCCGCAGGTTTCGGTCTTGGCGGCGTGCTTACCCCTACCGGTCTCGGCACTCTCGTGGCCGAAGGCAAGGAAGTGCTTGAAATAGACGGCAAGAAGTATCTTCTCGAAAAACCGCTCCGTGCCGACATCGCGTTGCTCGGCCCCAGCATTGCCGATGAAAACGGCAACCTCGTGTTCCGCGGCACTTCGCAGAACTTCAATACCGTAATGGCAACGGCTGCCGACGTCGTTATCGTAGAACCCAAGAAAATGGTCAAGACCGGCGAAATTCTCCCCGAAAACGTGCAGGTGCCCGGTATGCTCGTAGACTATATCCTCGAAAAATAAGTAGCTTTAAAAACCTGACAGATAAAAGATAGAGATGGAAAAAACAATGATTCGTCTGCGCATGAGCGCGAAAGACGCCCACTACGGCGGTAACCTGGTGGACGGTGCACACATGGTTCACCTCTTCGGCGACGTTGCCACCGAACTGCTCATCATGCACGACGGCGACGAAGGCCTCTTCGTGGCTTATGACAATGTAGAGTTCCTCGCTCCCGTATATGCCGGCGACTACATCGAGGCAACCGGCGAAATAACAAAGGTCGGCAACACCTCGCGCAAGATGGTGTTCGAAGCCCGCAAAGTAGTGGCAGCGCGCCCCGACATCTCACCCTCGGCAGCCGACGTGCTCGAAGAACCGGTGCTCGTTTGCCGTGCCAGCGGCACCTGTGTAGTGAAAAAGGAAGACCAACGCAAATAATAATATCAGCCTGATGGAAAAACTTATCATCACCGCCGCTATCTGTGGCGCCGAAGTGACCAAGGAGCAGAATCCCGCCGTCCCCTATACCGTTGAGGAGATAGTGCGCGAGGCCAAATCGGCTGTAGACGCCGGTGCAGCCATAGTCCATCTCCATGTGCGCGAAGACGACGGTACCCCCACTCAGAGCAAGGAGCGTTTCAAAGAGTGCATCGACGCTATATATAAGGTATGCCCCGACGTCATCATCATCCCGTCGACGGGCGGTGCCGTGGGCATGACTGCAGAGGAACGTCTGCAGCCCACCGAGTTGATGCCCGAAATGGCAACGCTCGACTGCGGTACCTGCAACTTCGGCGACGATGTGTTTGAAAACACCATGCCGATGATGCGTGCTTTCGGCAAGCGTATGCTCGAAAACGACATTAAGCCGGAGTACGAGTGCTTCGAGATGGGTCATCTGGAGACAGTGTTGAACATGGCCAAGAAGGGTCAGGTTCCCGGAGCCCCGATGCAGTTCAATTTCGTGCTCGGCGTACCCGGTTGCACCCCGGCTACCGTTCCCAACCTCTGCTGGCTGGTGAATGCTATACCGGCCGGATCTACATGGACCGCTACCGGTATCGGCCGCCACGCCTTCACCCTCGCCGCTGCTGCCATCGTGATGGGCGGTAACGTGCGCGTTGGTTTCGAGGACAACATCAACCTCGCCAAGGGCGTCCCCGCCAAGTCGAACGGCGAACTCGTGGCAAAGGTGGTACGCATGGCCAAAGAGCTCGGCCGCGAAGTGGCTACTTCGGCCGAAGCTCGCGAAATCCTCGGCCTCAAACCCCGCAAATAAGTCTCCCGCCATAATCCTCTCCGCCTCGGATTAACTGACCGAATAATAACAAATTAACACAAATCAATATCATGCAAAAGAAAGGAAACAGATACGGAACGCACCGTGTAATCGAACCCGCCGGCGTTCTCCCGCAGCCCGCTAACAAAATCGACAACAACATGGACGAAATCTATGACAACGAAATCCTGATTGACGTCCAGACACTTAATATCGACTCCGCCTCCTTCACACAAATCAACGAACAGGCCGGGGGCGACAAAGAGAAAATCAAAGAAATCATGCTCGGCATCGTCGAGAAACAGGGCAAACACCGCAACCCGGTTACCGGCTCGGGCGGTATGCTTCTCGGCACGGTTGAGAAAATCGGCGACGCTCTGAAAGGCAAAATCGACCTCAAGGAGGGTGACAAAATCGCTACTTTGGTATCGCTGTCGCTGACTCCGCTGCGCATCGATAAAATCAAAGACATCCGTCCGGAAATCGACCAGGTTGACATCGACGGCAAGGCTATCCTCTTCGAGAGCGGCATCTACGCCAAGATTCCCTCTGACCTGCCCGAAAACCTCGCACTTTCCGCACTCGACGTTGCCGGTGCCCCCGCACAGACAGCCAAGCTCGTGAAACCGGGCGACACAGTGCTCATCATCGGCGCCGGCGGCAAGTCCGGTATGCTCTGCTGCTACGAGGCCAAGAAACGCGCCGGCGTCACCGGTAAGGTTATAGGTCTCTGCCACAGCCAGCGAAGCACCGAGCGTCTCCAGAAACTCGGCTTCTGCGACTATGTATTCTCAGCCGACGCTACCAAGCCCGTGCCTGTAATGGAGAAAATCGAAGAACTCACCAACGGCCAGATGTGCGATGTAACCATCAACAACGTCAACATCCCCGACACAGAGATGACTTCAATTCTCTGCACCAAGAACGACGGTCTGGTTTACTTCTTCTCGATGGCCACAAGCTTTACCAAGGCAGCCCTCGGCGCCGAGGGTGTGGGCAGCGACGTCACGATGATTGTCGGCAACGGTTACACCAAAGGCCATGCCGAAATTACCCTCCAGGAACTCCGTGAATGTGAAGCCCTCCGCAAAATCTTCACAGAGCTTTACGCCTAAGAGAACTCTTAAGCATCAGTCCCGGGGTTACACCTATTATTATAGGGCTACCGAAGGACGGATACTCGCTTCATGACATACCCTCCCCGCCTGCATCTGTAAGGCGGGGAGAGTGCAATGAAACCGGTTAAAAAATACAGAGGGTCCATCCACTGTCGCGATAAGCGGGTGATGATAATCCATCCGGTTGGTTATCGGCCACTTGACGTGCAGAAAAGACTCTTGATTAACCTTTGCAAAAACCATGAAAGAAAGCAGAAGAAAAGAATTGTTCCCCGACGTCAACGATGAACAGTGGAACGACTGGCACTGGCAGCTCCGCAACCGCATCGAAACGCTGGACCAGCTTAAAAAATACATAAAACTCACTCCGGAAGAGGAGGAGGGCGTAAAGGCCGCGCTCAAGACCCTGCGCATGGCCATCACCCCGTATTACCTCTCCCTGATCGACCCGGAGAACCCGGACTGCCCCATCCGCAAGCAGTCCATCCCCACAGCCGCTGAGCTGCACAAGTCGAAAGCCGACATCGAAGACCCGCTGCACGAAGACAGCGACAGCCCCGTTCCCGGACTTACCCACCGCTACCCGGACCGTGTGCTCTTCCTCATCACCGACCAGTGCTCCATGTACTGCCGCCACTGTACACGCCGCCGTTTCGCCGGACAGCATGACTGCTCGTCGCCCCGCCAGCGCATTGATGCCTGCATCGACTATATAGCTCGCACGCCGCAAGTTCGCGACGTCCTCCTTTCAGGCGGCGACGCTCTGCTCGTGCCCGACAGCACTCTGGAATACATTTTCCAGAGACTCCGTGAAATCCCCCACGTTGAGATTATACGCATCGGCTCGCGCGTGCCCGTGGTTTGCCCGCAGCGCATCACTCCCGAACTTTGCGAGATGATCAAGAAATACCATCCCGTATGGCTCAACACCCACTTCAACCATCCCGATGAGGTGACCGAGGAGTCGAAGGGCGCCTGCGAACGTCTGGCCAACGCCGGTGTGCCACTCGGCAACCAGTCGGTGCTCCTGCGCGGCATCAACGACGACACCGTAATCATGAAGAAGCTCATGCACGAACTCGTCAAGATGCGTGTGCGTCCCTACTACATCTACCAGTGCGATCTCTCGCTGGGTATCGAACATTTCCGCACTCCGGTGTCGAAGGGTATCGAAATCATCGAGAACCTCCGCGGCCACACATCCGGATTCGCCGTTCCCACATTCGTGGTAGACGCCCCGGGTGGAGGCGGTAAGATTCCCGTTATGCCGAACTATGTAATCTCGCAGGCTCCCGGCCGCGTGGTGCTCCGCAACTACGAAGGCGTAATCACCACCTATACCGAACCGGCAGATTATCCCATCGAGCACTCCATGGACGCCGGCAAGGACCAGCCGCACAAGGAGGGTGTGGCCTCGTTGCTCAACGCCGAACAGCTCTCGCTCGAACCCGGGAACCTTGCCCGTCACGAGCGTAACAAAAAGTAAATCATACCGATGGTGAAAGAATCGGTGCAAAGTTTGTTACCGGTTCTTCCACTTCACTGACCAACCACCGTGAAGCTGATTGAGGACATCCTGCAATACCGGAGTGTATCCGTGGCCGGAATGGCGAAGAATGTGGGCAAGACCGTGTGTCTGAACTTCATCTTGCGCCACCTTCCCTGCGACGGACGCCGGTTCGCAGTGACCTCAATCGGACTTGACGGTGAAAGCCGCGACCAGGTGACGGGCACGCACAAGCCGGAAATAACTATCCGTGCCGGGATGTACTACGTCACCACGGAGACACATTTCCGCCAATGCGCGCCGGCGAGCGAAATCCTCGATATCAGCGAACGGCAGACGGCCCTCGGGCGACTCGTCTTCGCGCGCGCACTCGTTTCGGGAAAGGTAATGCTCTCCGGACCCGGAGATACCGCGACACTGCGCCGTTGCCTCGACCGCCTTCAGCAACTCGGCGTGAACACCACGCTTGTAGACGGTGCCCTCTCGCGCAAGAGCTTCAGCGCACCGACGGTCACCGACGCCCTGGTGCTGGCCACAGGTGCCGCGTTGACCCCCTCCGTTCCGGAGCTGGTGCACCGCACCAAGTTCGTCTACGATCTCATCGCGCTCCCCGAAGCACCGGAAAAGTGGAGAAGTGAATTGCTCGCTTGGCAGGGCGACAACGCAGCTTTCAACGATGACGCCACACGTATCGTCGACTTGGGGCGCAGCGCAGCCGCCGTGAGGAAAGCCGGCGGAAAAGGGCTGGAAGCGGAGCGCAATGTCTTCATCTCCGGTGCTGTGACAGACAGTTGCCTTGCCGGTGTTTTCGGAGCTTCCGGTGCACAAGACAGGGCGCTGGTGTGTCGCGACTTTACAAAGTTTTTCGTCGACCCGATGCGGTTCTATTCGGCACAACGTGCCGGCGGCCGCTTCATGGTACTCGACAAACCGCGCCTCATCGCCGTGTGCGTGAACCCGACGTCGCCGACGGGTTACCGTCTGCACAGCGACGAACTCTCCCAAGCTATATCGGCGAAAATTCCCGTGCCGGTCTACGACCTGGTGCAATATGAAAAGAAAATATCCTGACCATGAAACTGCGTGATGCCATAAAATTCATCCCCGGCCTCGATTCCGTTGTCCAGAAGTGCTCTACCTGTACTTCCGACGGGTTGCGCCTGCTTATGGACCAGGAGTTCGTCACTGACCGTGCGGTGATAGAAAGCCGCCTTTACCGTCTTGACTGCGCACACGAAATGACGGTGTGCCCGGAATATTCCGGCGCGTTGCGCGACGTTCGACACCAGCTGATGCAACTGCGAGGCTGCCGCAACACGCTCGACCGTCTGGATCGCGGCGAAATGCTGGATGAGATAGAGTTCTTCGAGCTTAAAAACGTTGCCGTGCGCGGCAGCAACGTTGCACGCATGCTCCTCGGAACACCGTTGGAAAAGCTCGCCGACATCCCCGACCTCACTCCGGCTCTTGAAATCCTTGATCCTGAAAAGACTCTTGCTCCTAACTTCTACCTTTACGAGGCTTACGACCCGCGACTTGCTCCGCTGCGCGCCGAACTCAACGGCTGCGAAGCCGGCACCGACCGCCATACCGAACTGACACTCCGTCTCTCGGAAACGGAACGTGAAGTGTGCCATGCGCTGAGCCGCCGTCTGCATCCGTTGGCCTCCGACCTCTCCAAAACTTACAACGCCCTTACCGACGCCGACATGCTATTAGCCAAGGCATCGGCGATAACGGATCGCGATTCCCGCGCCGCCGTAGCTGACAATTCTCCCGGTAGCGGCGACACCACTGTATATAAGGAATTGGTTAACCCCGCGATGCTCGGCAGCGTGAAGCATTTCCAGCCGCTCGATATCCGCCTCACCCCGGGTTGCACTGTGATAACCGGCGCCAATATGTGCGGCAAGACAGTGGCCCTCAAGACGCTGGCATTGGCGCAGGCCCTCTTCCAATTCGGCTTCTATGTGCCGGCTCGCGAGGCAATTGTCAAGCCGGTGAGCCGCATTTACCTCATAATCGGTGACGAACAGTCGGAGTTCAGCGGCCTGTCATCCTACGCATCGGAGATGCTGAAAATAGACGACGCGCTGAAGGGCGTCCGTGCCGACGACAACGCTCTCGTACTCATCGATGAACCGGCACGCACCACCAACCCCGCGGAAGGCGCCGCGCTGGTCACGGCCATGGTGCGTCTCTTCGACCGTTGCCGCTCCTTCACCATACTTACCACCCACTACACGCTGCACTTGCCGGGTATACGGCGCCTGCGTGTGCGCGGCCTGCGCGATGACGTGCCTGACAACGTCACCCCCGGTTCGTTAGGCGCACTCATCGACTACACGCTGACTGAGGAAGACGACTCCCGACCGCCACGTGAGGCCCTCAGGATTGCACGGCTCTTAGGAGTGGAAGACGAATTGCTGAAGATTGCCGAAGAAAATATCGAATGATTCTCTTGGTTTTATCGATAAACAGATATAAAAAACGAAAAGCAGAAAATATTTTTGAATAAAATAGTATAGTCAAGATATGCAGAAAAGTAAATTAGGCCTTGATTTCAACAAAGTGGCACACGCCAAAGACGTTGCGCGCAACATCGCGACAGGTGTCCAGGACTTTGTTGAACAATACACAACGGTGGCTGTGGAGCGCACGCTTTGCCGTCTGCTCGGTGTGGACGGCGTGGATGAGTGCACCGTGCCGCTGCCAAATGTGCTTGTGAACGAAATCAAACAGAAAGGAGTCCTCTCCGAAGGTATCCTCTATTATCTGGGCAACGCGATAGCCGAAACCGGTCTCGACCCGCAGCAGATAGCCGAGCGTGTGGCCGCAGGTACGCTCGACCTCACTACCGTGCCGGCTCACAGTGAAAGCGAAATCCGCTCAGCTCTCAAGCCCTACATCGATGCCGCCATCAAGCGCATCACCGACCGTCGCAAAAAGAAGGAACATTATCTTGAAACCATCGGCGAAGGTCCTAAACCATACCTTTACGTAATCGTGGCCACCGGCAACATCTACGAAGATGTGGTGCAGGCTCAGGCGGCTGCCCGCCAGGGCGCTGACATCATCGCAGTTATCCGCACCACCGGACAGAGCCTCCTCGACTATGTGCCATACGGCGCTACCACCGAAGGCTTCGGCGGCACGTTCGCAACGCAGGAGAACTTCCGCATCATGCGCAAAGCCCTCGACGAAGTGGGCGAGGAAGTGGGCCGCTACATCCGCCTCTGCAACTACTGCTCCGGCCTCTGTATGCCTGAAATCGCCGCAATGGGTGCCCTCGAAGGTCTCGATGTCATGCTTAACGACGCACTCTACGGCATCCTCTTCCGCGACATAAACATGCAGCGCACACTCGTGGACCAGTTCATGAGCCGCGTCATCAACGGCTTCGCAGGCGTAATCATCAACACAGGCGAGGACAACTATCTCACCACTGCCGACGCAGTGGAAGAAGCCCATACAGTGCTGGCTTCCGACCTCATCAACGAGCAGCTGGCCCTGCTGGCCGGCCTCAAAGAGGAGCAGATGGGCCTCGGCCACGCCTTCGAGATGGATCCCTCGCTCGAAAACGGTTTCCTCTACGAACTGGCGCAGGCACAGATGATACGCGAAATTTTCCCCAAGGCTACGCTCAAATACATGCCGCCGACGAAGTTCATGACCGGAAACATTTTCCGCGGCCACATTCAGGACGCCCTGTTCAACATGATAGGCATCTGGACACACCAGGGCATCCAGCTTCTGGGTATGCCCACCGAAGCCATCCATACTCCCTTCATGAGCGACCGCTATCTCTCCATAGAGAACGCCAAATACATCTTCGGCAATATGAAGAGCATCGGCGAGGAGATGGAGTTCAAGAAAGACGGCATCATCCAGACACGTGCCCGCGAAGTGCTTGACAAGGCCATCTCCCTGCTCGAGAACATGGAGCGCGAAGGCCTCTTCAGCGCCCTCGAAAAGGGTATATTCGCCGACGTGAAACGTCCCAAGGACGGAGGAAAAGGGCTCGACGGTGTCGCTCCCAAAGGCCGCCACTACTACAATCCGTTTATCGACTTAATGTTAACTAAAAACGCAACCGACATACTGCCATGAGTGAAGGACTGTATTCAACCGAGGCCAAAGACTACGACAAGACCCTTGACCTTACGAAAATAAAACCGTACGGCGACACGATGAACGACGGGAAAACTCAGTTGAGTTTCACCCTCCCCGTTCCCGCCGGCGAAGAGGCCATCGAGGCCGCAAAGCAGCTCATGCGCAAGATGGGCTTCGAGAATCCCTTAGTGGTCTACCATAAGGAACTGACCGAGGGCTTCACCTTTTTCAACTGCTACGGCTCGTGTACGCACACCGTGGACTATACCACCATCCATGTGCCCAAGGTAGAGGGCACGAAGTGGGACATGCACGAGACCGATGACTTCATACGCGAGCAGATAGGCCGTCCGCTGGTAGTGGTAGGCGCCTCCACGGGCACGGACGCCCACACCGTGGGCATCGACGCCATCATGAACATGAAGGGCTTCGCCGGACACTATGGCCTGGAACGCTACGACATGATAGAGGCGCACAACCTCGGCAGCCAGGTGCCCAACGACGAGTTCATAGCCAAAGCCGTTGAACTCGGTGCCGACGCTCTGCTCGTCTCCCAGACCGTGACGCAGAAGGACGTGCACATCAAGAACATGACCGAGCTCGTGGAAATGCTCGAAGCCGAAGGTCTGCGCGACAAGGTGATACTGGTGTGCGGCGGCCCGCGCATCTCCCACGAACTGGCGCAGGAACTCGGCTACGACGCCGGCTTCGGTATGAACACGTATGCCGACGACGTGGCCTCGTTCGTGGCACAGGAGTTCGCCCGCCGTCATAATAAAGACTGACAACTATCTTAAAATCCTATACCGACATGGACAAACAGCAAATCAGAGAAACAGTAGCCCGCCGGGCAGCCAAAGAGCTCCGGGACGGGTATATCGTAAACCTGGGTATCGGCCTTCCGACACTCATCCCCAACTACCTCGACGAGAACGTACACGTAACCATCCACTCCGAGAACGGCCTGCTGGGCATGGGTCCCAAGGCCGCGGAAGGCGAGGAAGACCCCGAGTTCAACGACGCCGGCGGCGCGCTTATCACGGCACTCCCCGGAGCCTGCACCTTCGACAGCGCCACATCCTTCGGATACGTGCGCGGCGGACACGTGGACGTAACGATTCTCGGAGCCCTGCAGTGCGACGCCAAGGGCAACCTGGCCAACTGGTGCATCCCCGGAAAGAAAGTGCCCGGAATGGGTGGCGCCATGGATCTCCTCTCGGGTGCCAAGCGCGTTATCCTCGCCATGGAACACACTGCCCGCGGCAACCATAAAATCCTCGAAGAGTGCACGCTGCCCCTCACGGCCGCCAACTGCGTGGACCTCATCATTACCGAAATGGGCGTGATGAAGGTTACTCCCGAAGGACTGGTGCTGACCGAAATCAACCCCGAGTTCACCGCAGAGCAGGTGCAGGAAGCCACCGGCGCCAAACTCATAGTGGCCGAGAACCTCAAACCCATGTGCTGACAACACTGCGCCATGGACTATAAATTCCTGAAACAAGAGACTCCCGTGCAGGGGATATGCGTGTTGTATATCTCCTGCCCGCAGACGCTCAACGCGCTGAGCCGCGGCGTGCTCGAGGAGCTCGACAGCTTCGTGGACGCCATTGGCCCGGAAGTACGCTGCTTGGTGATTCGCGGCGAGGGCGAGAAATCGTTCGTCGCCGGAGCCGACATCTCCGAGATGGCGTATATGAACGAGGAGCAGGGCTTCGAGTTCGGCCGCTTCGGCGCTTCGGTGTTCCGCAAGATAGAGGAGCTTCCCGTGCCGGTCATAGCGGCCGTCAACGGCTTTGCCCTTGGCGGGGGCTGCGAGCTGGCAATGGCCTGCGACATGCGCGTGGCTGCCGACAATGCCAAGTTCGGCCAGCCGGAGGTGAAGCTCGGCATCATCCCAGGATTCTCCGGCACATACCGCCTTCCCAAACTCGTGGGGCAGGGCTATGCCAAGGAGATGATATACTCGGGCCGTGTGATACGTTCCGACGAAGCGTTGCGTATCGGCCTGGTGAACCATGTGGTGCCGCGTGCCGAGCTGATGGACTTCGTCCTGAAGCTGGCCGGCGACATTGTAGCCAACGCGCCGATGGCCGTGGCCAAGGCCAAACGCGTCATCAACGACAACTACGACATGGACGAGACCGCCGGGCTCGACCTCGAGAACCAGGCCTTCGGCGCCTGCTTCGCCACAGAAGACCAGAAGGAGGGAATGCAAGCCTTCCTCGGTAAGAAAAATCCCGAATTTAAAAATAAATAACACCATGAAAATAGAGAAAATAGCCGTCATCGGTACGGGTACAATGGGAGCCGGCATAGTGCAGGCTTTCGCCCAGGCCGGACGAGAGGTAGTCATGAAGAGCCGCTCGCAGGCTTCGCTGGACAAGGGTCTGGCCAAGATTTCAAAATCGCTGGGTCGCCTCGTGCAGAAAGGCAAAATGGAACAGCAGGCCATGGACGACATCCTGGCACGCATCACAGCCACCACCGACTACAAGGACCTGGCCGACGCCGACCTCATCATCGAGGCCGCCGTCGAGAATATGGACCTCAAGATTGAAGTCTTCAAGATGCTCGACGAGATGTGCAAGCCTGAAACCGTTCTTGCCACCAACTCGTCGTCGCTCTCCATTACAGCCATCGCCGCCGCAACGGGTCGCGCCGAGAGAGTGATAGGTATGCACTTCTTCAACCCCGCTCCGGTGATGAAGCTCGTGGAGGTAATCCGCGGCCAGCAGACTTCCGACGAGGTTTTCGACGCCATCTTCGCCCTCTGCCAGGAGATAGGCAAGACTCCGGTGGCCGTCAACGAAGCTCCCGGATTCGTGGTTAACCGCGTGCTCATCCCGATGATCAACGAAGCTGTTGGCATCCTGGCCGACGGTGTGGCAAGCCGCGATGACATCGATGCCGCCATGAAGCTCGGCGCCAACCATCCCATGGGCCCGCTCGCCCTGGGCGACCTCATCGGCCTCGACGTTTGCCTCGCCATCATGGAAGTGCTCCACTCCGAATACGGCGACGACAAATACCGTCCCCACCCGCTGCTGCGCAAGATGGTACGCGCCAACCTGCTCGGCCGCAAGACCGGCGAAGGATTCTACAAATACTAAACCGACACATAACGACAAGAAATGGATTTCAGCACAACAAAGACACAGCAACTCTTCCTCCAGATGATACGGGAGTTCGCTGAAAAAGAAGTGAAGCCCCTTGCCGCGGAAATCGACGACGAGGAGCGTTTCCCCGCAGAGACCGTCGAAAAGATGGCACGCCTCGGCATCATGGGAATCCCGGTACCCAAAGAATACGGCGGTGCCGGCGGCGACAACGTGCTCTACACTATGGCTGTAGAGGAACTTTCACGCGTATGCGCCACCACCGGTGTGGTGGTTTCGGCCCACACGTCGCTCTGCTGCGCCCCCATCATGGAGCACGGCACCGAGGAGCAGAAACGCAAATACCTGCCCAAACTGGCCAGTGGCGAATGGATTGGCGCCTTCGGCCTTACCGAGCCCAATGCCGGTACCGACGCATCCGCTCAGCAGACTACCGCCGTGCGCGAAGGTGACCATTACGTCCTGAACGGTAACAAAATCTTCATCACCAACGCCAGCGCGGCCAATGTCTTCATCATCATGGCCATGACAGACAAGAGCCAGGGCACGCGTGGTATCTCCGCTTTTATCGTGGAGCGCGACTTCCCCGGATTCTCCGTTGGCAAGAAGGAGAAGAAACTCGGTATCCGCGGCTCCGCTACGTGCGAACTCATCATGGAAAACTGCATCGTACCGGCCGAAAACCTTCTCGGCAAAGAGGGCAAAGGCTTCTCGATAGCCATGAAGACCCTCGACGGCGGCCGTATCGGCATCGCCTCGCAGGCCCTCGGCATCGCACAGGGCGCCATGGACGAGACCGTGAAGTACACCAAGGAGCGCAAACAGTTCGGCAAACCCATCGCCAAGTTCCAGAACACGCAGTTCCAGATGGCCGACCTCGAGACACGCATCCAGGCAGCCCGCCTACTGGTGCGCCGCGCCGCCTGGAAGAAAGACCGCAAGGAACCCTATTCCGCCGACGCCGCCATGGCCAAGCTCTTCGCCGCAGAAACGGCTATGGACATGACCACGAAGGCCGTGCAGTTCCACGGCGGTTACGGCTACACACGCGAGTATCCCGTAGAGAGAATGATGCGCGACGCCAAGATTACCGAAATCTACGAGGGTACCTCCGAGGTACAGCGTATGGTGATCGCCGGCCAGTTGTTTAAATGATTAAGTAAGAACAGCACGAAAAATGAATATAGTAGTATGTATCAAGCAGGTGCCGGACACCACTGAAATCAAGCTTGACCCCGTAAAAGGAACGCTCATTCGCGACGGCGTGCCCTCCATCATGAACCCCGACGACAAGGGAGGCTTGGAGTTCGCCCTGCGTCTCAAAGATAAATACGGCGCCAACGTGACGGTCATCACCATGGGACCGCCGCAGGCCGAAGCCATCCTCCGCGAGGCTTACGCCATGGGAGTGGACCGTGCCATCCTGCTCAGCGACCGCAAGTTCGGCGGCGCCGACACTCTCGCCACTTCCAACACCATTGCCGCCGCTCTCCGCAAGCTCGACTATGACCTCATCGTCACCGGACGCCAGGCCATCGACGGCGATACCGCCCAGGTGGGCCCGCAGATTGCCGAGCACCTTGACCTACCGCAGGTAACATACGCCGAAAACCTCGAGTATGACGGCGACAAAACTTTCACCGTGCGCAAACAGACCGAGGAAGGCTACCAGATAGTGGAGGTTCAAGCACCGTGCCTCATCACGGCGCTCGCCTCCGGTGTCAAACCGCGCTACATGAGCGTGGGCGGCATCGTGGACGCTTATGAGAAACCCATCGAGGTTTGGGGCTTCGACGACATCGAGGTAGACCCCGCCAAGATAGGTCTCGGCGGCTCCCCCACACGCGTTGCCAAATCCTTCGCCAAGGGGCTCAAGGCTCCCGGACAGCTCTATGAGGTGGAACCCGAAGAAGCTGTGGAAATCATCATCAAGAAACTCAAGGAGAAATTCATCATCTAAGCCGTTAATTACCTTATGGATAAATCAAATTTCAAAGACGTTTACGTATTCATAGAGCAGAGAGACGGCAAGGTGCAGAACGTTGCCCTCGAGCTGCTGGGAAAGGCCCGCGAACTCGCCGACGCCCTCGGCGAAAAGGTTGTGGCCGTAATGCCCGGATATAAATTCACCGACCAGGCCGAGCTTTGTATCGCCCACGGTGCCGACAAAGTGCTTGTCATCGACGAGCCGGAACTCGAAATATACGTTACCGAGCCGTATGCGCAGGCCATCTACCAGGTAATCGAAGCCAAGAAACCGGCGGTAGTGCTCTTCGGCGCCACCACCATAGGCCGCGACCTGGGTCCGCGTCTCTCGGCACGTGTGGAGACCGGCCTTACAGCCGACTGCACCGGCCTCGACATCAACGAAGACCGCGACCTGATGATGACCCGTCCCGCCTTCGGAGGCAACCTCATGGCCACAATCGTTTGCCGCGAACACCGCCCCCAGATGTCGACTGTCCGCCCCGGCGTTATGCGTATGCTTGCAGCCGACGCCTCGCGCAAAGGAGAAATCGAGAACTTCAAGCCCAATTTCGACCGTTCGAAATTCCGCGTAAAAGTAATCGAAACCGTCAAGGAGGAGAAGACTCTCATCGACATCACAGAGGCCAATGTGCTGGTATCCGGCGGCCGCGGCGTAGGTACGGAAGGCGGCTTCGAGAAGCTGCGCGACCTCGCAGAAGTGCTTGAAGCAGAAGTGTCGTCGTCTCGTGCCATGGTCGATGCCGGCGTTATGGACCACGCCCGCCAGGTAGGTCAGACAGGTAAGACCGTCCGCCCCGACCTGTACATAGCTTGCGGTATCTCAGGCGCCATCCAGCACCTCGCCGGTATGGAAGACTCGGAATGCATCATCGCCATCAATAAGGACAAATTCGCCCCGATTTTCAGCGTAGCCGACGTAGGCATCGTAGGCGACCTGCACAAAGTGCTCCCGCTGCTTACCGCCCGCCTCAAGAAGTAATAACTTCACTTTTTAATACGACAATAGCATCGGCCTATGTGCCGGTGCTATTTTTGTATCGACATCTGTCATGTTTATTGGCAGATATTCGGTGGGATTGAAATTATCTTTATATAATTTAACGTTTAGTTGACATAAATTAACAAATCGGGGGGATAAAACGAATTTTTTATCGTAATTTTGCACATCCACAAGAATCGTTCAATAGTTCATAACATTTTTCGGCTCTTAGGTTTTCCGGACGGTAGCGGTACCGTAATAACAGATATTTCCGAGTTTTACGGCAACCGGCTTAAAGGAAGTTAACTAACACTATCAATATTCACCTAATTTTACACAAAATGAGAAAGTATCTTTATCTTTCAGCTGCGGCGTTGGTAGCGCTGTTCGGCGCTTCTTGTTCACAAGAGGAAATGCCTGAAGTGCAGCCTGAAGACGGCCTTACCACTTTCCGCGTAAGCATTCCGCAAGAGTCGCTGACCCGAGCATACGGCGACGGACTTACCGCCACGAAACTCTACGTGGCTATCTACGACGCCGGTAATACGTTGCGTTTCAGCAACTTCTCCGGCAGTACTCTCACATCGGGTCTCGATGTTTCCGATTTTGCAACGGACGCAGCCGGTAAGATTACGGCAACCGTAAAGGTGCCTCTGGTTAAGAATGCCGCATACCAGATAGTATGCTGGGCGCAAGACCCTGCGGTGACTGCTTACACCTATAACAGCACGGACAAAAGCATCGATGTCGATTATAGCGAACTGGCCAACTACAGTGAGGGCCGCGATGCCTTCTTCGGTATCCTTGACCTTGAAAAATCAACCGGCGCCGGCGGTAACATCACCCTTACCCGCGCCATGGCGCAGGTGAACATCGGGACGAACGACTATACGCAATGGCTCAACGCAGGAGGCAGTGACGCGGGGTTCGGTATGGCTATCACCGGGGCAAGCAAAACTCTCAGCCTCACCGACGGCGCAGTCACAAATGAATTGACGGAGGCAGTGACTTATAGCCCTGTCGCAGCCAAGGAGTATTCCTCTTCGAGCAAGTTTAATTTCCCGCTTGCTACCGCTGAAAATCCCTATACATATCTCGCCATGGGTTATGCGCTTGTCGGCACTCAGACAGGAGGTCAGGTGAACGTAGACGTAGCGCTTACCGATGCTAACGGTAACACACTCAGCACATACAATTCCGTGCCTGTGCGCATGAACTACCGCACAAATATTTACGGTCAGTTGCTCACCAACAGCGAGCAGTTTACCGTCACCATCAATCCCGAGTGGGGCGGTTCCTTCAACCAGGATCTCGTTGTGGCAAAGAAAGGCCAGACGTTGCAGGAAATCGTAAGCTCTTACAATGGTAACAACGCCTATATCGTTCTTGACCCGGAGACGGAATATACCGCTACAGGAGTCAATTTCAAAAATGGTGCGAATTATACCTTCGACGGAGGGGGCACAGCTACACTAAACATCACCGGACAGCCGGCTGGCGGTGTCGGTACTGTAGTTTTAAACAATCTCAACGTTAAGTTCCCGGAAGGGAATTACAATGGTTTCTCAGGCCAAAATGTGGAATACAACAACTGTACCATTAGCGGATGTACGTTCCTTTACAGCAAGAAGACTACATTTACTGACTGCACCTTTAATCAGAACGGGAATTATTACCCCCTCTGGACATACGGCTGCGGAGACGTGACCGTTAATAAATGTATTTTCAACTGCGCAGGAAGCGCCAAGGCTATCCTCGTGTATGGCGATACTGAAAACTTGGTATATAACATAACAGTAAACGACTGTACATTCAATTGTTTGGAGGGTTGTGAAGAAACCGACAAAGGTGCTATAGAAATACATACGGAACGCTATCCCACATATGCCGGTGCTACTGTAATTATCAACAATACCTCGGAGATTCCCTCACAGTTCGGAGGAGGCCTCTGGCGCGAATGGCACAACACGGGCGATAAACATCCCACGGACTATTGCAAGGTGATAGTCAACGGCGTGGTAGTCCAGCCAGGGCAAGCCACCGAATAATCCAATAAAATAAGAAATTTCTTCGTAGTATCAGGAGCGTCGGTTTGTACAGCCGGCGCTCTTTCAGTACACTTTACACATAAAAAACTGCACTCATTTCGACCAAAATGATTTACACGGCGGTAATGATTCTCCAATGGACATAGATATCATGCCCCCCTACGCCGTAATTCTCGGCGTCCCTAATCTCCCCGATGGCCTCCGAGCATTTCAAACGGCGATGTACATTTAAAATGGAGCGCAGGCCTCCCGGCCTGCGAAAATCGAACTTATCTCCTCTACAATTAACGCGCTTCTTTCCGCAGGCCGGGAGGCCTGCGCTCCATATATTTTTGCGCTTGTGCCCCACTGTAATGGATTCCTCCGCTCCTTAAGGTGGTGAACTTGGGGCTTTTGGCCAATTTGTCACTGTCAAAGGTTAAAGAATAAAAAGGGGAGCGCGAAGCAAGTCGCACTCCCGTTCTTATTTTGATAAATGAATGACGTCTGATTATTAGATGATGCCCTGAGCGAGCATAGCGTCGGCAACCTTCATGAAGCCGGCGATGTTGGCACCCTTCATGTAGTTGATGTAGCCGTCGGGCTGAATACCATACTTCACGCAGTTTTCGTGGATGTCGGCCATGATGGTGTGGAGACGGTCGTCAACCTCTTTGGCAGACCACTGGAGGTGTTCGGCGTCCTGAGACATTTCGAGACCGGAAACGGCCACACCACCTGCGTTGACAGCCTTACCGGGAGCGTAGGGAACCTTAGCGGCGAGGAAAGCGTCGATAGCTTCGGCCTGGCAACCCATGTTCGATACTTCGGCAACCATCATAACCTTGTTTTCGATGAGTTTCTTGGCGTCTTCGGGACCAACTTCGTTCTGGGTGGCGCAGGGAAGAGCGATGTCAACTTTCTGTTCCCAGGGTTTGCGGCCGGCGAAGAACTGTGAGCCTGCGAACTTGTCGGCGTAGGGAGCAACGATGTCATTGCCGGAAGCGCGGAGTTCGAGCATGTAGGCAATCTTCTCAGCGTCGAGACCTGCGGGGTCGTAGATGTAACCGTCGGGGCCGGAGATTGTGACAACCTTACCACCGAGTTCGGTAGCTTTGGTAGCAGCACCCCAAGCTACGTTACCGAAGCCGGAGATAGCGATAGTTTTGCCCTTGATGTCGGTGCCGAGGTCTTTGAGCATGTGCTCTACGAAGTAGAGAGCGCCGAAACCTGTAGCCTCGGGACGGATACGGCTACCACCGAAGGAAAGACCCTTGCCGGTGAATGTGCCTGTGTTTTCGCGGGCGAGCTTTTTGTACATACCGTACATGTAGCCAACTTCGCGGCCACCTACGCCTATGTCACCTGCGGGGACGTCGCGGTCCGGGCCGAGGTTGCGCCAGAGTTCCATTACGAAAGCCTGGCAGAAACGCATGATTTCAGCGTCGCTCTTGCCGCGCGGCGAGAAGTCTGAACCACCTTTGCCACCACCCATGGGGAGTGTTGTGAGGGCGTTTTTGAATGTCTGCTCGAAACCGAGGAATTTGAGGATCGAAAGGTTTACAGAAGCGTGGAAGCGGATACCGCCTTTGTACGGGCCGATGGCGTTGTTGAACTGTACGCGATAGCCGATGTTGTTCTGAACTTCACCTTTGTCGTCAACCCAAGTTACGCGGAATGTGAAGATGCGGTCCGGTTCAACCATGCGTTCGATGATGCGTGCTTTCTCGAACTCGGGGTGCTGGTTGTAAACGTCTTCTACGCAGAGGAGAACTTCTTTCACTGCCTGGAGAAATTCTTTTTCACCCGGGTGTTTAGCTTCAAGGTTAGCTAAGATTTCTTGAATGTTCATGTTTTCAGTTTAGATTTTTGGGTTAAGGCTCCCGTGGTGACAAACTGTGTCGGCCGCCGCGGAGGCTTTTATTGGTTTGTTTGTTATTATCTTGTTTTTGAGCTGTATACCGCGGCTCTGCGGCGAGCGCTACGGTTGCTTTTCAAATCCGTTGCAAAAGTACAATCTTTTTGTTAGATAAGCAAAATAAAAAGGGTAAAAAATTGTGAAAATTTTTCGCCCTGCCGAAAGTGGTGGAAATATGCCCGTGGAAGCTCCGCCGATATGTTCCATAACATGTTTTCACGATGTCTTAAACCTATATACAAAGATATGCTTCGGTATATAATATAAAGGTAGCCCCCGGGAGCAGTTGGATGTCCCGGGGGCTTTGGTAAGGTCTATGATAGGATAACTTACTTTTGGTTTCGGTTATGAATGTCGATTATCGGCGAGGTGTGCAAAGAGGGTGAGGGGAGAGGTGTGAGGGGCGTTCGTTACTTTTGGGTGAAGATTACGATACGGTTCCAGTCGTTGGTGCTGTAGGGCTGGACATCCGAGCCGTCGTATTTGACGGTGAGGCGGTCGCGGGAGATGCCGTAAGTGTTGACCAGTGCGTTGCAGACGGCTTCGGCGCGGCGCTGCGAGAGGGCCATGTTGTATTCCGAAGTACCGGTGTCGCGGTCGGCGTAACCGACGATTGTGACTTTTTCTTTGGGGTTGGCCTTCATCCATTCGGCCATGTTGTAGATGTTAACCTCTTCGGTCGGCATGATTTCATCGCTGTCGATGGTGAAGCGTACAGTAGTCATGAGAGGAGCGTTCACGCAGTCTTTCTGAACGGTAGCTTCGGGGCATGGGAGCTGGGAGTTGAGGTTGTTGATTGCGGCGTCGGCGGCGAGGAGCTGGCCGCGGAGGTCGTTTATCTGGTTGTTGGCGGCGGCGAGCTGTGTCATGTAGTCGCAGTCGTTGAATTTACCGAACTGACGGCCGCCGAAGTTGATGTTGAAACCGCCGATGCACTGTACATTGGCCTCAATGGGGTCGCCGTAAGAGCAGAGGTTCCAGTTGTCGCCGTAGAATGTGGCGCGTGCTTCAGCGAAGAAGTCTACATATTTGCAGAGGCGGAAGCGGAACTGGAGGCCTGCGGTAACGGGGAGTGTCCAACTTTCATCCTTGAGGCCTTTGTCGCCTTTGCCGTTGATGTTTGTGGCAGCTGCGAAGTTGCCGTTGCGGTCGTGGATGCGCCATGTGTAGTCGCCGCCGAGACCTACGAAGGGTATGATTGAGAATACGCGGTTTTCGTTAACTCCGCCGATGGAGTTGAACATATCCCACATAAGTTCTGCGTTCAGGTTTACGTGTTTAGCCTTTGTCCAGCCGTTGTCGGGCTGTTCGTTGGTGGGATTGTCCCAGTGGAGGGCACCTCCGATTGCGTTGATACGGAATCCGAGATAGGGGGAGAACCAGCGGCCGAAGCCGAAGTTGTAGACAGTCGTCATGCGTTTGTGGTTCACGGCTTTGCCTGAATCCTTGTCACCGACGCCGCGTTCTACGAACGGTTGGTTGATACCTGCGCCGAGCTGGATGAACCAGTTGTTGCGCCAGTTGCTGTAATAATGTGTGGTATTGTCGCAGTTGAACTCGGTGACCGAGACACTTTCTTCTACGACTTCCTGTGCGTTGGCTGTAGCGCTGCCGGCCATTAAGCTACCGGCCACTGCCAATACTGATAAGTAGTAAAGATTTTTAGCTTTCATAATAACTAAGTTTAGTTTATTTAGTAATTCATTTTCCTTATTAACGCAGTGGTTGAGGTTTGGTTCAGTGAAATGGGTTGAATAATGCCTGCGAATATAGTCTTATTCCATTAGTTTAATCATGGAGTCTTATCCTAAGTCGCTGATTTGTAATTTGATAGTGTTGATTGTCCTTATCCGTTAACTTTTGTTTGCTAAATTATGTGGGAATTGCATTCCTTTCACTTCGGTAAATAAATCCGTATATGGCAGCGGGGCGGTTGTGCGTCGTACATATATAATTATATATAATAAGGTGAAAAAAGTATTGTGAAGTTTGGCGATTAGGTTGCGATTTCTTAACTTTGTGGAAAATTTCAACCGCAAGTAAAATTAGTTAGTTATGAGAAAAGTATTGCTATTGCTTTTGAGCGTGATGGTGAGCGCGGCGGCGTGGTGCCAGCGCGAGCAGAAAGTGCAGGTGACAGAGACGATGCAAGTTCCGGGCCACATGTCTATGGACCGCGCCCGCGCTGAGCTGATGGAGAAGGCGATGCTGCGGGGTGTGGAGCAGGCGTTCGGAACGCGTGTAGCCGTAGAAAGGAGAGGCACTTCCGAGACCCGCAACGGAGGCGCGAGCAAGGAAACCTACGCCTCCGGGTCGTCGGAATCGCTTGCCGGCGAGTGGCTGAGAACCGACAAGGCCGATTTTACCACTGACGGCGAGTGGCTGACGCTGCATCTAAGCGGCGTGGTGCGCGAGTTCCCGGATGGACGGAATACGCCCAAAGTGCGCTGTATGCGCAATTCAAAGGAGTCGCGGCTGCATGAAACCAATTTTGTGGACAGCGAAAAGATGTGGCTCTATTTCCGCAGTGAGCTGCCCGGTTATGTGTCCATTTATCTCCTTGATGAGAACAGGAAGGCCAACATTATTGTGCCTTACAGCGGGGACAGCAACTTGTATCGGGTAGAGGCCAATAAGGATTATGCCTTTGTGGATGACGGTGATAAGAACAATACTTTGTATAATAGCATAATATTGAATGCGCCGGAACATCTGGTGGTGAACCATGTATATGTGATGTTTTCGCCCCACGCGTTCGGCAGTATTTCCACCAATCCGGGTCAAAGCGACATCAAGTCGGGAAACTATCTTCCGCGAAATTGCAGCGATAAGGAGTTCCTGAAATGGCTGTCGCAGCGGCGCGTGGCCGACCGCGATATGAGCGTAGTAGATTTCCCGATTTTCATCGACGCCAAGTGATGCGGACCATGCTTCAGGCGTGGAGAGGATGCCCGGCGACCTCCCGGCTTTAGTGTGAAATAATAAAAATCGTAAGATAAAAATAAAAAAATCGGGTGAAAGTTGGTAAAATCAACATTTATCGCTAACTTTGCAGTCGCCGAAGCGTTTCTATAACTGAATGTCCGCGGGTAGCGGGCTGATCCACATAAAATGAAATTGCAATAAGCGCACCCGCTGCCACAGTGGCAGCATACGGGTCAAAAACACAAAAGGTAATACGATGAGATACTTAAAACTCCTGCCTTTGGCACTTTTGGCTGCCGCGACCATGAGTTCCTGCTCAAGTAACGAAGAGCCGCCTGCACCGGAACCTCCCGTTCCCGGCGAGCCGGTGGAAATGACTTTTGTAGCCAAACTGTTCGACACCTCCACGCGTGCCGAAGCTACCGATGCACAGTCCATCGACAAGCTCCGCTATGCCGTGTACGACAGCAAAGGCACATACATTTTCGGTAGCGAGGAGGAAGACTCTCCCGTGGCTGAGCTCGGCGATGACGGTAAATTTTATCTGACCCTGCAACTCGTCACTAACGAAAAATACAAAATAGCGTTCTGGGCTCAGAACAGCGGCGTCACGGCTTATACTTTCAGCGAAGACAAGAAGTCGATTAACGTTGACTACGGGAAGATGCCGTTCAATAGCCAGGAGGGGGATGCCTTCTACAATTGCATCAACGATGTGACACCCGGTGCCACAACACGCCAGATAAGCCTTTCGCGACCCCTGGCGCAGGTAAACGTCGGAGTCACCAATACATTGACCGAGCAGCAGTTGGCTAAGTTAAAGACTTTGACATCCACGGTGACGTTGACGGATATTCCCACCTCAATAAACCTTCAGACGGGTGAAGTTTCGGCACCTTCGGCGGTTAATTACTCCGCGAAAATCGGCGACTTGCTGACGCAGGAGTATCCCTACACGGCCGCCAATGCAAAATACATCGCGCTCGGCTACGTGCTGGCAACGCGTGCATTCCCCACGGTAATAGTAGTGGGCGACGGCGATGCTACCGGCGTTAACCTCCTCTCGACGCTTACGATTGGACTCGACGGAAAGACCTTCAATATGAACAACGTGCCCTTGTGCTCCAACAAGCGCACCAACATTTATGGCGCATTCCTGCAAGTCGATGAATCGGGCAACGTATCTATCAACCCCTCTATGGGAGGTAACACAAAAATCGAAATCAAGTAAGAGCTATCACAAAATAACCATAAGGAGAGGCGGACCCACAACGGACCGCCTCTCTTTGCGCTAATAAGCATTTCTTTTTTTGCAAATCTATGTTTTGGAGGCATCGGGTCCGACGCAATCAGGGGATTGTTTGGCGCCCTGTTGTCAGAGGATTTTTGGTGGAATTTGCTCCTTGTTGTCGGTTGTTATGCTTTGGTAATCAGAAAGTTGGCGGAGGTTTAAGTTTTTTTGACAATTTTTTAAATCGCTTATATTGGCCGTCCGGCTTAAAAACGTTAATTTTGCATCGATTTTTGTGTAACGGCACGGACTGTATGGTTCGTCGCGGCTTGTAGGCCATGAAAACGCACCTCCCTGTATTCGAGCTTTCCTTACAGAGTGGCACAGACCGCGGAAAGTGACCCGTAAATATGGTTATTTTAAAGGTCACTAAATACCCTCATTTAGATTATGAAGTTAAAAAATATAATTTTACCTCTTTGCGCTTTTTTTCTGCTCGCCGTCGCGGCGCCGCAGACTTTTGCAGTAGAAAAAACTTCTAAAACTACCAAAACGACTACCGGAAAAACCGACTCCGGGAAAACTTCTGCAACAAAGAAAACAGACGCTGCAAAGACGGGTAAGAAATCAACAAAGGCTCAGAAACAGTCAGCAGACTCAGGCAAGACCGATAAAAAGGGTGCATCCGATACCAAGAAAACCGGAAAGAAGGGCGGTACACAGCCGCAACAGCAGCAAACTGCCGGCAAACGCGGCAGCAAAGCCTCTCAGCAGCAAGCTGCCGAAACCCAAAAGTCCGGCAAGAAAAACGGTAAGAATAGCGGTAAACAACAGCAGACTGCCGGTAAGCGTGGCAGCAAAGCTACCCGGCAGCAAGCCGCTGACACCCAAAAGAGCGGCACGAAAACCGGTAAGAAAAACAGTCGTCAACAACAACAGCAGCAAGCCGCTGACACTCAAAAGAGTAGCGCGAAAACCGGTAAGAAATCCGGTCGTCAGCAACAACAACAAGTGGTCGGCAAGAATGCTGGAAAAGCCGCACAGCAGCAAACCGATAACCATAAAACCGGCAGCAAAACCGGACGTCAGCAACAACAGCAGGCAGCCGGAAAACAGACCGGCAAGACTCAGCCGGCACAAGCAACCCGTGCTGACAAAACCGCTTCCCGGCAGTCCGCGAAGGTCAATCCCGATGAAGAGCCCGCCCAGGAATCGAAGCAGCCCACGCGTGCCGAGCGGCAGGCAGCCGAGCGCGAACGCAAACGCGCCGAACGCCAGCAGCACGACTCGCTTGTAAACGCAGTAAACCACCGCGTAGTTTCCTCCGTTCCCCAATCCATGAACCCCAAGGGGTTGAAGGTCAATGACGTAACAACAAATTCGAAAAAACGCCAGGTAGACGTGAACCTCAACGAGAACTTCACGCATCTGCCCCTCAATTCCGAGTTCATCAACAACATAGAGCAGGAAGTGAAAGATGCACTCCCCTCGCCCGAGGCCAGCTACCGCGTGAACCTCAACGTAGGCAAGGACAAGCGTCCGCTCTCCTACTACATCAACCGCATCGACCGCTCGAAATTCGATGCCAACGCACCGTTCGTAGTAGCCAAAGAACCGTATGTCCATGCCACGAAGGGAATGGAAAACGACGTCGTGGCCATGTGGCACAGCCATGGCCGCTATTATAAAGGTGGTAGCGGCTGGCAGTGGCAGCGCCCCTTCCTCTTCGAGACCGCCGAGGATGTCTTCACCATGGGCTATGTGCTCCCTTACATAGTGCCGATGCTCGAAAACGCCGGCGCTTACGTGTTGCTTCCCCGCGAGCGTGACCCGAACCACAACGAGGTGATTGTGGACAACGACACCAATGACGGCGGCTTCCTCGGCTCCCAACCTTATTATAAGGAGCAGAACGGCACCAACAAGTGGGAGCAGGGGAAAGGGGAAGGATTCATCTACGACCTACCGAACTTCCGTGATACGGAAAACCCCTTCACCGGCGGTTCCTACCGCGAGGTGAAAACCCTCAAGACCAGTGACCCTAAAGCGCGTGGAGTGTCGCGCGCAGGATGGTATGCCGATATACCGGAGGAGGGTGAATACGCGGTTTACGTAAGCTATAAGACGCTCCCCAACTCCACTGAGGACGCCCACTACACAGTGAACTACAGCGGCGGCTCGCGCGAGTTTATCGTCAACCAGACGATGGGTGGCGGCACATGGATCTACCTCGGCACCTTCCCGTTCGAGGCCGGATATAGCGACGTGGAACCCGTCGTGACGCTCGACAACATTTCGAAAAAGGCCGACCGTATGGTCACGGCCGATGCTGTTAAGATAGGCGGCGGCATGGGTAACATAGAGCGCAGCCCGAGCCGCAGCGACGTTACGGCCAACCCGTCTTCGGGAGGTTCTTCGTCGAAGAAATACGCCCAGATGGCTTCGCCCGACGAGGAGGTGGCCGAAGAGGGCGAGTCGGACGGCCAGGAGGCCGCTCCTGCTGTCAATGACAGCAAATCGAAGGGTAAGTCAGGGCGCTCGGGCTGTTTCTCCACCTCCGGACTACCCCGCTTTGTGGAGGGCGCGCGCTATTGGCTCCACTGGGCCGGCATTCCCGAGTCGGTATACTCGCCGCACCACGGACGCGACGACTATAAGGACGACTACACCAGCCGCGGCAATTGGGTGAATTATATGGCCGGCGGCTCCCGCGTACTCCCCAACCGCGACGGACTCGGAATCCCCGTAGACGTCAGCTTCGCACTCCATTCCGATGCCGGTGTGCGTAAGGACGACAGCGTGGTCGGTACCCTCGGTATCTACTACACCGCCGGGGGCGCCAAGTATGCCGACGGCACCCCGCGCCACAACTCGCGTATGCTCACCGACCTGGTGATGCGCCAGATAGTGGGGGACATCCGGTCCACCTTCGAGCCCAACTGGACACGCCGCCAGATGTGGGACAAATCATACCTCGAAGCCAAAGCCCCGGAAGTTCCTTCGACGCTCATCGAGCTTCTGAGCCACCAGAACTGGGGCGATATGATTTACGGCCTCGATCCGAACTTCCAGTTCACCGTCGGCCGAGCCATCTATAAGGGTCTCGGACGCTTCGTGGCGCAACGCAAGGGCCGCGAGTTCATTGTGCAGCCTCTTCCCGTGCAGTCGTTCGCCATCACGCGTGAGGCCAAGGGTAAGTACAAACTTTCGTGGCAACCCACCAAGGACCCCCTTGAGCCTTCGGCAATGCCCAAGAAATACATCATTTTCGAGCGTTCGGGTGGCGTGCTCGGTTTCCATAAGATAGCCGAAACGCACAACACCCACTTCGAGCTGAAGATTACCGACGACGAAGTTCACAGCTTCAAGATAGTGGCGGCCAACGACGGGGGACTCTCATTTCCCAGCGAAGTGCTCGCCCTTTGTGAAGGTCAGAACCCCAACGCCAAGCCTGCCCTTATTGTCAACGGTTTCACCCGCGTTGCCGCCGCCGGGCATTATTCGCAGGGCGGCAAGGCCGGTTTCGACTCAAAGAATGAGTTCGCCGTGCCCTATATCCGTGACATCTCCTTCTCCGGTTACCAAAGCAACGACAACCGCAATGCCGGCATTCATTGGGGATGGAGCAATACGGATTATGTGGACAACGTGATAGCCGGCAATACCTTCGACTTCGTGGCCGAACACGGCCTCAGTATTGGCGAGGCCTGCCTGGGATTCGTTTCCTGCTCCGCCATGGCTCTCGAAAACGGCCTGGTGAACCTCGACAACTATTCGATGGTAGACCTGATTCTCGGCAAGCAGAAAACCACCATAGTGGGCAAGGGCCACAGCGGCGAACTCTACACCGCATTCCCGGCCGCAATGCAGCAGAAGCTTACCTCTTATGTAGAGAAGGGAGGACGCCTCTTCGTGAGCGGTGCTTACGTGGCCTCCGACCTTTACAAAGAAAATTCGAGCGACGCCGACCGTCAGTTCGCCGTCCGTGTCCTGGGCATAGCGCCCGCCACGGCCAAGCAGCACAACGGCCGGCTCTCCGGCCAGCTCGGTAGCCTGAAATACAACAATACGCTCAACGACAAGCAGTACATAGTGGAGCATCCGGATGCCTTGCAACCGCAAAGCTCGGCCACCACGTTGCTCAACTTCAGCGATGACCGCCAGGCTGCCGCCGTAGCCTCGAAATTCGGCAACGGCCGCGTTGTGACCATGTCCGTTCCCTTCGAGTCGATTATGGGCGAAGATGCACGCGACAACCTCATGGAGGCTATCATCCGTCAGCTCGGCGTCAAGTAAAAAAATAAAAATTTAAACCTGAAAAATCATGAAACTCATCCGTTTCAAAGACATATACAGTCTCGTAGGGGAGATAGCAGATACGGACTCGTACATAATGCTTCAGCTCGACGACCGGGAGGTGACATTCGACGAAAACGCCCTCCGCCGCATCGAACAACTTGCAGTGCAATGCAAAGCCAAGTTTATTTATTGCAACTATCGCGAAAAACTTCCCGACGGAAGCGTCATTTTACATCCGGTTATCGACTATCAGCGCGGTTCGTTCCGCAACGATTTCGACTTCGGACCGGTAGTGGTTGTAGATGCCACGAGATTGCTTTCCTGTATTTCCCTGATAAAAGAGCGAGATTTCGAAGGAACTTTTGCAGACGGCGGCTGGTATCTGCTACGTCTTTACCTTTGTTCTGATAAGGTTCAGGCTATCCCCGAGTATCTCTACACAGTGGAGCGCGTGGATCACCGCAAGAGCGGCGAGAAGCAGCACGATTATGTGGATCCGCGCAACGCCGACTACCAGAAGTCCATGGAGAAGGCTTTCACCTGTTACCTGCAGCATACATGCGCCCTTGTCAATGCTGCCGATCTGCAGGACGTTGACCTCGAAGAGGAGGAATTTCCGGTCGAGGCTTCGGTGATAATTCCGGTGCGCAACCGCGTGCGCACCGTTGGAGACGCCGTGGCATCGGCGCTCAGCCAGAAGGCGGATTTCCCCTTCAATGTGCTGGTGGTGGACAACGACAGCACCGACGGCACGCGCGAGTTGCTCGAAAAAATAGATGACCCGCGTCTGTACGTCATCAAAGTGGACGCTTCGGAAAATCTCGGCATCGGCGGTTGCTGGAACCGCGCTTTGCTCGACGAAAGGTGCGGCCGTTTCGCCGTGCAGCTCGACTCCGACGACATTTACAGCTCGCCCGATACGCTCCGCAAGATTGTGGAGAAATTCCGCTCTGACAACTGCGCGATGGTGATAGGCAGCTACACGCTGACCGACTTCGACCTCAATCCCACCGGCATCGGCCTCATAGACCACCGCGAGTGGACTGACGAAAACGGCATGAACAACGCCCTGCGCATCAACGGCCTCGGCGCTCCGCGTGCTTTCTTCACTCCTGTGGCGCGGCAGATTCTTTTCCCAAACGTAAGCTACGGCGAGGATTACGCCATGGCGTTGCGCATAACCCGCCAATACCGCCTCGGACGCATCTTCGACAACCTCTACTTCTGCCGACGCTGGGAAGGAAACTCCGACGCCGCGCTCTCAATAGAGCAGACCAACGTCAACAACCGGTACAAGGACTTCGTGCGAACAGTGGAATATCAGGCACGTCTGAAAGCGGGAATCGGCGAAGATGACTTGGACTAATAGTGTGGAAAGATATGGAAGAAATAAATGAAATGTACCGCGAGCAGTTCGATCGCTGGCCGCAATGCAAGGATAATTACGATGCTTTATTGAAAGCGGAGCGACGCACCATCGTGATGGGCGACCTCCCAGTGATGGTGCAGTGCAATCCTGCGCGCGCGCGTTCCACCGAAGCGAAAGTCGATGCCGCCTCGATAGCCGAGCGCCCCTGTTTCCTCTGCGCCAAGAACCGGCCGAAGGAGCAACTTGCCGGACAGGCCATACCCGATTTTGAAATTCTCATCAACCCCTATCCCATACTTCCGGTTCATTTCACCGTAGTGTCCAAAGAGCATCAGCGCCAGGACGCCATGCCCCTCGAGATGGTTAACTTCGTGGATATGACACCGCAGGCCGTCGCCTTCTTCAACGGTGCGAAAGCCGGTGCTTCGGCTCCCGACCACCTGCATTTCCAGGCCGTGCTCAAAGAGGAACTGCCGTTGCTCTCCGCCGTAGAACGCCTCCACCGCCACTCCGACGGCACTGTGAAACTTTCTACCGAACTGGGCGACTTCCCGATGAGTTTCCTCAGTGTGATTATACCGCTTTCGTTCGAGGGAATGCTGATGCTCGCCGAGTTGCCGAAGTTCGGAGGATTACCCGATGACCCTGAAGCCAATCCCCGCGACTTCGTGAATACGTTGGTGTGGATGGACAACGGCGACCCGGAAAGGGATGACTCGCCGAAGATGCGTGCCCTGGTGATTCCGCGCCGCCGCCACCGCCCCGACTGCTACTTTGCCCAAGGGGAGGATAAACTGGCCGTAAGTCCCGGCGCCCTCGACATGGCCGGGCTTATCGTCACTCCTCGCCGTGAGGATTTCGACCGCATCACAGCCGGTGACATCGCCGAGATTTACCGCCAGACCGGCCTTTCCGCCGCGGAATTGCCGGAGTGGTACGAGGGTTATCCCGACTTCATAAAATACACCGGGCGATGAGCGGTTACCCGAAAACGCCGCAGGTGCACGTGCGCGTGGCCGAACACCGAAAGTTCGACGTGGAACCGCGCGGCGAGTTCCGCGTGGAGAAGTCCGGAAACGTGACGCGCTACACTCCGCTCGCAGCCGACGCGCGTTTCTTGGCCAAGAACGTGCCGATAGGAATCGAGTTCCATTGGAGCCAAAATGCCGTCTTTTCGCTTCCCGGCGTGGTGGAAGTCGCTGAATTTGGGGATGGTGCCAAGAATCTTGACAACTTCGTCGACGTCGAGACTTATCTCGCCTGCGTCGTTTCGAGCGAGATGAATCCTGCCGCGCCTCTTGAGTTCCTGAAAGCCCATGCGGTGATTTCGCGCAGCTGGCTGATGGGAAAAATCAACGGTGCCCATCCTTCTGCGTCAGATGAAAAAATCCATACGTCCGACACCGTTATTGACTGGGTTGACACCGATGACCATCACGGTTTCGACGTCTGTGCCGACGACCATTGCCAGCGTTATCAGGGGGATGCGCGAGTCAATGAAGCCGCCCGGAAAGCTGTGGAAGAAACCCGGGGCATCATCCTGGCAGACAACGCCGGGAATGTGGCCGACGCAAGGTTCTCGAAATGCTGCGGCGGCCGTTCGGAGCGTTTCTCTACCTGTTGGCAACCGCTTGATTTCGATTACCTTACTCCGGTAGATGACCCCTTTTGCGACCTCTCGAAGCTTTCGGAGGCGGAACGCCGCAAGGTGATGGATACAATCCTTGTGAGTTACGACCGTGCCACACAGGATTTCCACGACTGGGAAGCGGAAGTCGAAGCCTCTGACATAGGGAAACGCCTGACGGAGCGATACGGCTTCCGCACAGGCACGATCCTCGGCCTTGAGCCCGGCAATCGCGGCGATTCAGGCCGGTTGCGCACACTCCGCATAGTGGCTGAAAACGGCGTGTTTACCGTCGGTAAAGAGTTGGCCATCCGCCGCTTGCTGAGCGACTCGTGCCTTTACTCCTCGTGGTTCGACATCGCGCGCCGAGGTTCGCGCTTCCATCTTTCCGGCCACGGCTGGGGCCACGGCGTAGGACTTTGCCAGATCGGAGCCGCCGTAATGGCGCTCCAAGGATATGACCACCACCATATACTATCCTTTTATTACCCTAATACTCAACTTCTGAAAATATATGAATAAACTTCTCACCATCCTCGCAGCATTGCTGCTCGTGGCCTTCGCCGGCTCCGCAGAAGTAAAGACCGGAATCGACGTCCTTCAGGACAGCGGTTTTGAAATCCTCAAAGGCAAACGCGTGGGTCTCGTCACTAACCCCACAGGCATAAACCGCGAACTTGTCTCCACCGTCGACCTCCTCGCCGAATCGCCCGACGTCACCCTTGCCGCACTCTACGCGCCCGAACACGGAGTGCGCGGCAATGTCACAGCCGGCGGCAAGGTGACTACCTATACCGACAAGAAAACAGGCGTGAAAGTGTGGTCGATCTACGGCTCAACACTCAAACCCACTGCGCAGATGCTGGCCGGAATCGACATCCTGGTCTATGACATACAGGACATAGGCAGCCGCAGCTATACCTTCATTTCCACCATGGGCAAATGTATGGAAGCGGCCGCCGAAAACGGTATCCCCTTCGTGGTGCTCGACCGCCCAAATCCCCTCGGAGGCAACAAGGTGGAGGGATGCCTCGTGGAGTCGGATTGCGTAAGCTTCGTGAGCCAGTATCCCATTCCTTACGTCTACGGCCTGACTTGCGGCGAACTCGCCAAATACCTTAACGACGAGGGACTTCTGCGTCGCGGCGTAAAAGCCGACCTCACCGTGGTGCCGATGCAAGGCTGGCGCCGCGACATGCTGTGGGAAGACACCGGCCTTCCCTGGGTGCTCACGTCGCCGCACGTGCCGCAGCCCGTCTCCGCCGTCTATTACCCTGCCTCCGGAATCCTCGGCGAACTCGACTACATGAACATCGGTGTAGGCTACAACCTGCCGTTCCAGCTCTTCTGCGCCTCGTGGGCCGACGCCGCACAGCTCGCCGACAAACTCAACGAAATGAACGTCCCCGGCTTCCGTTTCCGTCCCATCCACATTCATCCTTACTACGGATTCGGCAAAGGTACGAATCTCCAGGGCGTGCAACCCTACATCGAAGACTACGACAAGGCCGAGCTGACGCTGCTCCAGTTTCACGTTATGGAAGCAATCGCGCAATTGTATCCTGCGCATAAACCCTTTGCCTCGACGACTGCCAACCGCCTGGCCACTGTCTCTTATACACATCTCCGAGCCCACGAGACCTCTCTACATCTCGTAT
>OJRI01000074.1_pt1 | contig 76561 bp, 66 predicted proteins | sample 1599151 | NCBI WGS metagenome assembly OJRI01 (sample SAMN03922457, study PRJEB24848) | human gut metagenome | isolation source: stool sample | host: Homo sapiens | place: Germany | collected 2009-11
GGACAGCAAACGCTGTCCGCCCCCTTGCAAGATATGGTGTCAACTTGTGTCCCTACGAACATTACCCGAAGGGTCTCGGGGATTTTTTCTTTGTGAGGATATGTCTCTTTTTGCCGCTGAAGGCCGTAAAGGTTTGGGGTTACTTAGAGGTTTTTTGAGGTTACCGAGTTGCTTTCAGGTTACTAATGAGGTTACTAGGAGAGTATTTAGTAAATCGAAGATGCAGCATAAAGAAGGACGCATTCTTTCGAATGCGTCCTTCTTTATGCCAAAATAGAAAAGGGAAAGGCCGTCAGCCTTTCCCTTTTTTTGCTTTAACGGCAATATTTTTCAATATAAGCGTTCTGGCACTTGATGATGATCTTGATGGCTTCCTCGCGGCCGAGGACGTCGCTGACGACGGTCTCCTTGCCCTCCAGGCTCTTGTAGACGCGGAAGAAGTGGCGGATTTCGCTTGCCACATGGTTCGGCAGCTCCGAGATGTCCTGATAGGTGTTGTAGGTCGGATCCTGGAAGGGAATGGCAATGATCTTTTCATCGAGACTGCCGCTGTCCTCCATCGAAATAACGCCGATGGGGTAGCACTCCACGAGGCTCAGCGGGCGGATGCATTCAGAGCAGAGAACCAGAACGTCCAGCGGGTCGCCGTCGTCCGCCCAGGTGCGGGGGATGAAGCCGTAGTTGGCGGGATAGTGAGTCGAGGTGTAGAGAATTCGGTCGAGACGCAGCGCGCCGGTCTCTTTATCCATCTCGTACTTGTTTTTCGAGCCCTTCTCGATCTCGATGACCGCGAAAAAGTCCTCAGGGCGCACGCGCGCCGGTGCAATATCATGCCAAAGATTCATAATAGTTCTCCCTTCGTGAGAAATGGTATTGAGAAAACGCGCAGAAGTACGCTTCTGCGCGCTTTCGCTGACGAAAATTATTTGCTCAGTGCCTCGTCGATGCTCTTCGCGCCGAGCTTGCCGGCGCCCATGGCGAGGATGACGGTGGCAGCGCCCGTGACGGCGTCGCCGCCGGCGTAGACGTTCTGATGAGAGGTGAGACCGGCCTCGTTCACGACGATGCCGCCCTTGCGGTTGACCTCAAGACCCGGGGTGGTGTTCTTGATGAGCGGGTTCGGCGTGGTGCCGAGCGACATGATGACGCAGTCGACCGGCAGATCGTGTTCGCTGCCGACCTTTTCGATCGGGCGGCGGCGGCCGGAGGCGTCAGGCTCGCCCAGCTCCATCTCCACGCAGGTCATGGAGGAGACATAGCCCTTCTCGTCGCCGTTGATCTTGACGGGGTTATTGAGCGTCTTGAAGACGATGCCCTCTTCGATGGCATGCTCGACCTCTTCGTGACGGGCGGGGAGCTCTTCCATGCCGCGGCGGTAGACGACGTACACGTCAGCGCCCAGACGCTTGGAGCAGCGCGCAGCGTCCATGGCGACGTTGCCGCCGCCGACGACGGCGACTTTCTTGCCCTGAAGCGGCATGATGGGCGTGTCGGAGCCGTCCTTATAAGCCTTCATCAGGTTGATACGGGTCAGGAACTCGTTGGCGGAGTAAACGCCGCAGAGGTTCTCGCCGGGGATGTGCATGAACATCGGAAGACCTGCGCCGGAGCCGATGAACACGGCCTCGAAGCCGTACTCGCTCATCAACTCGTCGATGGACACGACGCGGCCGATGACCATGTTCGTTTCGACCTTGACACCGAGGGCCTTCAGACCGTCGACTTCCTTCTGCACGATGGCCTTGGGAAGTCTGAACTCGGGGATGCCGTAGACCAGCACGCCGCCGGCGAGGTGGAGCGCTTCAAAAACGGTGACATCGTAGCCCTTCTTGGCAAGGTCACCCGCGCAGGTGAGACCGCTGGGGCCGGAACCGATGACCGCGACCTTGTGGCCGTTGGGCGCGGGCTTGGCGGGCGCTTCCTGCACATTTGCATTGTGCCAGTCGGCGACAAAGCGCTCGAGGCGGCCGATGCCGACGGGCTCGCCCTTGATGCCGCGCACGCACTTCGATTCGCACTGCGTCTCCTGCGGGCAGACGCGGCCGCAGACGGCGGGCAGGGAGGAGGTCTCATGAATGACCTGATAGGCGCCCTCATAGTCCTTTTCGGTGATCTTCTTGATGAATTCGGGGATCTTGACCTGCACCGGGCAGCCGGAGACGCAGGGATGGTTCTTGCAGTTTAAGCAGCGGGCTGCTTCGTCGAGCGCCTGCTCCTCGGTATAGCCGAGGGCAACCTCCAGAAAGTTCTTGTTGCGGACGTTGGGCTCCTGCGAGGGCATTTCGTTCTTCTTCAGACTCATGTTAGGCATATTACTGAACCTCCTTGCTGAACAGGTTGCAGGTCTCTTCGTATTTGTGGCGCTCCCAGTCGAAGTACATCTTGCCGCGCTTGAGACTCTCGTCCCAGTCGACCTTGTGACCGTCGAAGTCCGGGCCGTCGACGCAGGCGAACTTCGTCTCGCCGCCGACGGTGAGGCGGCAGCCGCCGCACATGCCGGTGCCGTCGACCATGATCGGGCTCATGGAAACGGTGGTGGGGATGCCGTAGGGCTCGGTGGTCTTGGACACGAATTTCATCATGATGGCAGGGCCGATGGCGAAGATCTCGTCATACTGGTTGCCCGCGTCGATGAGCGCCTTGAGCGCATCGGTGACAAGACCCTTCTCGCCGTAAGAGCCGTCGTCCGTCATCAGCTTCAAAACGCTGGACGCCGCGCGGAACTTGTCCTCAAGAATGACGAGGTCCTTATTCTTGAAGCCGACGACCGCGTGGACTTCCGCGCCGCAGTCGTGGAACTTCTTCAAAACGGGGTAAGCGATGGCGCAGCCGACGCCGCCGCCCACGACGCAGACCTTCTTCTTGCCTTCGGTCTCGGTCGGGCGGCCCAGCGGGCCGACAAAGTCCTGAATGTACTCGCCCTCGGCTTTATGTCTGAGCTTTTCGGTGGTGGCGCCGATCGTCTGCACGATGATGGTGACGGTGCCCTTCTCACGGTCGAAGTCGTGGATGGTGATGGGGATGCGTTCACCGTTTTCATCGACGCGCAGGATGATGAACTGGCCGGGCTCGGCCTTCTTTGCCACCATCGGCGCCTCGATCTCGTAGAGGGTCACGGTGGGCTTGAGCGCTTCTTTCTTCACGATGCGATACATGAATGATTCTCCTTTTTGTTGAGATTCAGCGCCGTGCCGTCCGGGGAGAACGGCAGGCGGGATTCCTGGACGCAGCGCCGGGAATATGGAATGATGCTATATTTATATCATGAAAGTTTTCTTGCGTCAACGAATATCAAAATTCTGACGATGCAGGAAAACTTGCATTTACGAAAAATACTTGCAAAAAACTAAAGCAGCGTCACGCTGCGGCCCTCGGTGCTGATGAGGTCCTCCTCGCGCATCTTGCGCATCTCGCGCATCATGGCACTGCGGTCGGCGCTGATGTAGTCGGCAAGCATGCTGAGGGAAAACGGCAGGGGGAACGTCCGGCTGCCGTGCTCGTCGGCGAGCTGCTCGAAAAAGCACAGCAGCTTTTCGCGGATGGAGCGGCAGGCGAGCACCTCGATCCGGCGGCTCAGATGCAGGGACTTTTTCGAGAGCAGTTGGAAGAGGTTCGTTACGACCTGACTGTGGCAGGCGCAGGCGTTTTCGCAGCGCTTTGTGATCTGATCATAGCGCATGAAGATGACGCGGCAGTCCTCGCGGCACTCGATGAGCGCGCTGCCGTCGCGAAAGCCGGTGAACGCCAGCTCCTCGCCAAAGACGCTGCCCTCGTCCATGCTTTCAAGCACGGTGCGGTTGCCGTCGGCGTGCAGGCGCAGAAGCGCCGCGCTGCCCGAGAGCAGCACGCCGATCATATCCTGCTGCTCTCCGCAGGTGAGGATGGTCTGTCCTGCGCTGAAGCGCTGCTCGTAAGCGCTGAAGCAGCGCAGCATATTTTCGCACGATGCTTCGTCCACACCTGTAAACAGTGCGGAATCGCGGCAGTCCATCGCTCTCCCTCCCGTAAGGCCTGCTGCTTTACCGGTGCAGCGCAGCCGTTGACCTATTGCATTATCATATACCAGAGAGGGAAAAAAGTAAATGACAATTTCGCGAAAAAATCGGACAAAAAAGCGTGCGATCCCTGTAAAAAAGCATCCGCCTTATTTGGCGGATGCTTTGTCCTTGGTTTTGCGCGCATAGTCGTAAAACACCTGCGCAATGGGCGATAAAATGCTGTTTTTGTGCTTGACGATATAGAGCTGGCGGCGGAAGCACGAGTCGGGGAAGGGGAAGGCGAGAAGCTTTCCGAACTGAACATAGTCCTGCGCGGCGCTCTGCGCGATGAGACCGACGCCGAGACCCTCGCTGACCATCTGCTTGACGCTCTCGGTCGAGCGGATCTCGACCGCAGTGCGCAGCTGGGCGATGTCGATGCCGAGCTCATTTAAGAGTTCCTTGCCCGCCTGATACGTGCCGCTGCCCTTTTCGCGACTGATGAACGTCTCTTCCTTGAGCTGCTTGATGGGGAAAGGCTTGCCCGCAAAGGCCTGATACTTTTCGGTGTTCGGCGTGATGAGCACCATCGGGTCGTTGGCAAAATCCTGATAGACGCATTTGTGGCTCGCCACCATCGTGCCGCAGAAGCCGATCTCTACGCTGCGCGTGGCGACGAGCTCCACGACCTTGGGACTGTCCTCCATCTGGATATTGAAGGTGATGTCCGGATAGCGGGCGCGGAAGTCCTGCAAAAGGTGCGGCAGATAATACTGGCTGGGCACCGTGGAGGCCGCGATGGAGATCGTACCCTTCATCTCCTGCGAGAAGTTGCGCAGCGCGATGGCCGCATTCTCGCGCACCTGCAAGATCTCCTTGGCGTATTTGTAGAGGAGCTTGCCCGCGTCGGAGGGGTAGGTCTCCTTCGTGGTGCGGACGATGAGCTTGATATTCAGTTTTCTCTCCAGTGCGGAGACGTGCGAGCTGATGGTCGGCTGCGTCAGGTGCAGCAGCTCCGCGGCGCGGGAAAAGCTGCAGTTTTCCACCACGTAGACGAACGCTTCGAGCTCTTTGATATCCATATCAATGTCCATGAAGTTCCCCCGTCAGACAGGCAAAAGCAAAATGTTTTGCGTTGATAGTGCGTTGAATGCTTATTTTTAACAGTATACACAGTTTAGCGCCGTTTGTCCAGAGAGGGAAACGGCATTTTGCAGGATTTTATGCATTTTTGCCCGTGCGATGCACCGCGCGGGCAAAAAATGACGACTTACTGCTTATCCTGCGCCAGCGCCTCGCCCAGCGCGATGGCGAGCTGATCGGGGCAGGAGGTATTCTTGAAGCCGCAGCGGATGCCGCGCATGCGCGCGATGGCATCCTCGGCCTTCATTCCTTCGACCAGGCGCGAAATGCCCTGAAGGTTGCCGTTGCAGCCGCCGATGACCTCTACGCTCTTGATGGTGTGGTCGTCGTTCAGCTCAATGTGCATTTCCTTGGAGCAAACGCCCTTGGTGCGGTAGTTATAAGTCATTTCTATCTCTCCTTTTCTGATAGTCCGCGTCAATCATAGCACATTCGCCCTGCGTTCGCAAGGGATGCACCGAAAAAGGAAAGAAAAAGAAGATGCGGCAATTCGGGGTGGTATTCCGCGAACAAGCGTGCTATAATTATCCTGTTAGAATATTGCCATTACAGAACAAAACGCAAAAGGAGTTGTTTTTTATGTCAGTTTTGACCGCCGTTGTTCTCGGCCTTGTGCAGGGAATCGCGGAATTTTTACCGATCTCGTCCTCCGGCCATCTCGCCATCGCGGAGCATTTACTAAGCATCCAGGGCGCGAGCAACGTGCCCGACTTTTTCGACGTGCTGCTCCACCTCGGCACGCTCGTGGCGGTGTTTGCCGCTTACTGGGATGATATCCGCGATATGATCGTGGAGTTTTTCGCCGGCATCGGCGACCTTGCCCATCATCGCACGCCGAACCCCGTGCCGCCTGCGCGCCGCCTTATTCTGCTCATCATTGTGGGCACGCTGCCGCTTTTCGTTATGGTGCCGTTTCGCCATTTTTTCACGGAGCTGAGTGATAATATGTACTTTATCGGCGGCGCACTGATCGTCACGGGCATCCTGCTCTTCGCGAGCGACCGCGTGCGCCATGGCCGCAAAACGGAAAAGACCGCCACGCTGCTCGACGCGCTGCTCGTCGGCATCGGTCAGGCCATCGCGCTGTGCCCGGGCATCTCCCGCTCCGGCATGACGATCACGGCGGGCTGCTTCACGGGCTTTGAGCGCAAGTTTGCCGTGCGCTTTGCATTCCTGCTCTCCATCCCCGCGGTGTTGGGGGCGAACATCCTGACACTCAAAGACGCGATCGACGCGGGCATCGACTTCTCCAGCGTGCCCGTGTACCTCGTCGGTGTCGTCGTCGCGGCGGTGTCGGGCTATGCGAGCATCCGCCTGCTGCGCTATGTTGCCGACAAGGGCCGTTTCGGCGCGTTTGCCTATTACTGCTGGGCCGCCGGCGTGCTGACGCTGGTGCTCACGATCCTGCACTAATTTTTGATTCTGAGGTGAATCATGGCACAACAGAAGAAAAAAACCACCACAACGAAAAAGAAAACGACGGGTTCGTCTCGCTCCTCGTCTTCCGGCAAGCGCACGGCGAAGAAGAATCAAAAGCGCCCCATCCGCCGCGAGGTCGCGGGCGCGATCCTGCTGGTGCTGGCGCTGTGCCTGGGCTTTAGCTATTTCCAGTCGGGCGCGTGGCTGCTCGATCAGCCGGCGAAGCTGTGCCGGTCGCTCTTTGGCTGGGGCTATTACCTCGTCGCGCCCGCGCTGCTGCTGGGGAGCTATATCCTGCTCTTCCACCGTGGGCGGAACGTCGCGTCCTGCCTTGTCGGCACGGCGCTGCTGCCGGTCGTGTTCGGCGCGATCATGCACATCGCCCTCTGCAAGGAGGAGTATGTCAACATGGATGGCATCTTGAAGCTTCTGTGGACGAGTGGCAACGCGCTCGAGTCCGGCGGCGCGGTGTCCGCGTCGCTTGCGATCATGCTGGTGCTGCTGGTGAAAAAGGTGCTGGCAATGATCCTGCTCGTCGTGATGTTCGTCGCATTTTTGATGATGGCGTTCCGCTTGACGCCTGCCGCCGTGATCGAGGCCGTGCGCTCGCACGAGCGCGTGCCCTATGAGCCAGTGGAGGAAGAGGACCTTCCGCCGCAGCGCACCCATGTGCCGCGCCGCAGTGCGCCGGTCCATACGCCGGACGCCGCCATCGACATTCCGCTCGACGGCGAGGAGCGCGTCATCAAGAAAAATCCCACGGGCGGCTTCTTCCGCAAGAAGTCCGATAATATCAAGAGCCCCGACGAGCTGTTAGCGGGCGGTAGTGCCGCGGAGACAAAAATCGCTGCACCCGTTTCGCCTGCCGCCGCGCCGTCCGCACCCGTTAAGCCTGTGACGGTGGAGGCCGACGACTTCGACCTGCCGCCGTTTGATACAGCGCCGAGCGCGCCCGCGCCGGTCGTCCCGGTACCCGCACCTGTGATGCACACGCCGTTTGCCGCGCCCACGCCGAGCGTGCAGAGCGCACCCGTCGCCGCAGCCGCAGCAGCAACGACGGTTCCCGCCGTGCTGACCGACAAGCAGGAGGACAAGCTCCGCCGCGCCGAGGTCGATGCCGCGCGCGAGGAGGTCACGCGCGAGATTGAGGGCAGCGACGCGCAGCCCCAGCCGCCTGCATATCAGTATCCGCCCATCACGCTCTTAAAAGAGGGCAGCGTGACGAACGCCGCTGAGGCGGGCGCGGAGCTGCGCAACAACTCCCGCCGCTTGGCGCAGACGCTCACGAGCTTCGGCGTGGACGCCCAGCCGGGCGATGTGGTGCGCGGCCCGTCGGTCACGCGCTATGAGTTCACGCTCAGTCAGGGCGTGAAGCTCTCGAAGATCACAAATTTGCAGGACGATATCGCCCTTGCGCTGGGCGCGAGCGGCGTGCGCATCGCGCCCATCCCCGACAAGATCTCCGTCGTGGGTGTCGAGGTGCCGAACAAGCTCGTTTCGCCCGTCAGCATCCGCACGGTGCTCGAATCCACGGAGTTCACCACCCATCCTTCCACCACGGCCTTCGCCGTCGGCAAGGACATCAGCGGCAAGAACATCGTCGGGAATATCTCGAAGCTTCCGCACGTGCTCATCGCCGGTACGACAGGCTCCGGTAAGTCCGTGTGCACGAACTCGCTGATCGTCTCGATGCTCTATAAGTCAACGCCCGAAGAGGTGCGCTTCATCATGGTCGACCCGAAGATGGTCGAGCTTGCGCCCTACAACGGCATCCCGCACCTGCTCATCCCCGTCGTCACCGACCCGAAAAAGGCTGCGGGCGCGCTGCAATGGGCCGTGTACGAGATGATGAAGCGCTACAAGATGTTCTCCGAGCACAACGTCAAGGACCTTGCCTCCTACAATAAGGTGGCGGAGACGGACGAAACGCTCAAAAAGCTGCCGAGCGTCGTCGTCGTCATCGACGAGTTGGCCGACTTGATGCTCGTCGCGGCGAAGGAGGTCGAAGAGTCGATCTGCCGCGTGGCACAGATGGGCCGCGCCGCGGGTATGCACCTGGTTATCGCGACGCAGCGTCCGTCCGCGGACGTCATCACGGGCCTGATGAAGGCCAACATCCCGAGCCGCATCGCGTTCGCGGTCGCCTCCGCGATGGAATCGCGCATCATCCTCGACACCGCGGGCGCGGAAAAGCTCGTGGGCCGCGGCGATATGCTCTATGCCCCGCTGGGCGAAGGCAAGCCCAAGCGCGTGCAGGGCTGCTTCATCTCGAGCGAGGAGATCGAGCGCGTGGTCAACTTCGTCAAGGAAAACGGCGAGACGGACTACGACGAATCCGTCATCGACAAGATCAACGCCGCCGTCGCCGAAAAGGAGAAGGGCAGCGCCAAGGGAGGCGGCAATGCCGCGCCTGATCAGAACGCCGCCGACGATGTGGACGAGCTGCTCCCCGCCGCGATCGACGTGGTCATGGAGACGGGACAGGCGTCCGTCTCGATGCTCCAGCGCAGACTGAAGCTCGGCTATTCGCGCGCGGCGCGCATCGTCGACGAGATGGAGATGCGCGGCATCGTGGGTCCGTTCGAGGGTTCGAAGCCCCGCCAGCTGCTTATCACCAAGGAGCAGTGGCAGGAGCTCAAGATGAAGGGCGCCTACGGCGCAGCGCCGCCGGAAGCGGAGGAGCTTCCGCCGCCGGACGAGGAAAACTGAACAAAGTGAAAGCACCGCAGATGAAATCCATCTGCGGTGCTTTTTTGCACATGTTTGGTTCCCCGCGCACAGGAGTCGCATAGACTGTCGGGGAAGAAAAAATGGGGGAGGAGATCGACATGGCCTATTCCGACAGGGAGCTGCTCGCGCGCCTCATCGAGTGCGAAGCGGGCGGCGAGGGCGAGAATGGGATGAAAGCCGTGGCGAGCGTCGTGATGAACCGCGTGCGCTCGACGGGCGGCGAATACGCGCGCGTGGGGCAGGGCAGCATCCGCAATATCATCTTTCAGCCGGGGCAGTTCGTCTGCGCGAGCGAGACCGAGCGCGGCAGCTACAACCCGCAGAACATCTACAACATGCGCCCGACCGATATCCATTACGAGATCGCGGACTGGGCCATCGCGGGCAACCGATTGAACGGCCTTGGAACGGCGCTGTGGTTCTTTAACCCGTTTTCGCCGTCCTGCCGCGCGAATTTTCCTTCAAATGTGGGGACGTTCGTCATGCGTATCGGCGACCACTGTTTTTATAACCCCACCGCCGCGTATTACGACACCTGAGAAAAGCAAATCAGCAGCAACGGGAAAGGGAGAGGACGTTTTTATGATCCAGATGGGAAAAAGCATGCCGTGCCTTTATGAGCAGATGGTTGCCGTGCCCGCCATGGCGAGCGCGCAGCAGAGCGGCAACAGCAATAATAGCAGCAATAATAGCAGTAATAACAACAGTAACAACAACGCGAGCCAGAGCTATGAGGAAATGCTTGGAGGATCGTCGGGGGCGGGGGGCATGTCGCTCGTGCTGCAGGGCGGCGCGAGCGGGCAGTTCCAGCCCACGCCCGACAAGATCGAAGAGTCGCAGACCGTCGACAAGATGGCCTACAATTCGTGGAAGGGGATGCTCGCGCGCAACATCGGCCGCGCAGTCATCGTGAGCTTCCTCGTCGGTTCGCAGAACACGGTCGTGGCGGTCGGCACGCTACAGGAGGTCGGAAACGACTATATCACGCTGTTCCACCCCGGCCGCAGCGCCTACATCACCGCCGACATCTACTCCATCCGCTTCGTGGAGTTCCCGCAGGGGAACAACGTGATCACACTCAACTAAAAAGGGACGCTTTCGCGTCCCTTCATTTTTGCTTTTGCGTTCGCAGACGCAAAGAATTTTGATCGTCGATCGCCGCGACCAGCGCGTGGCGATCGACACCTCTCGCTCCGCGCGTGCCGCAGCCGCCAGCGGCGGCAAGGCACAAAGCGGAGTGTGGCCTTTCTCAAAAAAGCGGCTTTACCGCTTTTTTGAAGTACTTAGAATCTTCTTCTCCGCCCGCGGTAGCCGCCGTGTGCCGCGCCGCGGCGGCGGTGGCCGTAACGACGGCGGCGGGAGAACATCGTCACATAGACGACGAGCGCGGCGATGAGCAATACCACCGCGATCAGCAAAATGCGGACGAGCGGCTTTGCGAAAAAGTCAGACACCCTACGCTGCGCCGTCAGAAACCACGAGGCCGACACGTCGTTCAGTGCCAGAAGATCGGTCTCGGCGTAGACTTTGCCGTTGTAGGAGAGCGTCAGCTTGCCGAGCACGTCGCCCGCGGAAACGGGCGCGTCGACCGTGTCGTTCGTGAGCGTCACGGTGCGCTCAAGCATGTCGGGCTCGACATTGTCGGGCAGAAGACAGGAGATATCCTCCGCCGCGTGGGTCGAAACGTAGCTCGCCTCGTTCGAAAGCGCGACGGGCACCTCCTGCACAAGGTCGGAGGAGGAGAGAATGTCGCGGAGGACAAAGTTGTCAAAGCCCCAGTCGAACATGCGCGACGTTTCGGAGAAGCTGCGCGTCTGGATGGTCACACCGTCCTCGAGCGTCACGCGCTCTGCGCCCAGCACCACGCTGATCATGTGGCGGCTGCCGCGCAGGGCGGACGAAATGAGGCAGTAGCCCGCCTCGGGTGTCGAGCCGGTCTTGATGCCCTGCGCGTCGCGGTACACATAACCGCGGGCGCGCCAGTTGGAAATGAGAAAGTTCGTCGAATGCAGCTCACGCGGCTTGTCGGTCATGTTCGTGGCGGGCACGGTGTAGCTCTTGGAGTTGCAGATCTCCATGAATTTGTCGTGCTTCATCGCCTCACGCGTGATGAGGTAGAGGTCCCACGCGGTCGTGTAGTGCTGGGAGTTGTGAAGACCCGTGGCGTTGGCGAAATGCGTGTGCTCGCAGCCGAGCTCCGTCGCGCGCTCGTTCATGCGCGCGACAAAGGCGTCGACCGAGCCGTAGAGCGTTTCGCCCAAAATGTTGCACGTCTCGTTCGCCGAGACGATGAGCATGCAGTTGAGCAGCTGCTCGACCGTCATCGTTTCGCCGGGGACGATGTTCGCCGTGCTGCCGTCGCTCGACAGCCCCTCGAACGCCGATTCCGTCGCGGTGACGGAGTCGGTCAGCGCGATCTTGCCCTCGTCGATGGCTTCAAACACCAGCAGCGCGACCATCACCTTTGTGAGCGACGCGGGGAAGTTCTCCTGATGGGCGTTTTTCTCGTAGAGAATTTCGCCCGTGTCGGCCTCAATGAGAAGGCCGGCCTTCGCGTCGAGGTCAAAGTCCTCATAGGCGTCGGCGCACGTCAGTGAAAAGAGCGGGAGCAGGAGCGCAAAAGATAAAAAAAGTGAAAACCAGCGGCGTTTTTTCATGGAAATATACCTCGTTGTATGATACAATCAAATAGAATACAGTGAAGAGGAGCGCGCCATTCGGCACGCTTCGACATTAGTATAGCAAAAAAGGCAGGCGAGCGCAACCGTGGAAAAGAAAGAAAAGAAAACCAAAGTCAGCGGCGTCTACCTTGTGCTCGCCGCGCTGACGATGCTGTTCGCCGCTTCGCTCGTTTTTCTGCACAAAACGGCCTACGAGGGTGCCTCGCACGGGAATTACACCGTGACGACGCAGGACAAGACCGACGAGATCACCGCGCCCACGCGCGTTGTGACGCTTGTGAACGTCAATACCGCGACGGCGGAGGAGCTTGAAACGCTGACGGGCATCGGCCCGTCGCTCGCGCAGGCGATCATCGACTACCGCGCAGAGCACGGCGATTTTACGGCAGCGGAGGACCTTTTGAACGTCAAGGGTATCGGAGAGGCGAAGCTCGAGGGATTCCGCGCGGAGATCACATTCACGGAGGAGGATGGCGATGAAAATTCTGGTGGTTGACGACGAGCAGCTTCTCGTCAAGGGCATGAAATTCAATCTGGAAAACGAGGGCTACACGGTCGAGACCGCCTACGACGGCGCGACCGCCATCGACATGGCGAAAAGCGGCGGGTTTGACCTCATCATCCTCGATCTGATGATGCCGCAGGTGGACGGGCTGACGGCCTGCATGCGCATCCGCGAATTTTCCAATGTGCCCATCATCATGCTGACCGCCCGCAGCGAGGACGCCGACAAGATCATCGGTCTTGAGTCCGGCGCGGACGACTATATCACAAAGCCGTTCAACATCTTAGAGCTCAAAGCGCGCATCCGCGCGCTGCTGCGCCGCGCGAACGCCGCACCGCAGCAAAAGCAGCCTGAAACGCTCCTGTTGACCGCGGGCGGCATCACGCTCGACCCCGAGCAGCGCGTCGCCGTCAAAAACGGTGAGATCGTCGAGCTCACGGCCAAGGAATACGACCTCATCGAGCTTCTTGTCAAGAATCCGCGCCGTGTCTATTCACGCGAGAATCTGATGGACCTCGTTTGGGGCTACACCTACGCAGGCGACTACCGCACAGTGGATGTGCACATCCGGCGGCTTCGCGAAAAGCTCGAGGAAAACCCCGCCGCGCCGCAGCACATCCTGACCAAATGGGGCGTGGGGTACTACTTGAAGGACTGATTTCCCACTAAAAGAAAGAGAAGGGGGGCAGCGCCGTGCAGATGCATGCGAGCCTGCAGCGAAAATTCAGCTTCAGCTATATCGCCATCATTCTGGCGGTGCTGATCCTGCTGAACACATATCCGCTCATTACGTCGGAAAACCTGACGTTCCGCTCTAAGCAGAGCTCGCTGCAGGGCAGCGTTTCGGTGATGGTGACGGCGCTTTCGGGCCTTGAAGAGCTGAGCGAGGAAAACGTCGCGGGTGCGATGACGCTCGTGGAGGAGACGGGCATCTCCCGCGTGCTTGTGACGGACGCCTCGGGCCGTGTGCTATATGACACGCGCGAGACCGACGGCGCGATCGGCCGCTACGCCTTTTATACAGAGCTTGTGCAGGCGCTTCGCGGAGAAGACGTCTTTTACACCGAATTTTCAGACAAGGCGTTCAAAAGCCGCGCGGCCTCGCCGGTCATCTACCACAGCCAGACCATCGGCGCGGTGTATGCCTACGAATACGACACCGAGCAAGCGGAGCTGCTGCTGTCCCTGCAGCGCAATCTCCTGACGATTTCGGCGGTCGTGCTGGTGTTCGCCGGCGGGATCAGCGTACTCTTATCCCGCGTGCTGACGCGGCGCTTCGGCGTACTGACCGACGCCATCCGCAAGATGCGCGAGGGCTCGTACAGCCACCGCGCCGAGGTCGGCGGGCACGACGAGATCAGCGAGCTCGCCGCCGAGTTCAACGACATGGCTGACCGGTTGCAAACGACGGAGGACGCTCGCCGCCGCTTCGTGTCGGACGCGAGCCACGAGCTCAAAACGCCGCTGGCGGGCATCAGGCTTCTGTCCGACTCCATTTTGCAGACGGAGAACATGGACGCGCAGACCGTGCGCGAATTTGTCGGTGATATCGAGCAGGAGTCCGAGCGCCTGGCGCGCATCACGGAAAATCTGCTGCGATTGACGCGCCTGGACAGCGGCATGCTGCCCGAGGCGCAGCGCGTCGACCTCTCGTCCGTGATGGCGCGCGTGGTGCGTATGCTGCGCCTCGTGGCCGAGGAAAAGCAGGTCGACCTCTCGTGTGAAATTCGCCGCGAGGGACAGACCCTTGCGAGCGAGGATGAAATTCACGAGATCATCTACAACCTGACGGAAAACGCCATCAAGTATAACCGCCCCGGCGGCTTTGTGAAGCTGCTGCTCGCGGGGGATGAAAAGGACTGCCTTCTCACTGTCAGCGACAATGGCATCGGCATTCCGGAGGGGGACATGCCCCGCATTTTCGACCGCTTCTACCGCGTGGACAAGATGCGCTCGCGCGCCGCGGGCGGTACAGGCCTTGGCCTTTCCATCGCCGCCGACACGGCGCGCCGCCGCGGCGGCAGCATCGAGGTCCGCGCCCGCGAGGGCGGCGGCACGGTGTTTACCGTGCGCCTGCCGCGCTGCGAAGAGGGAGGGGATGAGACATGAGAAGACGTCTTTCCCTGACTGCGGCATTAGTCCTCCTGCTTTCGCTTCTCTGCGCCTGCGCGGCCCAGCACGTGCAGGAGATGGACGAAAACGGCTACGAGCTCTATTTTCTCAGCGATCCCAACTCCGCGGGCGGCGGCGACGCCATCCGCACGCAGGAAAAGCGTCTGACGCTCGACGGCGCGATGGAGACCGAAGACTGTGTCCGCGCGCTGATGGAGGCGCTGCTCGCAGGGCCCGACGAGCCGTCGCTCTCGTCGCCCATCCCGGAGGGAACGGCGCTCAAGTCGCTCAAGGTGTCGGGCCGCCGCGCGCAGATCGACTTGAGCGCACAGTATGCGCGCCTGACGGGCATCGACCTGTCGCTCGCTGACTACTGCATCACGCTGACGCTGACGCAGCTGCCGAATGTGAACGCTGTGAGCATCACGGCGGACGGGCGCGAGCTGCCGTACCGCGAGACGCAAGTGCTGCTCTCGGCGGATACGCTGCTTTCCTCGCGTGAGAGTGGCCTGCGGCCGATCACCGTGTCGCTTTATTTCCTCGACAGCAAGACAGGCGAGCTGCGCGCCGAGCAGCAGACGCTCGCGCTCTACGAGGGCCAGACGCGCGTGAATGCGCTGCTCGAAGCGCTCGCGCAGGGGCCGGAGGACGATTCGCTCGTCTCGCTCCTGCCGGAGGACTTTGCAGTCATCTCCTCTCGCATCGAAAACGGCGTGTGCTATCTGAATCTCCCTGCGAGCGGCTCACTGCCGGAGAACGAGGCGGAGCGCGATTTGATGCTGAGCGCGCTCGAGCAGTCCATTTTGTCGCTCGGCGGCGTGGACGAGGTGCAGTTTTTGATCGAAGGCTCGGCCGAGCCCGACGGCTACCGGTAAAAAAGGCCCTCCGCAGAAATGCGGAGGGCCTTATCATATCTTGCGCTATTTTACGCTCACTCGCGCGCGAGCATCGCCGCGCCGATCACGCCCGCGCGGTAGCCGAGCGTGCAGAGCTCGATGCGCGTGTGCGAGACGGCATAGCGCGAGCCGAACGAACGCTCGCGCACCCTTTCGCGCAGCGGCAGGAGCAGCGCGTCGCCCTGATTTGCTACGCCGCCCGAGAGGGCCAGCACTTCGGGGAAGAAAATGTTGACAAGATTTGTGAGCCCGCAGGCCAGATGCTCGATGTAGTCCTCCACGACCTGCGCGCCCGCCTCGTCGCCGCGCTCCTTGGCGAGAAACGCTGTGCGGCCGTCGACACCGCCCTGCTCCGCGGCAATCGCGTGCAGCAGGCTCTCGGGGTGCGCGGCCATGGTGCGCTTCGTGTCGCGGATCAGCGCCGTGGCGGAGGAGTAGGCCTCGAAGCATCCGCGGCTGCCGCAGGTGCACTCTTCGCCGTTTTCCGCGATGACCATGTGGCCGATCTCGCTCGCCGCGCCCGTGTAGCCTGTCAGGAGCTTGCCGCCGAGCACCACGCCGCCGCCGACGCCCGTGCCGAGCGTGACGACGATGGTGCTCTCCGCGCCGCGGCCGCAGCCGAACAGCGCCTCGCCCAGCGCCGCGGCGTTTGCGTCGTTGCCGAGGTGGATGGGAAGCGCAGTGTGCGCGCGCAGCGCGCTTCGCAGGTCGAAGTTCACAAAATTCAGGTTCGCCGCAAAGCGCACGATGCCGCTCGCGTCGTCCACCGTGCCGGGGCAGCCGACGCCCACGCCGCCGACGGTGTCCTCGCCGATAGAGAGCTGCGCGATGACCTGACCGATGCGTCCCGCGACCGCCTCGGGGCCGAGATCGACGCGCGTCGGGATAGAATGCTCCTTTAAGATCTCGCCCTTCGCGCTCACGAGTGCGCCCTTGATGTTTGTGCCGCCGAGGTCGATGCCGATATAGTTCATAAAAACGCCCCTCCCGGGTGAAATGTGTCCTCATTGTATGCCGCGGCGACGGAAAATGCAAGAGCTCGCACGGGGAAGAAAAAAGTTTCTTAAAAAAATCATAAGGGTGAAACTTTTTGAGAAATTTCTCGTCTAAGAGAATGTACGGAACGAAAAAAGCTCCGCATAATCAAGATGGAAAGAAGACGATGAGAGGAGAAACAAAATGAACCGCTGGGGACCGATGAGCGCCCTTGCGCTCGCCGCCGTGCTGCTGCTCGCAGGCTGTGGAGGCGACTGCGGGCTTGACGATGACGACAGCGCCGACGAGCTGCAGATCACCTACGAAGACATCTGTGAGAGAAATAAGATCTCCGCGCTGCTTGAACGGCACAAGGTGGTGACTATTGTACGGGAGAGCACAGACAGCAGCAACGGCGGTCAGGACGTCAAGAGCACTGACCAGTACACGCGCGACGAAGAAGGCCGGCTGCAAAGCTGGAGCCACGGCTGGTATTATGATGAGTACGGCGCAGACGATATTTATAGCGTGAATGTCTGCCTGGATGAAGTGCCGGACGGTATGTGCATTATCGCTGGAACAAATGATGACGGCAGCGCTCGAATTGCCAGTGTGATCGCCTGCGGAACGGATGAGTGGTACGAAGAAAGTACCGCGCGGGAACCGTTTTTGCCCGTGGCCGGTGACGGTATCACGGTGGAGGCCGAAGAGCCGTATGAGCAGGACGGCCAGCTCGTGTTTCCGATCAAACATTATATCACCGACGATGACACTGACTACTCGCTGCGATGGCTCTATGTCGATCCAACCTCCGATGACCTGATATCGATCAAGTCGGAGCGGCACAGAAAAGACTTGCAGGGAAAAGACACCTGCTTTGCCACGGGAAGCTATACGTTCAGCTATGATCGCCCTTATGAACCGGAGGAAGACCTCTACGCGCTGATGCTGTCGGACGATGTTCCCAAGCATGAAATCACGCTCGCGTGGGACCCGGGCACCGCGCAGGAGCACGAGCAGCACTTTACCGTGCCGAGCGCAGCGTACTTTTCCCCAGAGAGTGGTAAGGGCGTCATGCTTTACTACGACGCCGCCATGACGCAGGAGTATCAAACCCCTGAGATCGAGTGGCCGGACGGCGGCAGCACGACCGTCTATGTGAAAAGCGGCGATCAAGACTGACGGGAGATGAGAGAGGAGAGCACACCATGAAAAGCTGGAAGAGAGAAGCCACCATCGCTTTATGCGCTGCGAGCTTACTTGTGGGCTGCGGAGTGCAGAGCGGCAACGTAAGCAACGACGACAGCACCGATGAACCGCAGCAGATCACGCTCGAGCAGATCCGTGCCGCGAATGATCCGCGATCCCTGCTCGAAAAGCACGACGCTGTGACCGTGACCGTGCAGGAGAGCAGTCAGAATGACGCCGTGATCGATACGGCGAAGTTCCAGTACACCTACGTTGTGGATGAGGTGCTGGCCTGGTATCACTATCAGTATACCGAGAACAGCGACGCAGGCGAGGATGAAGTGTGGGGCGAAGCAAACGAAAAAATGTATGCCGAGCGCAGGGCGAGCGACGATGCTGCAAGCCTGAGTATTCACTTTAGACACGATGACAAGCAATATATTCTTGACATGATGCCCCAATGCCCCACATCCGGAGAGAATGCAGAGCAGACGATTGACGGATGCAGTGAAGAGGACGGCGCGATCCTGCTTTCCGTCACCACGCGCTATCTGGATTCCAGCGGCTATTATTACACCACGTGCTACCGCGTTGACCCCGCAACGAGTGAACTGCTTGAGATGTCGGTGACCGACTACCATGAAGATGAAAATGGCGCGGTATCCAAGCAGGGAATAAGGCTTTACCGCTGGAGCTACGACGAGCCTTATAAAGCAGGGCGCAATCTGCTGAACGAGGTCCTGTTTTCGACGGACAGCATGGAGGACGTCTGCGATCTGACGTACTTCTATCCCGCGCCGGGCTCGGAGAAGGGCTGGGACGTTGGGGAGAACGGCTGGAGCGTCAGCGAGATCCGCGTGGCGCATGGCACGCGCATCCTCTTCCTCGACAGTGCGGATCTCGCGCTTTATGCGGACAGGGAGCTGACCAAGCCCATCGACTTCTACGACGGCGTCGACACGAGCGGCGAGAGTGCAACGGTCTATATCGTGCCGCTGGAAGAGAACCGTTAAAAAGAATTTGAAACGCGGGCGTAAGTCCGCACCCAAATAAGGAGGAAACCAAGGTGAAAAACTGGAAGAAAGCAAGCATTGCCGCGCTTTGCGTCGCGGCACTTCTCGCCGGCTGCGGCGCGCAGGACGGAGATACGAACAACAACGATAAAAACGCCGACGAGCCGAAGGAAATTTCGCTCGAACAGGTGCGCGCGGACAACATTCCCGAAAAGCTGCTCAAAGATCATGACACGGTGACCGTGAGCATTCAGGGCACCGACCAGGACAGCAAAGAGACCTACACAGCCAAGGTGCAGTATACGCGCGATGATAAGGGAAACCTGCTGCTGGCCTCGCACTACAGCTACACCGCCGACAGCCCCGTGGGCGAGGATGAATTCTTCGCTCAGGCCTGCCTGTCGATCGAGGGAAACGGCGTGTATCTCAGCAAAATGGAAAGCGACGGGCACCTGAATATGAACTGCTACCCGAGCGGCGAGTATGAGAGCTACATTCAGGCGATGCTGCCCTCCTGCGGCGAATTGCAGGACGACGGCTCGGTCGAAACCATCGACGATCAGAGCGAGCAGGACGGCGCGGTGGTGATCTCGACCACCACGACCTACAGCGACATGCCGGACTACTACTTCACGACCCTCTACTATGTCGACCCCGCGACGGGCGAGCTTCTTGCCAAGTCCGTGACAGATTACAGCAAGGATGAGAGCGGTGAGGCATCCGTCCTCGGCACGACGCTCTATGATTGGAGCTATGGCGAGTCCTATCTACCGGACAAGGAGCTGGCGGCCGAGGCCTTCAACAGCGATGAGGTCTGCGCGCTGACGCTCGTCTATAACCCCGGCGCGGCGGACGAGGAGACGCAGGAGATCTCCATCAAGCGCGGCACTTATGTCACGTTTGTGAGCAGCACCGGCAATCTTCTCTATGCCGACGCGGAGCTGACGCAGCCCATCGACGACACTGTGTCCATCGACACAAATGGCGAAGAGATGACGGTCTACGTCGTGCCCGACGTGCCGCTGAACTAAAACGGCATGAACTTAAAAACGGCGGACTTCAAAAAAGTCCGCCGTTTTTTTCAAAAAGGATGAAACATTTTTCGATAAATTCCGTCTAAATAATACAGGAAAGAGGCTCGGCGCGAGAATTAAGGAACTCTTAAATAATTTGTAACCAAATCGCGCCTGATTGTAACGACTTCTTCATAAGATGAGATTATAATGGACCCAAGATTAAAATTGAGGAGAAACTGCGATGGCAAATGACCAGAAGCCCGTCATTTCGGTGCGAAAGCTCCGAAAGGTGTACATGATGGGGCAGGAGCACGTGGTCGCACTGCACAATATTGACCTCGACATTCCGCGGGGCGAGGTGTGCTGCATTTTCGGCACGTCCGGCAGCGGCAAATCGACGCTGCTCAACCAGCTGGCGGGACTGGAAAAGCCCACGCGCGGCGTGGTGCGCATCGGCGGCGTGCCGATCTCACTGCTCAACGAAAATCAGCTCGCCGCCTTCCGGCAGAAGCACATCGGCTTCGTCTTCCAGTCCTACAACCTGCTGCCGGAGCTGACGGCGGCGGAAAACGTGGCCATGCCGCTGATGTTCAAGGGCATCGACCCGGATGTGCGGCTGCTGGAGGCGAAGAAAATGCTCTGCCGCGTGGGACTGAAGGACCGCATGGACCACTTTCCGAACCAGATGTCCGGCGGACAGCAGCAGCGCGTGGGCATCGCACGCGCGTTCGTCACGCGCCCCGAGGTCGTGTTCGCCGACGAGCCGACCGGCAACCTCGACTCGAAGACGACGAAAGAGGTCATGCACATGATCCGCGGCTTCGCCAAGCGCTTCCACCAGACGATCGTGCTCGTCTCCCACGATCCGGAGATGACCGAGTATGCCGACCGCATCGTCACGCTCATCGACGGCAGGATCGTCAGCAACGTAGAAAATCAGGTCAAGGCGGAGATCGACGCCGCACCTTATATCGAATAACGGAGGAAATCGAACATGAAACGCATCTCAAGATCCCTGCTCTCGCTCTGCCTTGCCCTTGTGCTGTGCGCAGCGCTGCTGCCTGTGAATGTCGCCAAAGCGACGGGCGAAGGCACGGCGGCACGGACGGGAACCAGCTTTCTGATCACCGGCTACCGGGCCAGCAGAAGCAGCATTTACACCGGCGATACGGTGGATATCACGGTCTACTTATCCCGCACGGACGGCAGCAACGATTCGATCCGCGTCGTGCGCGGTCTTGACAGCTTTCAGGACGGCACGGCGAGCGCTGTTGCAAGCGGACAGAACGGCGAATATACCGTTACGTTCACCGGCCTGACCTACACCGGCGACAGCGGCAAGCAGCTTGCCTTTACAATTTATTATGAAGGCAACGGCGGCGGCTATCAGGACGGCAACACCGTTCCGGTGCGCGAGTGCGTGCCCTACACCGAGCCGGCGCCCGCTCCCGAGCCGACGCCGGAAGTGATTCCCGAGCCGCGCGCCGTTTTCAACTCTGACGGTATGTCCACGGCCATCGCCGCGGGCCAGACGAAGACCATCACCGTTTACATCCAGAACGCCGGCACGACCGCCATGCGCGACCCCATCCTGACGCTCAAATCCTCCGGATCGCTTCTCATCATGGGCAGCCAGGACTACATGCTCGACGATATCCGCGCGGGCCGCGACACGGCCGTCACTGTGACGGTCAAGGCGCCCGACAAGATCGAGTCCCAGATGCAGACGATTGACGCCACGCTGTCGTTCTACTATGACAACGGCACGCAGCTCACCGGCGGCAGCGCCAGCGGCAGCGTGAACGTTCTCTCCACCGTTACCAAGGATACGAAGGACGAGGAGACCATTGCGAGCCCCACGCCCATCGTCATTCTCTCGAAGTACAACTACGGCGGTTCGTCCGTTGCGGCGGGCTCAAGCACGAACCTGAGCTTCTCGTTCACGAACACCAGCAAGACCATCAAGATCGAAAACGTCATGGTCACCGTCACCGGCGGTCAGGACCTGATGCTCAACGGCTCGACGAACACGTTCTACTTTGAATCTGTCGCCGCGAGCGGCAGAAAGACCGTCACCGTGCCGATGAAGGCCGCGCAGCTCATCAGCGCCAGCGCGCAGGACGTCAAGATCGACGTGACCTATGAATATGTTGACCAGAACGCAAGAAAGTCGGGCAACGCCACGCTGTCGCTGAGCGTTCCTCTTTACCAGCCCGACCGCTTTGAAATGAGCGAGCCTACAAGCTCCTACACCGGCTATGTCGGCGAGGAGACGAGCCTGACCATCGACTATGTCAACAAGGGCAAGAGCGCCATCAACAACGTTGAGGCGACCATCTCCGGCGATATCGACACGCCGACGGCCTATCAGCGCGTCGGCACGATTGACGGCGGCAAGAACGGCACCATCGCTTTTGCCGTGACCCCGCAGCTGGAGGGCGAGAATCAGGTCAAGATCGTCATCACCTACGAGGATTCCAACGGCAACACGAAAGAGCGTGTATTTGAAGCCACGGTCGAAGCCATGGCCTACGAGCCCGTCGATCCGGTTGACCCTGACGGGCCCGTCGATCCCGAGCCGACGAGCACCTTCCCGTGGAAGTACGTCATCATCGCGCTCGTCGTCATCGCCGTCATCGCGCTGATCGTGCTCCGCGCCCGCAAGAAGAAAGCCAAGCAGAAGGCCGAGCAGGCGCTGTGGGACAAGTGGGACGAAGAGGAGCTCGCCGAGGAGAAGCAGGAGGCAGCGGAAGCCGCGGCGGCTGAAAACAAGGAGACTGCGGCCACGGGTGCTGAGGAGCAGAAAAAATGAGATTCGCAGACATCCTGAAAATGTGCTTTGACAGCCTGTCACGGCGCAAAGGACGCACGATCCTGACGGTGCTGGGCGTGTTCATCGGCTGCACGTCCATCATCGTGATGGTTTCCATCGGCGCGGGCATGCAGGAGTCCTACGACCAGATGCTCAAAAATATGGGCGACCTCTCCATCATCGAGGTCTACCGCGGCTACAACCAGAGCACCGGCACGCAGACGGAGAGCAAGCTTGACGACAAGGCGGTCGAGAGCTTCCACGAGATCGCGGGCGTCAAGGCCGTCATGCCCAAGGCAAGTCTCGACGAATATAATGTAAGCTTCAAGGCTGGCGTCAACGGCCGCTACACGGCCAACTGGGTCAATTTTGCCGGCATTGACTCGAGCGCCCTTGAGGACATGGGCTTTGAGCTGATGGACGGGCGGTATCCGGAGAGCAGCGACGAGGTGGTCGTGGGCCAGTATTTTGCCTATAACTTCTTCGATACGCTGATGCCGGACGGGCGAAACTATGTGAACCGTTACGTCTGGGATGAGAACGGAAATATTGATACCGAAAATGTTCCCGACCCGTTTTTCGACCCGCTCAAGACGAGCATCACCATGGTACTCACACCGTATGACGACGGTACGGGCACCGAGCCCACGCCTTACGAGGTCGAGCTAAAGGTCGTCGGTGTGATGAAGGAGGATCAAGGCAAGGGCTATGAGACGAGCGACGGCGTGATGATGGACATCAATGCGCTCAAAGCTCTTATTCAGGACCTGACCGGCAAGACCGACACGAAGTTCGAGTATTCAAGCATCAACGTCAAGGCGGAGAGCCTCGACGCCGTGTCGGATGTGGAGCAGTCCATCAAGGACTTGGGCTACAGTACGTATTCTATGCAGAGCATGCGCGACGAGCTCAACAAGCAGACCCGCCAGATCGAGTTGATGCTCGGTGGCCTCGGTGCGATCTCGCTTCTGGTCGCGGCCATCGGCATCACGAACACGATGATCATGTCCATCTCCGAGCGCACGAAGGAGATCGGCATTATGAAGGCGCTCGGCTGCTATGTGCGCGATATCCGCGCGATGTTCCTCATGGAGGCGGGCAGCATCGGCCTTCTCGGCGGCATTTTGGGGCTTATTTTCAGCTTCATCATATCCGTCATCATCAATCTGTTCTCGTTCGGCGCGTTCGGCGGCGGGGGCGTCACGTGGGAGCTTATCAAGCAGGCGCTCATCGGCGGCGAAGGCGTGGTGCGCACGTCCGTCATCAAGCCGGAGCTTGTGATTTTCGCGCTGGTGTTCTCGGTGCTGGTCGGACTGGTGTCCGGCTATCAGCCCGCGAACAAGGCGGTCAAGATCTCGGCGCTCGAAGCCATCCGAAACGAATAAGAAAAACGCAGTATTTTGCAAGAAGGCGGCGTCCTGGACCGGACGCCGCCTTCTTTTGTAAAAAGTGCGATATTGCAATGTTTCAAGCGCTTGCTTTGCTTGACCGCGCTGATGCGATGTGATATCATATATCAGTCAAAATATTTATGAAAACAGGAGGCGATCGCCTTGGCAACCGTCAAACGCAGATCCACCGTTCCCTATTATGCCGCGGCGGGAACATGGGTCATTTACGTATTGCTGTTTCCGCTCTACCGCGTGTCGCACTTCATTATGGTGGCGGCCGCGTCAGCGGTGGTATTTTTCATCATGAACGCCGTGTGCGGCACAGTCGAAGTCACTGTGCCTGACCCGCCGAAAAAGGAAGAGAGCACCGGCAACCCCGAGCTCGACAAGATGATCCGGGACGGCAATCTTGCCATTTCCGAGATGAAGCGCCTGAACGCGTCCATCAAGGATGAGAAGATATCCGCCGACATCGACCGGCTCGAGGACCTGAGCGCGAAAATTTTCGCGCAGGTCAAATCCGACCCGTCGAAGCTGCCGCAGATCCGCAAGTTCATGGACTACTACCTGCCCACGACCCTTAAGCTCTTGAACGCCTATGACCGTATGGGTGCGCAGGGCGTGAGCGGCGAGAACATCGATAACACCATGCAGCGTGTGGAGAGCATGATGAGTACCATCGTCGCCGCCTTTGAAAAGCAGCTCGATATGCTCTTCGGCAGCGAGGCGATGGATATTTCCACCGACATCACGGTGCTTGAAAACATGATGAAGCGCGAGGGGCTCAGTGAGGACGACGGTGAGCTGCATGCCGAGTCCGGCACGGCGACGGCCTCGCAGGACGACATCAAGCTCGAGTTGTAAAGGAGTAAGCGATGCGAAAGAAAGTGATGGCGTTCAACGCCAAGGTGAACGCATGGATCATGAAGCGCCTCAAGGGCGTGTGGCTCGACCCAATCTTCTGTGCAATCTTTGCCATCATGTGTGTGGCAAGCATCATCGGCGCGCTGCATCTGCACAGGGATACGCTTTACTATTCCGCGCTGATCTGGGCGTTGGCCACGCTGCTGTGCCTGCGCCGCATCCAGCGCATCAAAAAGCACGAAAAAGAACAAACTCAAAGCCAAAATACGGAGGAGAAATGATATGAGCGACAACATGATGCCCGAGCTGACCCTGAATCCCACCGAAGCGGCGCAGGAGGCCGTCCCCGAGCTGACGCTTACCTCGGACGCGCCCGCGCCCGAGCAGGAGAAGAAAAAAGAGGTCGAGCCCGTCAAGGTCGACGAGAGCATGCTCACCGAGCAGGAGAAGAAAGCCGTCGACGATTTTGCGAAAAAGATCGACATCGCGGATACGAATCTCGTGCTCAACTACGGCGTGGCCGCGCAGAAGAGCGTTGCGACATTCTCGGAAAATGCACTGTCCTCCGTGCGCAACAAGGATCTTGGCGAGGTGGGCGAGACGCTCTCGAACCTCGTCGTCGAGGTCAAGGGCTTCGGTCAGGAGGAGAAGAAGGGCTTCGCAGGCCTGTTCCGCAAGCAGAAGGACAAGCTCGAGCTGATGCGCGCGCAGTACGGCAAGGCCGAGACGAGCGTGAACCGCATTGTTTCTGAGCTTGAAAAGCATCAGGTCACGCTGATGAAGGACATCGCGATGCTCGACCAGATGTATGAGCTGAACCTCAAGTACTACAAAGAACTGACCATGTATATCATCGCGGGCAAAAAGCGTCTGGCCGAGGTCCGCTCCGGCGAGCTGGAGGAGCTGCGCAAGAAGGCGGAGGCGAGCGGCCTTGCCGAGGATGCGCAGGCCTACAACGACTACGCGCAGAAGTGCGAGCGCTTTGAAAAGAAGCTGCATGACCTGGAGCTCACGCGCATGGTGTCGCTCCAGATGGGCCCGCAGACGAGACTTCTCCAGAACAACGACACGCTGATGGTCGAAAAGATCCAGTCCTCGCTCGTCAATACCATCCCGCTCTGGAAGAGCCAGATGGTGCTTGCGCTCGGCATGGAGCACAGCCGTCAGGCCACGGCCGCACAGAGCGCGGTGGCGCAGACGACGAACGAGCTTCTCAAGAAGAACGCCGACATGCTCAAGATGGGCACCATCGCCACGGCAAAGGAAGCCGAGCGCAGCATCGTCGATATCGAGACGCTGCAGCACACGAACGAGCAGCTCGTCTCCACGCTCGACGAGGTCGTGAACATCCAGCGCGAGGGCGCGCAGAAGCGCAAGGAAGCGGAAGTCGAGCTCGGCCGCATCGAAGGTGAGCTGAAGCAGAAGCTCATGGAGCTGAGAAGCTGAGACGCTCCGGATAGGAGAAGCATATGAAATTCTTTCAAAAACGCGGCGTCGCCATCGTCGTGCTGATTCTGGTGATCGTCGCATCCAGTGCGTGGGGCCTTCATAAGGCACCTGCCATCACCACGCCGACGGGCGGTGAGAAGGTCGACACCTCGCTTTCCACGGCGGCGTTCGAGCAGTACGTGCGCGACGAGGCGAACGTCCTTTCGGACAAGACCGAAAAGGCGGTCAGCCTCTATAACGCTAACTGGGACAAGATGTTCGGCAGCATCATGGCCGTCGTGACGGTGCAGTCGTCGGATAATCTCGAGAATACGGCGTATGACTATGCGGACACGATGCAGCTTGGCTCAAATGACGCCATCCTTGTCATCGCCAAACAGCAACAGGACTATTATCTGGTCGCCAGCGGCGATTTCTATGATCTGCTCAGCGGCCTTTCGCAGAGCTTTGTTGCCTCCTGCATGGCGGATAACGTGCAGAAGGGCGATTATGACGCGGCGGTGCGCTCGCTTTGCGCCGCGCTCCATGTGGAGCTGAGCCAGCAGTATCAGCAGAGCGAGGCGGCGCTGGACGAGGCGGCCAACGGTGTGATGTTCATCATGATCCTCATCATATTCTTTGTCCTCTGGATCATGCTTGATGGCATGCGTTATCGCCGCTATCGCCGCCGCTACATGATGCCCGGCATGGGCGTGCCGACGGTGATGTATCACCCCATCTTCTGGGGGCGCCGTCCTCCGCGCGGCCCGCGTCCGCCCCGTTCGGGCGGTCCCCGTCCTCCGCAGGGCGGACCCAGACCGCCGCACAGCAGCGGCTCCTCCGGCGGTAATCGCCGCCCGCCCCAGCAGCCGAGACGGCCTTCCGGTTCCTCAGGTAGCAGCTTTGGCGGATTTGGCAGCAGCGGCCGCGGCGGCAGCTTTGGCAGCGGAAACTTCGGTGGCTTCGGCGGCAGCAGCCGTGGCGGTGGCTTCGGTGGAGGTCGCAGCGGCGGATTTGGCGGCAGCCGCGGCGGTGGCTTCGGTGGAGGTCGCAGCGGCGGATTTGGCGGTGGCCGCGGAGGCGGCTTCGGCGGAAGACGCTGAAAAGCCAAAGCCCCTGACACAAAATGAAAAGCACGTCTGCTTGGCAGGCGTGCTTTTTCTTACTTTGATTGCGGCCTGAAAGGCGATGACAGACTGGCTCGCACAGCATTGTAGATTTTCCGAGGAATACAATGCTGCTTATCGGAACTTCTCAAGTGCAACAGTGGGATCGCAGAGGAAAGCCTCACTCCGGTACTGCCCCGGCCAAACGACCACAATTTTAATATCCGGATTTTCTTTTGCCCGTTCAAAGAAAAGAGCAGAGGACCTGCGCCGCAGGTCCTCTGCTCTTGGTGCCGGTGACCGGACTCGAACCGGTACGCTGTCGCCAGCGGCGGATTTTGAGTGGTTATATCGATTCTGTTTTCCGCAGCAATCTGCACTCCACCGTTCCCAGAAAGCGTTGATATTACTGGCTTTTTGACTTTTTCGTGTTTTTATTAAGCAAATACGGAATGTCTTGGTGTTCTCTCCTGACAGCTCAAAAAAGCGGTTTGGAGAGAACTAAGAGAGAACTCCGGTACAACCCATTTTCTCGTGAGGAATGGTGGACATAGGAGAGAACTCAAACGAATTTTGAAGTTTTAGGAGAGAACTGAATCATACTATAGGTATCGAACCCATCTGTCAATGGTAATTTAGACGGAGGTTCGATCATGGAAAAACCAAGAAAGAGATATATACAACAATTCAAGCAATACCCCGATGTAGTGTCTGTACTAACATTTCGTGAAATGTTAGGTGGAATAGGCGATAGCTTTGCTCGAAAGTTAATTCACGAAGGACTTGTAAAAGCCATCTTCATTAAACCGCACTACTGGATCTTCAAAGAGTCCATTATTGACTATGTATTAAGCGAGGACTACGCGGAGAGAAGGCTGAAGGTGCGGGTATGAAAAACAGGCAGCTTAGTCTTTCGGATATTCAAAAAGACTATATCAGCAAAGAAGAATTTTACCAAATTGCACATATATGCAAGGAAACTGCATTGTGGTTGATAGAAACCGGCAGGGTATCCGCAGAGAAGCCGAAACGAAAAGGATTTGGATACAAAATTGCAAAGGAAGAAGTTGAAAGGTATTTGGCTGATCGTCAACAGAATCCATTGTACTATCTCAAGGGCAAGCGCCACAACTGTATCCCATATACTCCACCGCAGCCATATTCAAGCGAATTAGGCGGCGCTATTCGGTTGGCTGTGGAGCAGGAAATGTCCTCTCTGCCGGATCTGCTGACAGAAAAGCAGGTATGCGCGATTTTGGGATATCGCCCAAAGCAGATATTAGACTGGAAACATTCTGGGAAATTGATTGCTCTGAAATGTTTTAATAAAACATATTTTCCTAAAATTCCACTGATGGATTTTGTTTCTTCAGAAGATTACTACAATTTGCCGTGTAAAGGAAGGAAACACATCGAATTGCTGAGGAGAGTTCAAAAATGAGCATGAATACTATCGCAATCACCAACCAAAAAGGCGGTGTTGGCAAAACAACTACCGCTTTGAACCTCGCGGCTGCCCTCGCAGCTGAAGATAAAAAGGTCCTGCTGATCGACAATGACCCCCAGGGCAATCTCACCGCAGCCCTCGGCTATACGCCAGGGGAACAGAAGAATACGCTGGCAAAGCTGCTGCTTGTCCAAATTGACTCTCCGGAGGATCTGGAGCTCCACCTCGATCGTGCTGTACTACATACCAGCAGCGGCCTTGACCTGATCCCTGCCAACAAGCGATTAGCGGACGCTGCAGCCCGCTTGCAGGTCATGCAGCTTTCACAGTATAACGCATCTGGCATCTCAGATGACCCTTGCGAGAAGGTGCTGGACAAGCTGTTGGCATCCCTGTGTGGACTGTATGATTACATCATCATAGACTGTGGACTGAAGCATGAACTATTGACCGTTAATGCTCTGGCTGCGGCAGATTACTGCATCATTCCGGTGCAGGCACACTTCCTCGCCAGTGAAGGGATTCCCGATGTTTTAGAAATGGTGCGTAATGTACAGAATCGATTCAACCCCGATTTGAAGATTGCGGGCATTCTCTTGACCATGTATCAGTCCCGCCCGCAGCTCTGCCAAAGCGTTCGCTCCAGCGTGGGAGAGATCTACGGTGACAGCATTCATGTATTTGACCGCCCCATTGAGCAGACGATCAAGGTTGCGGAGTGCCCGGCAGCAGGCATGAGCATTCTGGATTATGCACCTAAGAATCCTGCTGCTGACTCCTATCGCTCTCTTGCTCAGGAGGTGCTGCGGCTTGGTTAAGAAAAGCATGGATGACCTGTTAAAGCGGCGCATGAGTGCAGCGCAGCAAGCATCAGAGTTGGAAGTAGGCAATGAGGCTTATGAAACCATGTTTCAAGCAAAGGCAGATGTGGCAGCTCCCCGCTTTTGCGAATTGCCGATCAAAAGCCTTTGCCCTTTTCGCACGGCAGACATTGGATTTCGTCCCTACCCGCCCGAAAAACTCCGCGCATTCTCTCAGCAGCTTGCCGAGCAGGGCATCTATGAGCGCATTATCGTTCGCCCAGTTCCAAATAGTGAGCAGTATGAGATTCTTGCCGGACACAATCGTACTGAAGCGTGGCGACTGACCGGACAATCAACAATTCCTGCGGAGGTTGTGGAGGCCGATGACGCGAGAGCAATTTCCATTGCGGTTGCCACCAATCTCCTGCGGCGGCAGGATCTCACCATCATTGAACGGGGCAAAGCGTATCGAGCGTTGCTTATAGAGAGCAACAGAAATGGGCAACGAAATGTAGCCTATCCAACCTTTGGCGAAAATCGCCAAAGGTTGAAGGAATCTTCAGGCAACTCAACTTCTGGCGATTCTCGCCAAAAGTTAGATGGAGATAGCGACGGCGAGACCTTTGGCGAGAATCGCCAAAGGTACAACGCCCGAAAGATCGTTGCAGATTTCTTCGGTGTGACGGAGTATGAGATCCGCAAGGCCATCAAGCTGGCAGCACTGATTCCGCCGCTTGCTGATATTTTGGAGAACAGTCCACGCAAGCTGCCGATTGCCTGTGCGGAACTCATTGCCGATTATGGTGCAGACTCTCAAAGGGCATTTGTAGAAATGTGCACCATTGAGGGATACACACTCAATAAGGCTGCTATGCAGAAGATCGTCCATATCTGTCCGCCGCCGTCTGCGGAGTGCCAAGCCCTGTATGAGGCTTGGCGGCAGGCACGGGCAGACGAGGAAATGCGTCGCGCTGCACCACCTAAGAAAATCGCCTTTGACCGTAGGAAATTTGCACCTTATCTGGACAAACTGAACGGCGATGAAGATTTAGAAGAGCTGTTTCTGGAGTTCTTGCGGCAGCGAATTGGCTGATGTATAATCGAAAAAAGAAAGAGAAAGGATAGCAACGCTATGAGCGAACAGAATAAAATTCAGCTTTTTGAAAATCAACCCATTCGCACGGCTTGGAATGAAGAACAAGAGGAGTGGTACTTCTCTGTTGTCGATGTAATCCATGTACTGACTGGAAGTGAAAACCCTCGCAGATATTGGAGTGACTTGAAGCGCAAGTTGAAGTCTGAGGGGGCAACTCAGTTGTACGAAAATATCGTACAACTGAAAATGAAATCGTCGGATGGAAAGAACTATAAGACCGACGCTGCCACAACCGAGCAGCTTCTCCGCATTATTCAGTCTATCCCATCCCCCCGTGCGGAACCGGTGAAACGTTGGCTGGCAGAGGTCGGCAGGGAACGCATTGAGGAAACCATTGATCCGGAGCAGGCCATCGACCGCGCATTGGAAACCTATCTGAAAAAGGGCTATGACCCTGATTGGGTACATCAAAGGCTGCTCTCTATCCGCATTCGAAATGAGCTTACCGATGAGTGGCAGAAACGCGGTGTGGAAAAGGGGCGTGAATTTGCGATTCTGACCGATGAGATCACCCGCACGTGGTCCGGCATGACCACGCGGCAGTACAAGAATCTCAAGGGGCTGAAAAAGGAAAACCTGCGGGACAACATGAGCGATACCGAATTGGTCTTGACTATGCTGGCCGAGGCGTCCACCCGTGATATTTCCAAAGCCTCCAAGCCGGAAGGATTTTCCGGCAGTATGGAGGTTGCCCGACAGGGCGGTGAGGTTGCCGGTGTAGCACGAAAGGCTCTTGAGGAGCGCACCGGCGCTCCGGTTATTACTGCGCAGAACGCCGCGCAGATGAACACCTTGGTTGTGGGCATGATCGAAGAAGCCGCCGCGCTGCCGGCGCAAACCGAAGCAGATGACAAAGAATAATAAGACTTATGCCAGAAGGCTCGACACCGCAAGGTGCCGGGCCTTTTTCTATCCCATTGTGAGGTACAAAGATGAAAGAAATGAATATACAGTTCCACAAAACACGACCGCAAAATCCGTTTGACGATGGGGCGAAGGCCCGTTTGCACCGTATGGGCCTTCTGAGGATAGATGGAAGTGTGGACGAAGCCACATTGAACGCCTTGAGCCGCGCCTATTCCGGATTATTGTTTGATGACTTGTGCGACACTTGCCAGAATTCTTGTGAGATCACAGAGATCCTTCGGAGAGTATATGAAGCCGCGGAGCAGGCCGAACCACGGCAAAAGTTCCTATTGATCTGCCTGCAATATGATGCCCTCTCTCAGCCGCTTCCCAATCCGATTTGGTGGATCAGCGGTGATTCGGAGCTTGCCGGGGACTTTGCAGAGCACTTTATCTGCCATCTGAAGAAGCTGAGCGACGCAATGGAGGTGACAGAGCCATGAAGGGAATCCTGATCTATCAGCCAACAAGCAAGTCCGCTCCGCTCGCCGATTTTATTGATGGGCTTGATCCGCGGCTGCGGGAAAAAATCCTCCTGCGGCTGTATTTCCTGACCCAGCTTGAAAAGCCGGAAATGAAAGAACCGCATTTCAAGCGATTTTCAATCGAGCGCTATCGGGATCTCTGGGAGCTGCGGGTGAAGAGCAAAGTGCTCATACGCATCATTTTCTGCACGCTTCCCAATGGAGATGTTCTGCTTTTGCATGGCTTTGTGAAGCGTCAGAAGCGGGATACAATGCAGGCGCTGGAGCAGTCTATCAGAATACTTGACGCGCTGCGGGAACATCCGGAGCGCGCGGTAGAATACAAGATCAAGGAGGAGAAAGCGTCATGAAGCAGGTATCCGGCATACCGCCTGACCGTATGGCAGGAATGCGCATCACAAAAATTATTTGAGAAGGAGGCTCTCCCAAACATGAAAAAAGTAATATCCTGTGTGCTGCTGATGCTGGTTCTTACCTCCAATGCCCTTGCGCTGGAGGTGCCTACGGACACGGTGGTTCAAAACCTCAACGGCAGTCAGCAAGCGATCAAAACCTTTACAGTATCCCCTGAGCAGGATCCTGCAGCGCTGATTGAGGAGCCCTTTGAGCTGGAAGGATATCTCTACACCTTCGCTGACATTGTGAAAAGTGAAAATCCCGTGGAAGAAACACAGATTCATACCGAGGTCATCACAGTTGAAACAACAAAAGATGACCTTGCTCTGATCCTTGAGCAGCTCAAGCCCACCATCGAATATGATGACGGCAGATTTCAGGGTACCCTCGCATTGGATCACACCAGTCTCAATACCGTAGCCGCCGGCTATGCTACGAAAAACTACACGGTGACGGAAACCAAAACCATCGGACAGCTTGACCGCAACGATATGTCCTATGTCCCCGCGACAACCATCAAGAACGGCAGAACCCTGAGCCTCGCTAATGTGGAGTGGCAGGTCACCGGCACCGATCTTGTGGGTGAGGCGCTGATGCCCTCTCAATATCAGGCTGTTGCTACCTACTCTGCGAAAGCGTCCTATCAGGCGGCTACAGGCTATGTTACAACAGCGGAGTATGTTGGCGATGTGACCCACGAGGGTGTTGAAAGTGTTACTTATGTTCTGACCTATATCGGGACAGAAGCGAACCACAAGGGCGCGGCTGCCGCTCAGGTCGGAGCGTTTTTTGCGGATCACTTTCCTTGGATCTTAGGTGGAATCGTTCTGATTTGCGCCGCTGTTGGCGGCACGCTGCTTGTATGCCGCCGAAAGGCCGTAGTGAAAGCAGAATGTGAAGCGGATGAAACAGAGGAAAACGAAGAAGATCAGGAGGCGTAAAAACATGAAACTCTTTCAGAAACTGGTCTGCATGGCATTGACGGCGACAGCAACAGCATCCCTTTCTATTTGCGCTTTTGCCGCGGACTATACCTTTGACACAGCCGCGGACACCGACTATTACCCTTCGACCTCTTATGAGGACACCTACGGTACCGCGTATCATTACGGCAGCAAAAATCTTGTGGATTATCAGATCCCCGAACTCCCCTACGGCGTTCTCAGCACCACACAAACCGGCGTCATGGAAAAGCTCCGACTCCCCGGCCTACAGCAGACTGTAGGCGGTTCGGCTTCCGGTGTCTACGGTGTGGATAGTGGCGTAGGTATCCCAGCGGTCACACCCGTCATTTCGTCCTATCAGGAGCCTGCTTATACAAGTGCCAAAGATATGGAGCGAAAGGACGGCAGCATCGGCACCCTGAAAATTCCATCCCTGGACATCAACATGAAGGTCTGGGAAGGAGAAACAAAAGAAAGCATGAAAAAGGGACTGGGACATTACAGCTCCACCTCAGCGTGGGACGGCAATATCGGCGTGTGCGGCCATAACCGGGGCGCCAAGTACACCATCGGCAGCATCAAGGATCTGGAAATCGGTGACACCATCACCTATACCACGATCTACGGCACCCGCACATATGAGGTCGTTTTGGTAAAGACCATCTCCAATTCCGACTGGAGCTATCTGCAGGCGACAGCAGACAACCGTATCACGCTTACCACCTGCCTCGCCAATCAGCCTGAAAAAAGAATTTGCGTTCAAGCAGTGCAAATAACTCAATAAAATGATGGAAAACGGATGGAATTGTGCAAAAAATGTTGTATCTCCGTTTTATCGGCGTAAGGATTTAAAATAAACCTTTGACAGCCTGAATCTTCTGTATTATCCTCAAATCACTCCGGAGAATCTTAATCAAAAGGAAGTATCAGTTTGGTACAGAATTTCAGACCAAATAGGAAAGATGACGAAATACGGGTCAAAATGGACATCACTGTTGACCTTCCCGCGGAAGTCGCGGAACTGGCAGAACGGATGGGCATTTGCGAGTTTGATCAATGCACCTTTGACGAAGCTACCCGACGCATGACCGCAAGTGTAACCACCGTCTTTTACCGGAAAGGGGCGTGATCATTTGAAGCGGATCCGAGTTATTTCCCTCGCTGTAATTGCTGCACTATCCTTAACAGTAACTTCTTTTGCCGCCGAAAAAAGTCCGCAGCAGTCTGCTGCCGCCTATCTGAGTGAAGCCGGCATTATGCTGGGCAACGAGTCTGGCGACATGATGCTGGAGCAGGGGCTGACACGGGCGCAGATGGCGGCGCTGCTCACCCGAATTGTCACAGATCCCGAGCAATTTGAAACGGACAGCGCCTTTTACCGCAGCCTTTGCAGCTTTACGGATGTTCCGGAATGGGCAAAAAGCTATGTGGGCTACTGCGTCGCAAATAATCTGGTTGCAGGGTATGGCAATGGACGCTACGGCTCCAATGACCCTGTTACTTCTGCGGCGGCCTGCACGGTGATGCTGCGGTGCTTGAATGATGTTGATGCTGTATGGGATTATCAGTCTGCCTGCCGGACTGCCGTTCAGTTGGGACTTGCTGCGGAAGAAACTGTTGCGGACGCCGAGATTACCCGCGGAAATATGGCGGTGCTGATCTGCCACACGTTGGCAAGGCTTGGTTATGACGTGAAATTGTCCGAAACTGCACAGCCAAATCTCTCTGCCAATGGAACATCGGACGCAGCTGCCGTGCAGGAAACAGCAGAGCCCTTCGATGCTGCTGCGGCCAAGCAGGACATCATTGACCGAACCAACGCTCTGCGCTGCGAAAACGGCGTAGCTGCCCTGACCGTCAATGAAAAGCTCATGCAGGCAGCGCAGGTGCGGGCAGAGGAGATGGCGGCCAGCGGTGTCTACTCTCACACAAGGCCGGACGGGAGAAAATATACCACCGTCACGGACTGCAAATACATCGGTGAAAATATTCACTTGATCGGAGAATGGCAGATTCGAGATTCTTCGCTCCCGTCCTTTGCAGTTGAAGCGTGGAAGAATAGCGCGGCACATCTGAAAAATATGCTCAATACGAGATACCATGCGATCGGCGTTGGTGTTTCACAAGGCACTGTCATGGGCGAGCCCTACTGGTATTGCGTTCAGCTTTTCTTATTGGACGGCTACAATGTCACATGGGTGGATGCGCCCGCAGCAAAAGGGTGACTTCGCATAATCAGTTGACATTAACGGAAGTCCAATTACGATGAACAATTTCATAACACAACCAAGCAGACCGAGGAAACTTGGTCTGCTTATCTTTTGCGAAAAAGGAGGAAAAGACCTTGAAAAAGATGCGAACAAGACTTTTATCACTGCTGCTTGTACTGGTGACCGTTCTGAGCCTGCTGCCTACCTCGGCATTAGCGGCCTCCAGCACCGGTACCGGCATCAAACCGACCAGCAACACAAACTACTGGACCACACGCCTGCTCCACGATGGAACGCCCTACAGCTATAAGCCGCCCATGGCAGCGGGGAAAATGCTCTATTGCATGGACCGCGGCTACGGCTACCGCTGGGGTACTCCGTCGTTCCTCAACTCTTACACCTATACCTCTGCCACCGGCGCGGACGCGGACGCTGTCCTGAAAACAGCGCTGGCGCAGAGCGGCATGGGTGAACTGGATGCCCAGCAGCTTGAAAACTTCAAATGGATGATGACGTTCATTTCGGACTATAAGGGTGACATCCCCGGCAGCCTGTTTATGGCGGCGCAGACCTATGTGTGGGATCACCAGACCTTTAAGGGTGAGGGCGATGGAGATATTGACGGTGGCGGTTACGCCAACGCGGATACCTATGAAACCTATCTCGGCTATATTGACTGGATGTTAGCCGAAAAAGCAAAGGAGGACGCAGCCTTCCAGAAGCAGATCGAGGAGTACGCCGCACAGGGCGTCATTGCTACGGTTGTTGAAGATGACACCGCAAAATGGGCAGTGTGGGCAAAGTCCAGCGTAAAGGGCCGCCAGAGTTTTTTCAACTATTACGCGCCGAGAAAACTCTCTCTTGAAGCGCAGCCGGGAGAACCGGATATTCCCCCTGCGGGTACAGGCGATATTACGCTGAAGAAGGTTGCCGCAGGAACCACCCGTGGTTTAGATGGTGCCCGCTTTCTGATTTACCGCGACGGGCAGATCGTCGGCAGCGATGTAACGGCAAACGGCGGCATCATTGAGGTAAAGGACGTCACCAAGGGCCTGTGGACATTCGTGGAGGTGGAAGCTCCGGAGGGGTATGCCCTGGACCCCACCCCTCACAGCGTCTATGTTGACACGACCGATGGCGATAAGCAGTATACCGTGACCGCCGAAAACCACGCTCTGCCCGACATGAAGATCACCAAGCGGGACGCCATGAGCGGCAAACCCATTGCCGGTACGGTGTTCTCCATTAAGTCTGTCACCGGCAATTATTCCACCTCCGTCACGACTGGCGTGGACGGTTCCGCCACCCTCTCGTCTATCCCCGCTGATGTTTATGTGGTACGGGAAGAATCCGTGCCAGAGCCTTATGTGGTGTCTCACACCGAGCAGACTGTGGCGCTGCGCCCCGGAAAAATCTCCGAAGTCACCTTTGCGGACTACGAAAAGCCAGGTCTCGAGATCATCAAGAAGAACATCGCCAACGGCGAACCTATCGAGGGCGTGACCTTCCGCATTGAGCAGATCGACGGCAGCTTTTCCACCAGCGCCACCACCGATAACCATGGCCGCATTTTCCTCGACTCTGTCCCGGTCGGCACATTCAAAGTGACGGAGATCAATGTCCCCAACCATGTCATTCTCTCCGAGATTCCCCAAGAAGTGGCACTGAAACCCGGCGAAACCTCCACCGTCACCTTCTTCAACGCCCTCAAGCCCAGTCTGGAAATCCGCAAGTTGGATAGCGTCACCGGCGATCCCGTCAAGGGTGCCAAGTTCCAAATCTGGTATGGCAGCAACCACACCGACACCGGTGAGCTCAACAACCTCGGCACTTACTTTTCTGACGCGAGCGGAAAAATCATTCTTCCTGAGATCAAGGATGGCTGGTACAAGGTAACGGAATTGGAACCGGCGTCCGGGTACGCCATCAAGGAGCCTGCCACGCAGGAATGCTTCATCTCCGGTGGCGAGAGCAAGGTGCTGACCTTTGAGAACACGCCTCTTTCCGCCATCATCATCCGCAAGGTGGATAGCGAAAGTGGTCAGCCGCTGGAAGGCGCATGGTTCCGCATCCGCTACCTCGGCGGCACCTCCGGTACAGGCGGCACTGTGGTTGGCGAGTACAAAACATCCAGCAATGGCACCATCGTTGCAACCGGCCTCAAGGCAGGCACTTATGTCTGCGAGGAGATCTCCGCGCCGGATGGGTATGTGATCACCGACACCGCGGAAACGGTCTATCTCTCCGGTAAGGATCAGGACGTCATTACCGTGACCTTCGGCAACGATAAGATGGGTTCTCTGCTTATTGTCAAAAAGGACGCCGTGACCGGCGCCCCCATTTCCGATGTGGAGTTCTTCATCACCGATTCGGACGGCAGCGTGATCGGCAACGCCAACGGAAAGTATGTGACCGATAGCGCGGGAACCATCCGCATTGACGGCCTGACCCCCGGCATGACAGTCATCGCCCGGGAGGTACGGGCAAAAGACGGCTACATTCTGGACGATACCCCGCAGAGCATCAAAATCAAGCGCAATTCCGTGATGACGCTGGAGTTCCGCAATCAGCCCAGGGGCGGCGTGCTCGTGAAAAAGGTGGACGCTGTGACGAACGCTCCCATCTCTGACGTGGAGTTCCTTGTCACGGATTCCGACGGCAATCTCATCGGCAACTCCAACGGCAAGTTCGTGACGGACAGCGCAGGCACGTTCACCATTACGGACATCGCCCCCGGCACCACGCTTATCATCAAGGAAACCCGCGCCAAAGAGGGGTACCTGTTGGACGATACGCCGCAGACGGTTAAGGTCAAATCCAACGAAGTCACCACGGTAGAGTTCAGAAATCAGCCCAAGGGCAACCTCATCATCGTCAAGCAGGATTCCATCACAAAGGAACCGCTGGAGGGCGTTCAGTTCAAGATCGTCTATGCGGATGGCTCGTATGTAGATGCCGAGGGCGGCACGCTGTCCTCCAACGGCCTGTACTGGACGGATAAGGAGGGCAAGATCACCCTCTCCGGCATTTCCGGCACCGTTGTGGTGACGGAGGTTGAGACGATCCCCGGCTATACTATCGACGAAAACAGCCGCACGCAAACCGTTACCATCAATCCCAATGATACCCAGACGCTTCACTTTTACAACGATCCCGTGGGCGGCGTGGAGATTATCAAGGTCAATGCGGATAAGACCTCTCAGCGCATTCCCAACACTACCTTTGAGATTCGCAAGGTGGACGATGCGCTGGTGGACACCGTGACCACAGGGAAAAACGGCAGCGTGTTCTGCTCTTTGCCGGATGGCGCTTACTACGCCGTTGAGGTCGAGGCAGCGGATGGCTTCCGACTGGATAATACGCCCCATTACTTTGAGGTCAAGGGTGGCAAAACCACCACGCTGACCGTCAAGAACGAGGCGCTGTCCGGCATCCTCATCCACAAAATCGACAGTACCACTGGCGAGGGCATCTATGGCGTAACCTTCCTGCTCTATGACGGCAATAAGAATCCCATGGGACAGTATGAATCCGATCAGGACGGCTATGTTTACATCACCGACCTTGAAAAGTCCGGCCGCTACTATATCCGTGAGCTGGAAAACGAGGGCTACCATGTGGACAAGCAGCTCAAGACCGTCTATGTAACGGCAGGCAAAACCATTGAGATCGAGTGGGAGAACGAGCCTGTTACCGGTCAGATCCAGATTTACAAGTACGCCGCTGAATATAACGAAGTCACCGGCACAGCACCCGGCACGCCGTTAAAGGGAGCAGTCTATGAGATTGTCAACGCCCGCAGCGGCAAGGTGTTGGACTACATCACCACCGATGCGAGGGGTGTTGCGGCCAGTAAGCCGCTGCCTTTAACGCGGTATCAGATTCGTGAGGTCACAGCGCCTGCGTATTGGCAGGTGTCCTCGGAAGTGTTTGATGTGACGCTGGAATATCCCGGTCAGATCATCAAGCTGTCTGCCTACGATAAACCTTCCTCTCTGGGCGTTACGATCACCAAGCGCGGCAATAGTGCTGTGATGGCTGGCAGTCAGATGCGCTATGACTTCACCGTTGCCAACACCAGCAATGTGCCGCTGGAGTCATTCTTCTGGCATGACCGCATTCCAACGGATATTGCCAACGCAACGGTGCTGAGTACCGGCACCTACAGTGCGCGGCTTACCTACCGCATCCTCTATAAGACCAACTACAGCGCAAACTATCAGGTGTTGGCGTCCAATCTGCTGAGCAGCAACAACTACAGCTTTGCCCTAAACGCCATCCCCATGCAGGCAGGTGAGGTGGTAACCGACATCTATTTTGACTTCGGAACCGTGCCGGTGGGCTTCCAGTCCGTGGCGAATCCCACTCTGAGCGTGATGGTCAAGGGCATGGCGGTCAATGGCTACCAGATGGTCAACCGCGCCGATGCCGGCGGCAAGTATCAGGGTACCTGGCAGACCGCAACAGCCAACTGGATCACCATTGTCCGCAAGATCGGCACTACCCCGAAACTGCCCAAGACGGGATATTAACTACTGAAAGGCGGCAACCAGCTTTACGCTGGTTGCCGCCTGCTATATACAAATTATGCTTCAATCATTGTGCGGAAATCGACTTGATGAGTACCGTTGTCAGAACACGCTGGCTTTCTCTGCTGCAGGATTCACAAAACTGATTTTTCATTGCAAAATCGACCGCAGAGGAAATGCGCCGAAGATCCTCAGAATCTAATGTATCCGCTGCAAGATGCTGCCATACACGGGAATAGGCCTTTCTTAGGTTTTCTGATATATGATTACCAGAAAAAAAGGAGTCGAGAACTCCTTCAATCATTGCAATTTCCTCGCTCGTAAATATCAAAGCTATCACCCCATAACGATTTAATTATAACGAAACAATACCTTGATTGCAAGGACACTTTTCTTGGCTCGTACAATGAGTAACGGCAAATATCAAAAAATCTATTTTACTATGCAGCTTAGCTTTATTTTCATATGACAAAAAGATCGAAATTCCCGATTCCAGTATTCTCTCGTAAAAAGGAGCCGCTTTCTATGATCAGAAAATGCTACAAATTCTACACACTTATTATGACCCTGATGTGGGTTATGGCCGCGATGACCGCATCAGCCTTTGCCGTAGACGATATGTGGACTGTTGCCAACCGCATTATCGTAGATGTTTACACAAAAATTGTCGGCATCAGTACGGTGCTGGCAGGTTTAATGTCCGCCGTTGCCGTGATCGGAGCAAAAATTTCAAATAATCAGCATAAGACCGATCAGGCGTGGGATTGGCTCAAGCGCATTTGGGTCGCATGGGCCATTATTAACGGCATCGGCGCTTTTATCGCCTATGTTGCACCGCTCTTCAGCGGCCTTGCCACTCTGACGCCGTAATGAGGTCAAAGCTCCGGCGCAAAGGAGGTGTCCCCGTTGCTTGAGCTTATTTTTCGGGGCTTTCTCGAATGGGCCTATGGGCTCGCTCTGGAATGCTGGCAATATTTCTCTACGGCGCTGCTGGATATTATGAGTATGGATTTTGCATATCTGAAAAGCCACGCTCCTGTTGTGGACGAGATCATGCAGATCCTTCTGGCAGTTGGTTGGGCGCTCCTGATCGGCAATCTGGTTTTTCAGGCGCTCAAAAGTATGGCGGTGGGGCTTGGCTTTGAAGGAGAAGATCCAAAGCTGCTCTTTGCCCGCACCTTCGTTTTTGCGTTTTTACTGCTGGCAAGTCCGCAGATCTGCGAGATCGGGCTGAGTATGACGTCAAAGATCATTGAGCTGCTCCAGATTCCTGACGCAGTTAATGTCACATTTGTAGATGAGAGCGTATTCGGAGCCATAGGTGCAGCATGGCTGCTAGTCATTATTTTCGGCATTATCGTGATGTTCAAGGTGTTTAAGCTTCTTTTGGAGATTGCGGAGCGGTATGTCATCCTCGCCATGCTTACGATCACAGCGCCGCTGGCCTTTGCTATGGGCGGCAGCAAAAGCACCTCGGAGATTTTCACAGGCTGGTGCCGGATGTTCGGCAGTATGTGCCTTTTGATGGTGACAAATGTGATTTTCTTCAAAATGCTGCTGTCTGTTCTTGCCACAGTTCCCAGCGGCTTAGATGTTCTCCCGTGGATCGTGCTGATCCTTACGATTGTCAAGGTCGCACGGAAAGCAGACGCCATTGTAACACGCATCGGCTTAAATCCCGCCATCACCGGCGACTCTCTGGGAAGAGGACTCCCCGGCACGCTGACTTATATGGTGGTTCGCAGTGCGGCTTCTCAAATTACAAAGGCAGTGGGCAAGTCCGCAGGAAACGGCGGCAAAGGCGCTGCGCCCAACGCGCCGTCCGGCGGCCCCCGCATGGGCGGGCCCAGCGGAGGTCATGGCAACACGGCGGAGTATGTCCGGCAAAGCGCAGCGCAGCAAAGCAGCACAAATCAAAGCACATCACAGAAATCGTCTGATGCGCAAAGCGCCTCAGTACATACAGGCGCGCCGCAATCACCCTCGCAGGAAAAGTCCGCCCCATCTGCTGCGCAGGACAGTATGCCTAAAAATTCGACAGCGCCAAGGCCCTCGCAGGAACGGAAAAGTTCTGTTCCTCTCGGCACACGCCGCTCTCCGACACATATCAAGGCTGCAACAAAGATACCGCCTGTCGGTGCGCAGAATGCATCCGGCAGACCCGGTACGGCAGGAAAAGCTGGCGCTTCGGCACGCCCCAGTGTGGCGGGAGCGGCAGAGACTCTTCAAAGCGGCGTGCGCTCCCCAGCCTCGCAGCGCATGAGAGTACATTCGCCAGAGACAACGCAGCCCGGCCGTGCAGGAACGCCGGCAGCACCATCCGCTTCCCGTATGAGTCAGATAAACGCACAAAAAGTACAGGGTGGAGCAACTGGTCAGGTGACGCAGGCCGCAGAGCACACAGGGATCACGGTGGGACAAACCACCGTGAACACTTTGCAGGACAACTCTCCAAGACCTGCGGCGGGGATTGGTGGCGCGATGCTTACCACCGCCTCTGTTCGCGGCGGAATACAGACCGTGCAGCAACATACACCCAATGCGCGCTATACGCAGCGGCCACCCAAGCAGCCAACCGGTCAGGCATCGCCGCCTCGGGCGGAAAGCCCGCACCCCGGCACCGCAGGAATGCAAAGCGCCGCTTCTGCGCAGCGGCCGTCTGGAGAACCGCGACCCGGCAGGAATGGTATTCCAAGCCGCACGGCAGTTTCTCCGGATGCACGGCAGCATAGTCCGATCCGGCAGGAATCGCGCAGTGCTTCCGCAGCCGCCGCGCCGACACTCAAAGGGACAGCGCCTAACCGACACCCCGACCCGGCAGGAACGGCGGCAGGCGTCCCATCGGCATCACAGTTGCGGCAGACAGTCAGACCATCCGCACCTTCTGCGAAAAGCAGCGCGCAGCCCGGAAAGAAAGCGGTATCCACAACTGCGGCACTCAAAGGCAGCGTAAAGGCAGACGGCGATGTAAAACCGTCAAGAAAACAGCGGGGTAAGAAGCATGGATGAGAAAGACAATTCCCGATCTTCCCTTCAAACGGCGGCTGATCTTGGCCGTGCCGCAAAAGCAGCCTACCGGATTGCGCAGGCTGCTGCGGTGTCTGGTGTTCACGGTGCCGCTGCCGCTGCGGTAAAAGAAACCGTTCCGGCCCTGGTAAAGTTTCTCCTTGTCGTTCTGCTCATCATGATCGTGATCCCGATGGTAGTATTTACAGCGCTGCCCAATATTTTTTTCGGCTACGATTCCTCTGATACCGCTTCGGTGATCCATATGACGGAACAAGCCATGCGTATAGGCGGGGCGTATATGAGTCTGGATGATTTCGAGCGAACGCAGATCGACTCCATCGTAACCGGTATTGCGGCGGAATATGAGGCGGATGGAACGGCAATTGACCATATTGAAGTCAAAAACACGATGAAAGAGGATGACCTGCTCTGGATCATTGCAATCAATTCCGCCGCCTATGAGCAGGATCTGGACGCCATGAGCGCGGAGCTGATTCAGAATTTCTGCCAATCCACCCTGTCCTATCAGCCATCGCTTTCTCTTCTGGGTGGCAGCACCTCCGCAACGCTGGAGGTAGAGATCAAGCGGATCGATCCGGAAGAGTTGATGGAGCAGATGGGCTTCAATGAGGATGCCAGACAGTGGGCAGGCGCCCTCTTTGAAACGCTGAAGGATAGCGGCGCGCTTGAGAAGTACGGCGGGTACTTCAGCGCCTACCAACCGGATTACAGCGGGGATGGCTCCTATTCCGGCGATATTCAGCATGGTACAAGCTATGATAATGACATTGACATTTCCCGTTTTGTCAGCCCGTCTACGAAAAATAATCTCGACCTTGCCGCCTATGCGGTGCAGGCGTGGGAGAACAACTGGGGCTATGTGTGGGGAACCTACGGCAATATTCTCACAGAGTCCCTCTTTGCCTATAAAAAGCAGCAGTACCCGGACGGAGTCGGCAATTACGCTGATTTTATTGAAGCAAACTGGCTGGGACGGCGCACGGCAGACTGCATCGGCCTGATCAAAGGCTATGCGTGGCTGGATGCTTCCACCATGAGCATCGGTTATGCCGCAAACGGAATGCCGGATTACGGTGCGGATCAGATGTATCAGGCGGCAAAGAATGCCGGCATTCAAGGAACAGACTACGGCACGGTATCCTCCATGCCGGAAATCCCCGGACTGATGTTATGGAAAAGCGGACACGCCGGCGTTTATATTGGCGGCGGTTACGCAATAGAAGCCATGGGAACGCGAAAAGGCGTTGTGAAAACCGAAGTCAGCGGACGCGGCTGGCAGGGGTGGTGTAAGCTGCCCTATATCGACTATCTGGAGGTGGAGTAATTGGCGGAGACAACCTATTTACGCTATATACGGCTGAAATGCGGCATTACGCTGATGGAATTGGAAGAGCACAGCAGCTTCAGCAACCAGTATTTGAGCCTGCTGGAACTGGGCAGGGCAAACTGTACGCCCAGAAATGCGGAAACGCTGGACCGTGCCATGCTGGATATCATCCTCTCCCGTGCAGAGGAGCTGATGAAGCTGGCACAGATTTGCTATGAGCACAAAGGACATCTGTTAGATGCCGTGGAGGTGGATCCGAATGAACTATGAGGTCTATCACATTCCTACCAATTTTACAGATGCAGGCCGCGTTATGGGACTCTTTGAGCTGCGGAATCTGGTGGAGGCTGTCCTCCTGACGCTCCCGGCACTGTATCTTTGCATTGCTTTTCTTCCGCTGGATCTGACTCCGAAAATCATAGTGACGCTGACGATCATTGTGCCGCTGGGCGGCTTTGGGCTGATCGGCATCAGTGATGACAGTATGACACGGTGGCTGGGAAGCTGGTGGAAATGGCGGAGATCCCGCCGGATTATCTTATTTCGAGGGGAGGTCAGGAAATGAATCTCAAGGAACTGATTTTTGGAGGAAGCGTTCATACCGACGGCAGCGGCGGAGTATACCGTGACAGCGTGCAGGCGTGGCTCCCAATCAAAAATATCATCGGCGGCGTAGTCATCACCAAAGATAACCGCTTTGTGAAGATCATGGAAGTGCTGCCTGTCAACATCTATCTGAAGTCTGCCATTGACCGGCAGAATATTATCTCGTCCTTTGCATCGTATTTGCAGATCGCGCCGGATGAACTGCAGATGATCGCCCGCACGCTGCCCGCGGACACGCAGGCGTATGTAGAGCAGATGCAGCGCTATGCAGAACAGGAGGAAAACGAAGCGTGCCGGGAGATGATCGAGGATAACATTCGGGAGATCGGTCACGGCATCGCCGGCGGCGCCATGCGGCATCGCTTTTTCCTTGTGTTTCAGTATGAACCCTCCATGCGGGCCAAGCGCAACACGGTGCAGGCCATCATCCAGCGGCTCAACGAAGAGGCCGACACCGCAAGGCGGTATCTGGATCTATGTGAACTGGAGGTATTAGAGCCTCAGTATTCCGATAATTTTGTGCTCAAGCTGCTCTATGAGATTTTGAACAAGAAAACCAGCCAGCGTGTGCGTCTGCCGGAGGGCGTTTTCGATATGACAACGGCCGTTCACGGCATTTATGAGGAGTAAGACGATGCAAGTAAAGAAAAAACCGAAAAAAACTGCAAAAGCAGTTCCAGAGAAGTCCAGAAAGAAAAAACAGCCTTCGGAAGATCAAATCAAAAAACAGCCTTTTTTGAAGCGGATGCTCTTTGGCGAAGAAAAGCCGGATCTCAGTGAGCTTGAAGCCGGCTCCACCACCATTCTCGACATTCTCTCTCCCGCCACGGTGGATACAAAAAGCCGTGACTACATCATCGTAGACGACGTGTATCATGCTTATCTCTATATCACGGGCTACGGTTACACCACCACGGTTGGCACCTGCTGGCTTGCGCCTTTGGTGGAGGCTGGCGAAGGGATTAACCTGAGTTTTCTCGTCAAGCGTCAGCCCAAGGAAAAGATCCTCTCCAAAATCGCCCAGACCACTATGGTCAACCGCTCCCGGATGCGGGATGTGGGCGATACGCGGCAGGACTACGAGGAACTGGATAGTGCGATCAGTTCCGGCCTTTATCTCAAGGATGTAATGAACCGGCAAGGCGAGAATTTCTATTATATGCATACCTTGATTGAAGTGACGGCATCTGATCCCGAAACGCTGGAACAGCGCGTCACAGAGGTGGAGAAGCTGTGCGTATCCGTGGATATGATCGCACGGCGCTGCGACTATAAAAACGAGCAGGCGTTTCTCTCGGCTCTTCCCATTCTGGCGCTTGATCCGGATATTGAGCGTAAGGCACGCCGCAATGCGCTGACCTCCGGCGTGGCAGCAGCCTTTCCGTTCGTTTCCTATGAGCTGAGTGACCACGATGGGATCTTCCTGGGACTGAACCTCTACAACCGCTCTCCGGTATTTCTCAATCCCTATGATGATTATAAGTACACCAGCGGCAACTGGTGGATCGGCGGCTCTACCGGTGCAGGCAAGACGGTGACGCTGCAATGTCTCGGTGGGCGGCTGCGGGAACAGGGCAAGCGGGTCATCATCATCGTTCCCAAGAAAGGGCATGAGTTCCGCCCCCTCTGTGAGCGTCTGGGCGGGCTGTATTTGCGGATGTCGCCATCCTCAAAGGACTGTCCGAATCTGATGGCGATTCGGCGGAAATCGCTGGACTCCTACGCAAAGCTCAAAAATATCGCCGCGCGGGATGACTCTGTGCTGGCAGACAAGATCGCGCAGCTGATCATCTGGTTTTCTCTGAAGAAAAAGGATCTGAACGAAGAGGATAAGAGCCGCCTTGACTCCTCGCTGGTGGAGGTTTATAAGCGCTACGGCATTACCTTCGACAACAGCACCATTGTCGATGAGAACGGAAATTTCCGCACCATGCCCATTCTCTCGGACTGGTATGAGATTCTTTATCAAGAGCAGGACACGCGGCATCTGGCAGTAGTGCTCTCTCGCTATGTCACTGGCTCGGCTGCGGCAATGGCAGGCCGAAACGACATTGAACTTAACAATAAGTACATTGTCCTCGACCTCTCTGGTATGCCGGATGATATGATCGCGGACGGCACCTTCTGGGCCACCAGCATCGCCTACGACCTCATTATGAACTGTGAGGACGAACTCTCGGCGCTTCTGGCAGACGAGTTATGGAGTCTTGTGGGTGCTACGGCAAACCCGCAGGCGGCCGGGTTTGTGCTGGAAATGGTAAAGACCATCCGTGGCCTTGGCGGGATCGCAGTTACCAGCACCCAGGGAATGCAGGACCTTTTCAGTCTGGAGGGCGGGAGTTACGGCAAAGGAATCCTCGATTCCAGCCGCATTAAACTGGTTATGCAGATGGAGGAGCAGGAGGCACGGCTCATTCAGGATAAGCTGAACCTTTCCGAAGATGAGGTTCGGCAGATCACCCGCTTTCGGCGCGGCGAGGGACTTCTCTGCATCGGCTACAACCATGTTCCCATTGCGTTCCACACGACACCAAAGGAATATGAAGCCATTACCACTTCACCCACCGATCTGCGCGTAAAGCGAACGGGGCAAATCGATGAATGATCTAAAGCGGGATATGATGCGGATTCAGGAGCTGATCGGCAATGCCTTCCGACAGACCGGCTCTCTGGTTGCCCTGACAGACGGCGGGCAGATGAATCCAAACAAGCTGCAAAAGACATTGGAGCAGACGATGGAACAATTTGAAGCAGCCACTCTGGAACTGCGAAAACTCTGCGAGCGGTACGCACCGGGAAGCGGGGGCTTTGCGAAAAAGCCGATTCTGCCATCCATGGATGTAACGGGCAGCGTGGAGACCTTTGGCTATGGCTGGCTCCATATCACGATCAATACGCTGCTGCCCCATTGCCGGTATCAAAGCCCAAACTGGCTCAGCGATACCATTCGGCGGCTGCTGGACAGCTATGAGGCGTGTGGAAAGGAATTGCCGTTTTTTGAGCGGGCCATGCTGATCATTGATGAGCATACCGCCATGGAAGGCCGGCATATTTTCGATCAGGACAACAAGGGGTGGAAGGCGGTCAGCAACGCCATCAAAGGAAGACTTATTCCGGATGATGACCAGCATACGCTGGCAGTCGCCCTTCTTTCTACGGCAGTGCAAAGCCAGGAGTGCTGTCATATCACCGTCCTGCCCCTGTCCGATGCTCATGACTTTTTCTCCGCACATTCCAGTGACTATGCCCCCGGAAACTTCTATTTCGGTGGATGGTGCTGATGGGCAAAGCAGGTGAAAAAGCTGCGAAAACACCCAACAGATTGCTGCCTGATTTCAAGCACCTTGGAGCTGCTTTGCAGCGCGGCTGGCCTGTTGGGTGTCAGCGGGCTTGGAAGGCTTGAAACAACAGCTTTTTTGAGAAGTGTTTTTGGCCGGTTTTCGCATACTGACCTGTCTACTATGTGGGGGCAACAGGCTGCGCCCACATAGCGGCTCGTAAGGACGCCGAAATTGTTCTTGCGCCGTTTTCGGCGCAAGGGCGATTTCGGCGTTCGCAGGAATTGGGAAGGGAGTGGTTCATGTGTGCTTATGAGCGTAAGAGATATGGATGTTCTGAGGCTTCTCTGCTGGTGTCAAAATGTGCGTCCCGATGATTTGAGCAGTATCTCTACAGAAACAGAGCGTGAAAACTTGATAACGCTGGGCTTGATCAAACGCCATCAACGAAGTGACACGCTGCTTCTCACAAACAGCGGTAGAGCCTTTTTGCAGGCAGCCTTAGAGGGTGATGTTCCAAACTTGACGCTCTCGTACCATGATGCGGCGATTGAGCGGCGTGTGCGGCTTTCCGCTCTGATGATGACTGCTTACCATGCGGGGATCAATGTATTCACAATAACAGCGAACAGTCTGGCGGAGCCTTCCACGCTGTTTATTACTGCGATTACAAGAAGCCGCGGACACAATCCATGGGGCAGCGCCCGCGTCGGGGCGATTGCACATCTGGGCAGCACTTACTACGCGGTACATTATATCTATTCTGGAATCGGCCGCATGGCGGTCAATGACGAACTGGCAGCGTTTCATAATCACACCAATTTCGGCAAAGACACGCAGCGTGCCTTTCTTTTTGCCGGAGCTTCCTACGCTGACATCATAGAGGAACTCAAGGTGCGTGATGAAAAGCGGGATACCAAGCTGATCCGATACAGCGAAGCCTATCGAGGACTTCATTATCCCGTTCACCTGCTCTCCTGCGATGAAACAGGCGCGCGGCAGCTTCAGATCATGGCTGTTCCGGACTACCGCGTGAAGCTTGCAAAGCTGATGCTGCGTTCTGCTTACCGCCCTCCGCCGGAGGATGCTCCCGCATGGGATGCCACCTACCAGAACCGTCCCTTCGTCATTGGAGCGGATATGAACCTGCGGCGGATCGACGCCGCCATCGCAAGCGCAAAAAAGAGGGGATGCCTGCCGATTTCACTGGCCGCCTTGGATGCTCAGGGTAACGCGGTGCTGCTGCGGCGCTATAAAGATACCGGCTACGCCGTCATCTATAAGGTGACAGAGAGCGTTCTGACGGAGCTGTTCGGCCGTCCGCCATCGCTCTATCTTCCCCCTTGCACACAATTTCTGACGAAGAAAGGAGACGTGGTGGATGCCCCGCTTATCCAAGTTGATCGAAAAGATAGAGGATCGCCTCGCAAATAAATGGGGCTGCTGGTATGAACGAAATAAGGCCCGCGTGCCGCTGTATGCGGTGCTGGGCGGCATCGGCTGGTATCTCTACGGAATGTTCCTCAATTCCCTCAAGCTGGGAAAGGAATCCGTATTCAACACCACCGGTGAAGTGATCGAGAGCATTTGGGTATTCAACCCCTTCAAAAATCTCTTCGCTGTTTTTACGCCCTTTGGCCTTGGCGTTTCCGCCTTCATTGCCCTTATGGTCTGCCTCATTACGAAAAAAGGCTACAGCTGGTTTTCAGGCTACAAATTTACCCGGGACGCCCGCGGCTTTGATATCCTGCCGGACGGCACTCACGGCACCTCCGGATTTGCGACAAAAAAGGAGCTTGCTGAGCATCTGGAGCTGGGCAGCGCCGAAGAAGTTACCGGAATGCTCCTTGGACGCATTAAGGCGCGGCCGGATGATCCGGAAAAATACGCCACCTACGTGGCGCACCGCATGAAGCCTGGGGAAAACAATAACATCCTCTGCATCGGCGCACCCGGCTCCTATAAGTCCAGAGGCTTTATCATTCCCTTCCTCATGGGCTGCGCGCAGCGAAGCAACGGCGGACACCATGAATCCGTTGTCGTGACCGACCCCAAAGGCGAACTCTTTGAAAACCTTGCGCCGTATTTTCGGGAGCATGGCTTCTATGTCAAGGCGGTCAATTTCCTCGATATGGCGCACTCTGACGGTTGGAACTGCCTTGCGGGACTGGAAGCAAATCCTGACCTTGTAACCACCGTGGCCAACACCATCATTCAAAACACCTCCGGCCCCAAGGAGGCGGATGACTTCTGGAGCCGTGCGGAATTGAACCTCCTGATGGCACTTATCCACTATGTCTGCAATCTGAAGGATGCCCGCGGCAATCTTCTTCCGTTGGAGCAGCGCAGCCTCGGAGACGTCTATAAGATCCTCGCCTATAAAAGCGTCAACGAGATCAACCGCATCCTTGCGGAGCTGCCGCCGGAGCATCCCGCCAAAGGGCCCCACGGCCTCTTTCTGAAGGCAAGGGAAAACCTCTGGGGCAACATCATCATCGGCCTTGGCAACCGGCTCGCGGTCTTTCAAAATCCGCTGGTGGACAAGATCACCCGCAACCACGATGTAGACCTGCTTCTTCCCGGGCAAAAGCCCTGTGCGTACTTTGTCATCATTTCCGCGCAGGATAGCGCCTATCGATTTTTAAGCTCCCTCTTTTTCTCCCTGACCTTCCCGCAGCTCTCCAATTACGCCCGTCTCCACGGAGGACGGCTTCCCGTTCTGACAAACTTCTGTTTGGAGGAATATCTCAATATCGGCTATATGGAGGGCATCTCCGATGTTTTCAACTCCATCCGCGGCTTCAATATGTCTGTGCAGGTGGCGGTGCAGTCCCTCTCCCAATGGCAGGAAAAGTATCCGGGGAAGGAATGGGAAAATCAGCTCGGTTCTTTTGATATGACTCTCTACATGGGCTGCAACGATATGACGAGTGCGGAATACTTCGCAAAAAAGTGCGGCAAGGTTACGATCTCCGTTACCAATAATCAGTTTCCCTTGGCACCGCTGTTTTCTCCCATCTACAGTACCACCCGCCCCTATTCCCAGACGCGAAGCAACACCCAGCGAGACCTCCTCCAGCCCGATGAATTCCTGCGGCTCAATAAGTTTCTCTGCATTGTGATGTTCAACCACTATAAGCCCGCCCAGCTCTATAAGATCATGCTGGAGGAACTGCCGGAATACAAAAAGCTGAAAAAATGCAGCGTCTTTGACTATGTGCCGGAATGGAAAAAGAGAGAAGAAGAGGGTGCAAAGCATCGCACGGCAGGAAATCGCACATCGGCCGCTCCGCCCGCACCACAGCCGTCGCCTGCATCGGGGAAACGGCCGGATATGCAGCCCCAGACTTCTCCCACCGAAGAAGCCGCAGCCAGCGGAAGCTCCTGCGGAAATGACAACATGACTCCGGAGGAAATTGGTCTTGTGGAGATGACCTGCGAAGCTATTCTGGAAGGCGATGACCCGGAACTGGAAGAACTGGACGATCCCACTCGGATACCGCCGGGCCGCGGCATATAAAAAGAGACCGATTTCTCGGTCTCTCTTTAAAGAAAATATTCCATTGTCAGCGTACTATTTGCCCGTACTCTCGCTTCATGGCGTCAATCGAAACGACCCATTGCCTATATCGAAAAAGAAAGAGGAGGTGCCCGTTATGAGGGCAGCGAAAATGAAGGAGCGTCCAACTTTCCAACTGATGTGCCAGACAGACGTGCAGAGTATTTATCATATGCAGATGCCGCGCTGGTTATTTTCTGATCCACGTTACTGCGAGATGAGCCTGGATGCCAAGGTGACCTACACCTTTCTCTTAAACCGCTTCCAGCTCTCGCGCAGGAACGGATGGGTCAACGAGCGCGGGGAGGTGTTTGTGATCTTTCCGCGCAAAGCGCTTGCCAAAGAGCTGCGTATCTGTGAGCAGCGGGTCACGGCAGCTTTTAAGAAGCTGGTGGAACTCAAGCTGGTATGGGAAAAACGCTGCGGGCGGGGTGACGCTAACCAGATCTACTTGGCCCGTGTCACACCAATCGAAGATCCGGACTATTCCTGTGCACCGTTTGTCACAGAGGATAAATCGGAAGTGCGCGGTTCAAGAACCGCCGATTTAGATGGTCTTGCTGCCGGGGAACCCACAGTATCTTTTCAAGAACCGCAGAATCTGCTGTCCAAGAATCGTGAAACCGGCGCTTCAAGAACTGCAGAATCCGCGTTTTCAGAACCGCAGAGACTGATGCCAAGTAAGAAAGAAAAAAGAAAGATTGATCAAAGTCATAGGGAAGTCAGTCAGTCTGTCAGAGCCCCGGTGCAGGACGGACAGACTGACGGGGACGCGGAAGAAGAACTTTTGGATATTTTGGACGGCTGCGAGCTTGAATGCTTTGCGCCGGAAACCGCTCTGGTGTTTGAAAACGCCATTGAGCGGCTTTTTTATGCCGACAGCTTCCGTATTGGTAATGCCACGCTTCCGCAATGCCGCGTGCGGGCAAAGCTTAGGCGGCTGGACGGCATGATCCTGCGGGATGCAGAAAGTAAGCTCCGCGCCAATCAGGAGCGGAACGTAAAAAACAGCACGGCATACACCATGGCGGTGCTGTTCAACTGCATTGCCGAAAGTGAGAGCGATCTTATGATCGACCCATATCTCAATACCATCTGCGCGGCCGTTTGAAGGGAGGGAAAACAATGCTGCTATCCAACCAGCAAAAGTATATCCTCGAAATACTCAAGGAGTTTAAGTACCTGCGTGTCCGCCAGCTTCATGCTCTGGTGCAGGCCCATTACCGTACACAGGGAATCAAAATTGACGAAAGGCGCATGGAGATCATGCTTCGCCAGATGCGCACAGGCACCAATTATGTCTGGCTGCGGGGTGATGTGGTTTCTTACGGAGACCGCAGGATAGACCCTCGGCTTTTGGAAGCACTGGACGTTATGCTGGAGCTTACAAAGGCGCAGCCCGGATTTTACTCGAAAGACGGACTGCATGAACCCTTTCTCCTGCGCTTTACCGGAAACGGAAAGGGAGCCGGATACCTTTTCAGCGTGGCATGGCTGGACGCCGCTACTCACATTGCAACCGTTCCCCGTATGAAGGGCGAGCGGATCATCTGGATTTCTGAGATCGGTTCCTTTGGAGAAATCGATCTGCCCCGGCACCACTTTTTTGCCGCCCGTCAGGAGAATGGCACCCATCGCTTTTTTGGCTCCAATGAGCCGGAAAAAATATAACACTTAGGAGGAACATTATATGGCAAGGAAAAAAGTTACCCCTGAAGAAGAGATCGTAAATACTGCCGTTGAAGGAACCGCTCTGGGGAGTGTCCCTGCGGGTAGCGTGCTGCATGACGAGGCAGGCGCAGATACCGGCGACTTTCCCGCAGAGTTGCCGGAGGGGGATTTGCCTGTGGAGGAAACGGCAGAGCAGTCGGAGACGCTTCCTGCAATGGAGGCAGCCGAGGCGAAGCCGTTTGGACTATCTGCAGCAGAAAAAACTGCATCCCAAGAAGAAAGTGATACTGTGGAGGAGCGAGCGGAAGAGTCGGAACTGCACGAAAAGATGTCGGAATTTCCGGATGCCGAGGAGAATTTGCTTTCAGATTTGCCCACTTCTGTGCCGCAGGCTTCTGAGGCTGATGAAGCGGAGTGGGGCTTTGAGGAGCCGGTCCCGGAAGAAGCCGCAGCAGAAGCCACGGAGGATGAATACCTGGCAGCAGATAACCCCGAAATGCCTGATGCACCGGAGGAAAAGAGCGAACGCACGCTTTTCTACGAGCTGGACTTCAACGAACTGGATCGGGGGCTAAGTGAAGAGGAGCGGAAGGAATGGAACTCCATCTATGCCTCTTTCCGCGGCCGCAGCGCCATTACCGGAACGATCATCGGCGTGGATCTCTACGCAAGATACCTTCCGCGCAGCGAGGCAAGAATGCTTGAAAACAGACGGGAGCTCTGTGCCGTTGTGGTGCCGTATCGCATCCCTATTCTGATCCGCGAGTCCGAAATGTGGGAACTGGGAGAGGAGCGACCTGACTTCGTGCTGCGAAATATGGTGGGCGCCAGCATTGATGTGATCGTTACCAAGGTGGAACGTACTGCTAACCGCGCACAGGCGTCCCGCCGTCAGGCAAGCCGTAGCCAGCGCCGCTTTTTCGCTGCCCGTGAGGATCTTCATGCCGCCGGCTCCCGTATTACCTGCCGGATGCTGGCAGTCGGCCCACGCCGCTGCCTTGTGGACTGCTACGGTTACGATCTCGATATGACCCAAAGAGAGATCCGCTATGCGTCCATCCCGGATCTTCGCACGGAGTTCCACCCGGGTTCGGAGATTGACTGCATTGTAAAGGAGTATCACCCCCGTACCGGTGAACTGATTGTTTCCGCGAAAGAAACGGAAGTCAACCCCTTCTTTGGTGCGGAGGAGCGTCACCCTGTAGGCTCCCGCCGCTTTGCGATAATCTCCGGTAAATATGGCGGCGGCGTGTTCTGCAACCTCCCTGATGGCGTGACCTGTATGTGTAACTACTCCTATCAGCACGAGGATGCGGACTTCATGGTGGGCGAGCACGTCATGCTGATGGTGCAGCGCTACGATCATGAAAAGCTCCAGATGTACGGCAAGATCATGAGCAAGTGGTGATCTTTCGTAAACGTCTTGGATCTTGAAAGCGACCTAAATTTCCTTACAGTTTGCCCCCCCGCAAAGAAGCCATTTATTTATCCGATAGCCGGTGCAGCAGCACCGGCTATCACTTTGAAGGGAGAACTTTATGCGGAAAAACTATCTGTACTTTGCACGACATTCCTACTGCCCCTGCTGATGACCGTTCCAACGTTTGCGGCGGACAGTTCTTTTTCCGATGTTGCCCCGGACGCACCCTATGCTGAAAGCATCGCCTATCTGGTAGAGCATGGCATTACCAACGGCACCGACGCGGACACCTTCTCTCCGGACGCACCCGTGACCGTCCGCCAATGGTCGGTCATGCTATGCCGCGCCTATGGATTGCCCATTGAGGGCGACACATGGGAAGAAATGAGCTACGTCGCCTTGTCTCACCGCCTTTGCATTGCAGTATTATTTGTTTTTTCGATAGCCCGCCTCGTCTCTGTATTCGGGATGCTCCTTCAGATACGGGTCTTTATCGCCGCAGATGGTATAGTCGCACCGGCAGCCGTTCACGCAGGTAGTCGCCCGTATAAGCTTTGCGTGCAGCAGTTCCATGGATGCATAGTCCACATTACACAGGGCGGGCATAATATCCGTAAGGCCGTGCCGGATGGCGAACTCCGCCGCCGGACACGATGTAAATTCATAATAAATAGGGTCATCTTTATCATAAGGCGCAACCGTCATCTCGTAATCGTGCCACTTGTCGCAGCCGCATTTCGCCCGTACAAACGCCCTGTACATCAGCTTCCTCCAGAGCGGCTTGTTGCAGTCCACAAACCGCAGCCTGCGGAAGACCGGCAGGATCAGGTTTTCCTCCATCTCCTCGATCTCGCGGAAGGATGTGACGGCTTTGCAGACTGTGTAATAGCTCATGATGGCGATGCAGTCGTAGGTGCCGCCTACGCCGTTGTGGAAGTTCTTTTTGCCGCCCAAGTCGGTGCGCCAGTCGGAGAGGAAGTCCACATACTGTCGCTGTACCTTTTCCCATATCGTCTCCCGCTCGGCTTCCGGGTAGTGCAGGGCGATCTTCGCCAGGATTTCTTTCTTGCAAGGCTTGGAATACAGCACATGGCATTTGCGGTCAAATGGGAGCTTCTTGTCCTTCATCTGCCTGCTTCTCCCTCATTTCCGCGCCGTGATGCAGAGCCAGCTTTTCTTTTTCTGTATCTGCACCTCGTGAAAGCCCGCCTGCTCCAGATACGCCTTTAACTCAACGTCCTTATAGATGGTCATGCCGCCGATGATCTTCGTCCACTTCTTGTCCTTGTCCGTGTCGCCGTTTGCTTCGTTGCAGATGAGAAATGTCCCGCCGGGCTTCAGCACCCGATAAACCTCCCGGAAGCACCGGGGCAGATCAGGCCAGAAATAGACGGTTTCAAAGGCCGTCACCGCATCGAACCAGTTGTCCGCAAACACCATATCCGCCACGCTGCCTTGCAGAACGGCGCAGCGCCCCTCCACGATGGCAGTCTCATTGACCCTTTTGGATTTCTCCACGCTGACGGGCGAATAGTCGATGCCCTTGACGATGCCCTGCGGGTATTTTTTCAGCAGCCTTTTCATGTTCGCCCCGCCGCCGCAGCCGCAGTCTAGCACCCTGGCGTCCGGCGCGACATTCAGAAACCGAAGCCCCCACCGTGCCACGGGACTGTGACCCAGATTCATCATGGCGACCATAATTTTTCCGCCAAAGCCTACGGGCTTGCGGGTATTTTCAAAGAATGACATCTTATCCCTCCGATTTCACACATTCGGCATAGGTCAATGGGAACGAAGCTTTCAGAACAGTGCTTTTCCGCACCGTCCAGCCGTTCTGCCGCAGGAAGCACAGGTATTCCTCGCTCGTCCACCTGCTGTGGAGGGGGAATCCCGCCAGCTTCATGAAAAATGCCTTGACCTTGCCGGAAAACGAGTTTCCTGCGTGGGTGAAGGTGGGTGCGATGAGCACGCCGCCGTCCTTTAGTACCCGACAGATCTCGTCAAGGGCCTTTTCCGGCTGCGGCACGATGTGCAGTGCGTTGGATACGATCACCACATCGAAGGACTTGTCCGCATAGGGCAGGCGGAACATATCCTGCACCGAAAAGTGCAGCTTTGCAGATTGATTATCCCGCTTTGCTTCAAGAACCATCTCCACGGAGGCGTCCGTCGCCTCGATGTGCGCCGCCGCATTTACGATGTGCTTTGCGATCAGCCCCGTGCCGGTTGCCAGCTCCAGCACCGTCTTGGCTTTCACGACCGGCCGGATCAGCGTATACATCTCCTCATACGCCGCCCGATCCTTTCGCATAAAGCGGTCGTAACGACCGGCATTTTTGTCCCAGAAGGTCTTTCGTTCTTTCATAGCCGTTGCCCTTATCTCTTCTTTATTTTTTGCCGCATTGTGCCTCTCGGAAAGGATTCAAAGTGCCGCTAAATTTTCCCGTGCAGGCATCTGTCCCGCCGCTCTCTGGCGTATTCCAGCAGTGCATTGCACGCCGGACAAAGCGCCTCGCCCCTTGTCCCATGCACGCCCCAACAATACCGGCGCATCATGAGGGTAACGGTTTCGATCTCCTTTTCCTTGTTCAAGTTCTGAAGTCCTTTCTGTTTTATACACAGTTAGTCTCCTCTAACCATCTGGTGGAAGAAAAGGCAGGCCACCTGTATGCAGTCTGCCTTTTGCCTGATGCGAAAGCCCGCAGACGCGCGGGGCTTACAGCACCAGCGAGGGCGCGGTGTAGACCCGTGCCTTCAGCTCGCTGTTGAGCATATACAGCCCCTTGCTGTCACCGCCGAACAGCTCCATCTTGGTGATGAGGTCGGCGGCGTTCTTCTCCTCCTCGCCCTGTTCCTTGATGAACCAGTCCAGCATCTGCATGGCGCGGAAGTCCCTGACCTCGTATGCGGCGGCGTAGATGGCATCGATGCTGGCGGTAACGAGTTTCTCATGCTCCAGCGCCTTTTTCAGCGGGGTCATGTGGTCGCCTCGTTCCCACTCCGGCTTTGCGATAGCCTCAAAGGTGACGCCCTCGCCGTTATTCTGCAAATACTGATAAAACAGCATGGCGTGATCCCGTTCCTCCTGCGCCTGTACCCGGTACCAGTTCTCAAAGCCGTCCAGTCCGACGGCGGCGTAGTAGTTGGCAAAGTCCAGATACAGATAGGCGGAGTAGAACTCCTTGTTGATCTGCTCGTTGAGCAGCTTAGATACGTTAGCGTTCATGATACTTCTCCTCCATAAGATTGTCTTTTTCCTGCTCCCGGCAGGCAGGGCAGATATACCGTACCCAGAGCGATGCTGGGATGCTCCCTTTTCATCTCCAGGAACACCTGCTCCGCCGTGGGATGCTGCTGCAGCTCCGTTACGGCGGCCAATATCTCCTCTGCGTATTTTGGCATACCGCCAACCCTCCAAATGCAAGAATGAGTCTTATTATTTTGCTTTTATTATACCTATATTTTTTTCTCTGTCAACAACCACAAAGGGCCTGTGCTCCAAAAGCTGCCTCGAAGTACCTTGACAGTTTTAACCGTATCTGTTATATTTCAGTATAAACTGTATCAGTAGAAAGCACAGTTGCATTGGAGGTTGATTATGCGTCAGATATTGCTTTTCGCGGCACTTGCCGCCGTGCTTGCACTGCTTCTGGTGAGCTGCGGGGGAACCAAGGACAAGCCGGTGCCGACAGAGGAGGACGCTCCCAGCAAGGCGGCGTATCATAAGATCAGCGCCGAGGAAGCCTATGAGATGATGGCCTCGCAGGAGGTCGTGGTGGTGGACGTCCGCACCCGGGAGGAGTACAACGGCGGGCATATTGAAAACGCCGTCCTTGTCCCCAATGAGAGCATCGGGAGCGAAATGCCCGAGGCACTGCCGGACAAGGAGGCAACGCTGCTGATCTACTGCCGCAGCGGCCGCCGCAGCAAGGACGCCGCCCAAAAGCTGCTATCGCTGGGGTATCAGAACGTCTACGACTTTGGCGGCGTCATCGACTGGCCCTACGAACTTGTGAAGGAGGGGTAAGAATGGACAGCTCTTTTAATCTGGCCGTCCATGCGCTGGTCTGCCTGAGCCACAGCGGGCGTTCTCTCAGCAGCGAGGCACTGGCGGAGAACATCTGCACCAACCCCACCCGCGTTCGCCGGGTGCTGGCGGGGCTGAAAAAGGCGGGAATGGTGGAGACCCGGGAGGGCTTGGACGGCGGCTATCGCCTTTGCACCGACCCCGCAGCCCTTTCTCTCCGGCAGGTGGCGGAGGCGATAAATACCCGCTTTGTGGACTGCGCGTGGCACAGCGGCGACATTGACCGGGACTGCGCCATTTGCTCCGGTATGGCGGGCGTGATGGACGCGCTGTACCGGCAGATGAACGAGCAGTGCGCCGCCTACCTCTCGCATATTACGATCACGGATATTGAAACACAACTCCTTCTGCGCGTTAAGGAGCCCCCTTTGGGCGTATTGGCAAGTGCGGATAACCCCCGTCAGCCACGGAGCGTCGGGGTTTTGCAGATGGATGAAGCAGCTACGGTCTGTATAGATCGGTAGGACAGCGTCAGCTCGTACAATCTGATTTGATCATACCCACAGTCGCTTTGGCTCTTGGTATTTTCTGTTTGAACTCCAAAAGCTTTGCAGAGCTCAAGGAGCCTAATCGTACAACCAGAGCAGCGCCGCGCCGATTTTCTCAAATTATGTGACGCCGTCACAGTAAAACCGCTTGTCACGCGGTATACTATACCCAAACAAAGGAAAGGAGCTGACAGATATGGCAGCTATGAATATGAATCAGGAGCAGTTTAAGCAGTTGATCCGGGAGGAAAAGCCTGTTTTGGTGGATTTCTGGGCGCCCTGGTGCGGCTATTGCCGGAGGATCAGCCCCGCGTATGAGAAGATTGGAGAGGAATACGCGGACAGCCTCGTTGTCGGCAAGATCAATATTGACGAGGAGCCGCGGCTGGCGGGAGCCGAGGGGATCGCGGTCATCCCAACTCTGGTGCTGTACCGAAACGGAAAGGCCGTGGATTCCGTCACCGCACCCGGCTCAAAGGCAGAGATCGACCGTTTCATTCAGGAAGCCTTGGCGAAATAACGGAGGGTTCAGATATGAACAACAATCATGTTTATGATATGCTCGTGGTGGGCGGCGGACCGGGCGGCTACACCGCCGCCCTGTACGCGGCACGGGCGGGGCTGGACACCATCGTGCTGGAAAAACTGTCCGCCGGTGGGCAGATGGCCCTGACCGAGCAGATCGACAACTATCCCGGCTTTGAGGACGGGATCGACGGCTTCTCTCTGGCGGAGAAGATGCAAAAGCAGGCGGAGCGCTTCGGGGTACGCAGCGAATACGCAGAAGTCCTCCGCATGGATCTGACGGCGGTTCCCAAGCTCTTGGAAACCAGTGAGGGGATCTTCCGGGGGAAAACCGTGGTGCTGGCCACCGGCGCAGACCCCAGAACGCTGGGCGTAGCCGGAGAGGCGGAGCTGTTGGGCCGGGGCGTGGCCTACTGCGCCGCCTGCGACGGGATGTTTTACAAGGGCAAAACGGTGGTCGTGGTGGGCGGCGGCAATTCCGCCGCGGCAGATGCCCTCCTTCTCAGCCGCGTGGCGAAAAAGGTGATCCTCGTCCACCGCAGAGACACCCTGCGGGCCACCAAGATCTATCACGAGCCGCTGGCACAGGCCGAAAACGTGGAATTCCGTTGGAACAGCGTCGTTTCCGCGCTGCTTTCCGGGGACAGGCTGACCGGCGTCCGCCTGCGGGACACCGTCACCGGTGAGGAAAGCGTGGTGGACTGCGACGGCGTATTTGTCAGCGTGGGCCGACAGCCCGCCACGGCGCTGGCGGTGGGTCAACTGGCGCTGGACGGCGGCGGCTATATCGTGGCCGGAGAGACCACGGAAACCAGTATTCCCGGCGTTTACGCCGTGGGCGACGTGCGGACGAAGCCCCTCCGTCAGGTGGTCACCGCCGTGGCGGACGGCGCGGTGGCAGTCCACATGGCGGAGAAATATATCGCGGAAAACCGATAAGGGAGGTAGATTGAAAAAGCCATGTTTAAGGTCAGGCCGGATACGACCGCAGTGGGGATGCCGACATATCTGCAAGGCAAACTGCCAGAGTGATGGCAGATAAGATAACCCATGTAAGATCGGGAGATATGTTGTCTCTCCATATCCAGTCCACGCAACAGTGAGCAACTGAACACAAAACACAGCCACAGATGTACTCTGCGGCTGTGTTTTTATGCGTTCTCAAGACTCCGGTCTCGCCCCACACCACACCGTGGCCTCAACCTGAGATGACGGTACTCTGCCCTTGGGACATAAAGCAGATGAGTAAGACCATCATCTGTACGAGAATAGCTGCAATAGCTGCGGTTTGTTGCAGCTTATTCCGCGCAGAGCTCCGCCACCAGAGCGTCCATCTGCGCTTCGCTGGTTTGGTTCAGTGCGCCGCGCAGCGATACCTCCGTTTCACACAGTCGGAGTTCCTTCATCTTTTCCAACTCGGCGCGCATCAGCCGCGCGGCAGCAGGGGCCCATGAGCCGTTTTCCATGAGGCCGATCCGGCGGTTTCGGAATCCCTTTGTCTGTAAATGTTCCAAAAACTCCTTCATAGGCGGGAACAGTCCTCCGTCATAAGTGGAGCAGGCCAACACCAGTTTCCCACAGTAGAATGCGCTGGTCACGGCATAGGAAAGGTCTGTTGCCGTCAGATCGCACATGGTGACTTGCGCACCTTTTCCCTCCAGCTTGCTCTTGAGGGCCTCCGATGCATATGCGGTATTTCCATGGATGGATGCGTGAGCGATCAGGATGCCCTCCGGTTCTTCCGGTTTCCATTGTGACCAGAGATCATAGAGCCGCAGATACTCCCCCAAGTCTTCTGTGAGCATGGGGCCATGGAGCGGGCAGATCGTTTTGATCTCCAGCGCGGAGACCTTTTTCAGCAGCGCCTGCACCTGTGCGCCATACTTGCCGACGATGTTGTAATAATACCGCCGGGCCTGCGGCGCCCAAGGGGCACGGGCCGTCCGTTCCAGTGAACCGAAGCGGCCGAAGGCATCCGCCGAGAACAGGATCTTTTCCTCCTCTTCATACGCTGCCATCACCTCCGGCCAGTGTACCATCGGCGCCAGCAGAAAGCGCAGCCGGTGTGAGCCCAGAGAGATCGTGCTGCCCTCGCCAACCTCCAGCATACGCTCTTCCGACAATGCACCTGTGCCGAAGAACTGCTTGATCAGGGTAAATGTTTTCGCGTTTCCCACGATCTTCATCTCCGGGTACTCTTGTGCCAGCCGCATGAGGCTGCCGGAATGATCTGGCTCCATATGTGTGACCACAAGATAGTCGGGACTGCGCCCCTCCAACACCTGCGCTACATTGGAAAGCCATTCTTCCGCCGCCCGTGCGTCCACGCTGTCCATCACGGCGATTTTCTCGTCCAGAATGACATAGGAGTTGTAGCTCACTCCCATAGGCTGGACGGGGTACTGGTTTTCAAAGAGTGCCAATGTGTTATCATCCACCCCTACATAGCGGATGGCATCTGTTACCGTTCGGATAGCCATATAAAAAATACCTCCTATTTTCCTTACTCAGACTCTGACTGATAGGTTCTTCTTTTCTAATGGAACATACGCTCAACCGCGGATCGACGGTCGCGCATTTTACCGTTGCCTTGCTTCCCCCAGAGTCGTTACATGTGGTACACCGCAGCGGAGCGAAGTCCTTCCGGCAGGCCGTCGGGCGCAGCAGGTGAAAGTTCCCAGCGTACCTGCCCCGCCCACTGGGAGGCGACGGCGGAGAAGTGGAGCATGACAATACCGAGATCCAATGCGGCATCCAAATTATCGGTGTAGGCATCCTCCTGCTGCACCAAATAGATGCTGTGATCCTGCACAAGGAAGCCATAGGGCTGACGGTTGAGATAGCTGGGGGAGAGCGAAGCGGCGTAGAAGGACTGCCAGAGCATATCGTCGTAGAAGTCCATCATCTCGTCAAGCCCAGACTTGTTGCTCCAGCTCCCCATGTGAACCAAATCATGCACGCCCTTTTTGGGCGCGTAGTACTGCTGCTCGGCCCGCACATCGATATGAGACATACTTAGGATATTCAGCCGCAGCTTTTTTGCGGTCTTTTCCCCGTAGCCAAAGGCAACGATTGCCGCCACCTCTAACGGGGTGGTGAGAGAAAGTGCCTTTTTGATTTTGTCGCTGTCGGTGAAGGTCATCCAGCAGGTGTCAATGTCCAACTCAGTCAGCTTGAGGACGAGATCTTCCATCATGTAGCCGGCGTTGATGCCCGCATAGGAATGCGGGGCAGACATAAGGAGCAGGTAGTGCGGTGCTCCGATGAGAAATTGCTTATAGCCCGCTGAGCCCTCCAGTGCCGGCTGTGCATCCTTGTCCAAGACGATCAACTCCGTTGCAATCTCCGGGACAAGACGGGGGCAGGTCTTTTCATAGTAGGATCGGAGCTGGCCGATAGCCTCGCTCGGAACTTCCTTTTCGCGGAATGCGTGAACGGATCTGCGATTTTGAATCATAGCGCTGTAATTCATAGTAGTGTATCTCCTATTCTGATGTTTTTGGTTTTCTTATAAATCGTCTATCAGTGCGGTGCTCTTGGCGTAGGCGGTACTGCGTGCCTCAAAGAAATCGGTCTTGACCATGTTGGCGTCGGCGTACTGGCTGACCCATTCCATGCTCTCCGGTTCGCTCTCAAAGCCCGGATACAATGCGGGATAGCCAAGGCTCGTCCAGCGAAGATTGCCGAGATAGCGGATGTAATCGCTGATCATCTGCCGGTTCAACCCCGGGATGTCGTCGCCGATCACATAATGCCCCCATGCGATCTCCTGCTCCACGCCCTCACGCATCATCTCGCGCAGCGCTTGTACGCTCTCGGCGGTGAACAACTCCGGCTGCTCCTTTTGCAGCTCCGTGATGATATTGCGGAACAGCCACAAGTGCGTGTTCTCGTCGCGGTTGATATAGCGGATCTCCTGCGCCGAACCGGACATCTTCCCATTTCGGGAGAGATTGTAGAAGAACATAAAGCCGCTGTAAAAATAGATGCCCTCCAAAATATAGTTCGCCATCATCACGCGCAGCAGCGTGGGAGCGTCCTTCCGCTCCTGAAACTCGTTGTAGCAGTCCCCAATGAAGGTGTTGCGGCGCAGCAGATGCTCGTCCGTTTTCCATTGGTAGAGGATGTCATTGCGCTCCACAGGAGAGCAGATGGTGTCGAGCATATAGCTGTAGCTCTGTGAGTGGACACACTCCTGAAACGCCTGAATGGACAGGCAGAGATTGACCTCGTTGGCGGTAATGTAGGCGCCGATATTAGGCAGGTTCGCTGTCTGAATGGAATCCAAAAAGACAAGAAAACTCAGAATTTTATCGTAGGCGCTGCGCTCGGCTGACAGCAGGCGGGGATAGTCCTTCACATCCTGCGAGAGATTGATCTCCTCAGGGATCCAAAAGTTGTTCATGGCCTGCCGGTACCAGTCGCTGACCCAAGCGTACTTCATATTGTTGAAGTCGTTGAGGTTGGTGGTATTGCCGCCGATCATGCGCCGCAGGCGCACATCAAGGTCGCCCTCCGGGTTAAAGAGGGGCTTTTTCTTCAGTTCCGTCATGCTATCCTCCTTATGACGAGCAGCTTTCGCAGTCCTCGACCTCAAGGGCCTTGCTGCGGACATAGTAAATGGTCTTGACGCCGACCCTCCACGCCTCTAAATACAGTCTGAGCACCTGACGCATGGAATAGTCATTGGTGATATAGAGATTCATGCTCTGCGCCTGGTCAATATGTCTCTGGCGAAGGCCCGCGGCGCGCACCGACCAGCTTTGGTCGATCAGATGCGCCGCCTTATAGTACCACCATGTATCCATAGAAAGCTCCGGGGCAACGCGGGGCAGCATGCTGCCCTTTTTCTCCTCTAAGAAGAATTTCTTCATAATTGGATCGATGCCCGCCGACGTGCCGGAGAGGATGGATGTGCTGGAAGTGGGTGCGACAGCCAGCAGATAGGCGTTGCGCATTCCCTGCACCGCCACCGTTTCCGCAAGCGCCTGCCACTTTTCGGAGGTATAACCCCGCTTTTCAAAATACGCGCCCGTCTGCCAGTCGCTGCCCTCAAAGAGCGCGTAGCGGCCCTTTTCCCGTGCCAGTGCTGCGTCCGCCTTGACGGCGGCGTAGTTGATGTGCTCGAACACCGCGTCGGTGAAGGCAAGGTGCTCCTCGCTCTCCCAGCGGATGCCGCGCTTTGCCAGCATGTGGTGGTAGCCGCTGACGCCCAGGCCGATGCTGCGGTACTTCTGATTGGTAAGCCGCGCGTATTCCAACGGGTAGAAGTTGAGGTCGATCACATTATCCAGTGCGCGGATGGCCGTTTCCACCGTGCGTTCCATATAGGCCTCGTCCTCCACCGGCAGATTACCGAGAGACAGACTCGCCAGGTTGCAGACCACAAACTCACCTGGGCGTGTGGCCGTCACCACCACTGTGTCGCCGTTCTCCGTGTGCACCTCAGTGCTGATATGCTCGATGGGCGCCATGTTCTGTGCGATCTCCGTGCAGAGATTGGAGCAATAGATCATTCCCGTGTGGCCGTTTGGGTTCATACGATTTACGCTGTCGCGGTTGAAGGCGAAGGGCGTGCCGGTCTCCACTGCCGAGCGAAGCACCAGCCGCACGATGTCCTTGACGGTGACGCTGCGCTTTTCGATGCGCGGGTCATTGACGCAGTCCAGATACCGCTTCTCCCATTCCGTACCCCAGTAATCCTCCAGCGCGTAGCCCTTGACCGTGAGGATCTCATGCGGACACATGAGATGCCACGGCGCGTCTATGTTCTCCTCCGCCAGTCGCCAGAAGAGATCCGGATAGCACACGGCGGGAAACACATCATGCGCCTTCATGCGGTCGTCGCCGTTGTTGGTGCGCAGTTGAAGGAATTCCGGCAGATCCCGGTGCCATGCGTCTAAGTAAACCGCCACAGCGCCCTGCCGCATCCCCAACTGATCCACCGCCACGGCGGTGTCGTTGACCAGCCGGATCCAGCGGATAACACCGCCCGCCGCCCCTTGAAAGCCGCGGATGGTGCTGCCTGCAGCGCGCACCTTACCGAAGTACATCCCCATTCCACCGCCGAATTTAGAGACCTTTGCGAAGTTGTCCAGCGAGCGGTAGATGCCGTCCAGACTGTCCGGCACAGTGTCCACAAAGCAGCTTGAAAGCTGATGGTAGGGCTTTCGTGCGTTGGACATGGTAGGTGTCGCCATCGTGACCTCCATACGGCTGAGCATATCGTAAAAGCGTTTTACCCACCCCATGCGGTCAGAGCCTTCGTTCATAGCAAGATGCAGCGCGATACCCAAAAACATCTCCTGCGGTGTTTCCAGCGGCACGCGGCTGCGTGACTGGATCACATAGCGTTTGAGCAGCAGGTCAAGGCCGGAGTAGGTGAACAGCTCGTCCCGTTCCGGGCAGAGAAAGTCCTCCGCCATGGCAATCTCCTCGTGGGTATAGTGGGCAAGAATATAGTCACCGTAGAGTCCCTTATCCGTCAGATAGCGAAGCCTGCCATAGAGGTCGCCGATGCCGCGTCCCTCCCATTCCTGTGCGTTGCGGCAGCGAAAGGAGTGGTTCAGAAGCCGCGCCGCGATGAACTCCCACTTGGGTGCCTCTGCCGTAGTCAGCTCTACCGCTGCCTTGGTCAGTGCCTCAGCCCGCTCATCCTCCGTCATGCCCGGGCGACAGAAGCTCTCAAACTTCATTTGAAGCGCCGCGAGGGAGTAGACTTCCTCGGTAAAATCCATCTGGATACGGCGCAGTACCTCGTCAAGCGAGTCATCCCCCACCGTCTGCGCGATGGTATGCCGGACGCGGCGCAGCGCAGACCGCTTTTCGCGATAGAGGATGTACGCCTTTGCCACCTCATAGTATCCGCGCTCCATGAGCGTCCGCTCCACCTCGTCCTGCACACGTTCCACGGTGAGCGGCGCTGCGGCGGCGAGGTTGTCAAGAACGGCGGCGAGGATCTCATTCAGCTCTCTGCTCCCAATCTCCCTTCCCTGTCCATCAAACGCTTTTTTCATGGCGTTGAAAATTTTCTCCTGTTGAAAGGGAACAGACTTCCCGTTTCGTTTTCTGATCTCCATTTCGATCCTCTCATCTTCTCCGGTCACTTCTCATGTCCTTTTGGGCAAAGAGCGGGCAAGCGCAGTATCACGCTTGCCCGCTCTGTTTTTGAAAGCCGGTTTTTCTGCAGCCGACGCGGCGGGGCTGTTTGTTGTCTGTTGTCTTGGTTTTGGCTTTCCTGCCAGTCACTTCATAGATTCCAGAATGGCGTCCGCCAGTGCTTCCAGCTCAGTGCGCTTGTCCGTGCCCATGGACGAGGCGAGGCTGAGCCGCTCGTTGAGCACCGTCATGTTCTTAAGCTCATCGTTGACGAATTTCTGCATGAGGTCACCGGACTTCACCGCCCATGAGCCGTTTTCAATGATGGCAAAGGTGCGGTTTTGCAGATTCAGTGCCTTCATATCCATGAGGAAGTCATGCATGGCGGGGTAGATGCCGAGGTTGTAGGTCACAGAGGCCAGGACAATGTGACTGTACTTAAACGCCTCGGAGATCAGCTGGGAGACATGAGTGGAGGACACATCGTACATCGCCACCTTGCTCATGCCCTTATCGCAGAGCGACGCCGCCAGCGCCTGCGCCGCGTTCTCCGTGTTGCCGTACATAGAGGCGTAGACGATGAGCACGCCCTGGGTCTCAGGGGCATAGCGGCTCCATGTGTCGTACTTTTCGATGAACCAGCCCAGATCCTTGCGCCACACGGGGCCGTGGAGCGGGCAGATGTACTTGATCTGATCCAAAACGCCGCCGGCCTTTTTCAGCAGGAGCTGGATGTGGGGGCCGTACTTGCCCACGATGTTGGTGAGGTAGCGGCGGGCGTCGTCCAGCCAGTCCCGCTCGAAGTCCACCTCGTCGGCGAACAGCTTGCCGTCCAGCGCGCCGAAGGTGCCGAAGGCGTCGGCGGAAAAGAGGACGCCGTCGGTGACGTCGAGGGTCACCATGGCCTCCGGCCAGTGAACCATAGGCGCGCCCACAAAGGTGACGGTGTGCTTGCCGAAGGAGAAGGTGTCACCCTCCTTCACCTCGATGCACTCATGTCCGTCCACATGGAAGCCGAACTGCCGCATGAGCATGAATGCCTTCTCGTTGGAGATCAGTTTCACCTTGGGATGGCGCAGCAGGATCTCCTCGATGCAGGCGGCGTGATCCGGCTCCAGATGGTTGACCAGCAGGTAGTCCAGCTCGCGGCCATCCAGCACATACGCCAGATTTTCCAAAAGCTGGCGGCAGGCAGACCAGTCCACCGTGTCAAAGAGCACCGTCTTTTCATCCAGCAGGCAGTAGGAGTTGTAGCTTACGCCCCGGGGAATGGGGAAGCAGTTTTCAAACAGGGCCAGGCGATGGTCGTTGGCGCCCACCCAGTAGAGGTCGTTCGTTACTTTACGCACGCAATACATCTTATCTTACCTCCTTCACGGCTCAAGCCTTTACAAATTGATCTTTCGTCTCCGCGCACTCGGGACACACCCACTCGGCGGGAAGCTGCTCAAAGAGCGTACCGGGCGCGATCTCGCCGTCCTCGTCGCCCAGCTCCGGCACATACTCGTAGCCGCAGCCGCTGCAGACGTAGCGGTCGCCGATGGGGGCGGGCTTGGGCGGCGTGGGCCGCTTCATCTTTACCATGGGCGGCGCGGGCAGCTTTTCGCCGCTATCCAGCGCAGCAGTGAGCAGGGGCAGGATCTCCTCCACATCGCCCACAATGCCGTAGTCGCAGTTCTTGAAGATAGGCGCGTTACCGTTCTTATTGATGGCCACGATGGTGGAGGCGTCCTTGATGCCCTTAAGGTGCTGGGATGCGCCGGAGATGCCGCAGGCGATGTACAGATTGCCGGTGAACTTCTGACCGGACATACCCACATAGCGGTTCAGCGGCAGATATTTGAGGGTCTCCGCCACAGGACGGGAGGAACCGATGGCCGCGCCGGCGGCCTTGGCCAGCGCCTCTACCAGTTTCATGTTCTTTTTCTCCCCGATGCCCTTGCCCGCGGAGACCACCCGCTCCGCCTGCGGGATGGGCGTATCCATGGGGATGCCCACGGAGAAGTCGTGACCGTCCTTCTTCAGCGCCGCCACAAGGTCGGCCACCTGCTGGGCAGCATCCCCCTCCCGGAAGATGGTCTTTTTGCGAATGCCGGTGATGGGCGCGGGTTTCTTGGCCGCCGAACGGCTCTCGCCGCCGGAGCTCTTGCCCAGCCTGCCCACCAGATGAGAGGCGATGACCACCCGCTGGATCTCGTTAGTGCCCTCGTAGATGGTGGTGATCTTGGCGTCGCGGTAGGCCCGTTCCACCTCCATGCCCTTGAGGAAGCCGCTGCCACCGTGGATCTGCAAGGCATCGTTGGTGACCTCCAGCGCGATGTCCGAGGCGTACATCTTCGCCATGGCGGACTCCATGCCGTAAGGCGCGTGCTGCTCCTTCAGCTCCGCCGCGGAGTAGATGAGGAACCGGGCGCAGCGCAGCTTGGTGGCCATATCCGCCAGCTTGAAGGCGATGCTCTGCTGGGCCGCGATGGGCTTTCCGAACTGAATACGCTCCTTGGAATAGCTCAGCGCGTGCTCAAACGCGCCCTGGGCGATGCCCAGCGCCTGCGCGGCGATGCCGATGCGTCCGCCGTCCAGCGTGGACATGGCAATCTTGAAGCCCTCGCCCTCCTTGCCCAATAGGTTTTCCTTGGGGACCTTCACGTCGTTGAAGATCAGCTCCGCCGTGGAGGAGGAGCGAATACCCATCTTGTCATAGTGGTCGCCGAACTCAAAGCCCTTCCAGCCCTTCTCCACGATGAAAGCGGAGATGCCCCGGGTGCCGATGTCCGGCGTGGTGACGGCGAAAACCACATAGGTGTCCGCCTTAGGGGCGTTGGTAATGAAGATCTTGCCGCCGTTGAGGAGGTAGTAGTCCCCCTTATCCAGCGCCGTGGTCTCCGTGCCGCCGGCGTCGGATCCGGCGTTGGGCTCCGTGAGGCCGAAGGCGCCGATCTTCTCGCCCTTGGCCAGCGGAACCAGATATTTCTTCTTCTGCTCCTCGGTGCCATAGGCGAAAATGGGCCATGAGCCGAGGGAGACGTGGGCGGAGAGGATTACGCCCGCGCCGCCGTCCACACGGGCCAGCTCCTCCACCGCGATGGCGTAGCTCAGGGCATCCAGACCGGCACCGCCGTACTCCTTGGGGTAGGGAATGCCCATCCAGCCCAGCTTACCCAGCTTCTTGACAGCCTCCTCGGGAAACTCATTGTTCTGATCCATCAAAAACGCGAGGGGCTTGATCTCCTCCTCCGCAAAACTCCGGATCTTCGTGCGCAGCTCTTCGTGCGCCGCCGTGGTTTGAAACAGCATACGGGTACCTCCTCTTAAAATTATACAGCTCGCTTGTATCTTGGGGATCGGATTTGCCGGTCAGCAGCCTGCGCAGGCTCACGGCGCGGAACGCCTCGTCCTGCTTTCGCTGCAAGGCCGCCAGCTGACAGTGGATGGCGCACCGCCCATGCTTGTCCTGCCAGCGGCACTCAAATCCCGGCTCCATGCAGGCGCACAGAACGCCCCGTTCCCCCATGACCCCCATGAGATCGTAGAGGGAGGTCGCGTCCAGGTCGCAGGACAGTTCGCAGCCGCCGAGGGCGCCGCGGCTCACCCGCACCAAATTACCGGCAGAGAGTTTGCGCAGGATCTGGTAGGCAAACTGATTGGGGATCAATTCCGTTTCCGACATCCCGGCCACCGAATGCTTCTCCCCGTCCAGCAGCACCCGCAAAATGCGCAGCGCGTAGTCCGTCTCTTTGGTGATGATCATGCTCCGCATCCTCTTTTCGCTTGCTTGTTATTGCCATCATATCAATCTTGATAAATTTTGTCAATATAATTTCCAAAAAAATATCGCTTTAACACAGATCGCCCCAGCCCGGGTCAGCTTCGCTTTCCATTCAGTGAAAAGTCATGTTCTTTCTAATTATAGAAACCAAAAAACTGTGCCGTGGCAGCCCGCCGAAAGCAGAAAAGACTATGACTGAAAACCAGAAAGCGGAGAAATTGGTTGGGGCTCGCAGGGGTCGCCCACCCAAGGCGGATGCGGCGATCCCTGACAAGCCTAAGCCGTCCAGCCGAAACAAGCAATAAAGTGCGTGCTTTTCATGTTATATTCGACGAATTAAGTTAATGTGCACTGAATAAAAGAAAAAGCCTTATATTTCAATCCATAGAGGCCAATCTGTGGTATAATTGGAGCAAGAGAACTGGCAAAAATCCAGCAAAAACCTTGTACCTGGAGGGCAACTATGTATCGTTACAGCAATGGCCAGATCAGCTTGGCGGATTAATCGAGTATCTAAATTTTCCCCCTGCTGCGGGGCTGGTTTTTTGAGCCTTGCTACAAGCTCAAAGCTCGTTTAATGCTCAAAAACAGTAGAATTTCATCTGCACACGAAAGATAGATGAATAGCTGAACAACAAAATGTAACTTTTGTGACCTACGACACCAGTCTCAAGCGGTCTAACTAATGTCCACTGAACAAGTGCCCAATTTTTGTTCTGAGCCAGAATCTCCAGAAGATATGCGAGCATTCTCAAAAGAGCACGCTGGATCTTGCGGAGATTCAGCACCAGAACGGACATGGCGATCACATGAGCCGCGGTCTCCCGCAGCTTCGCGGCGACCAGCAAATAATATTGCTCGTTTACCGCCGGATCCATTTCAGAAGCTGAATCACCAGCATAGAGCCAAACGCCAGTCCCACAATGGCACCGACCATGCCAACAGACAGCGGCGCAATTGCGAACAGCGGTTCCAGCGCAGGAACCAGCAGCACCAGCCCCAGCAGCAGAGCGCCGATGGTAAAGGCCCCTAACAGGGCACGGTTGTTCCAGAAGTGCCGGGTAAGCAGCACCGGATGCTGGGATTTGCAGCTAAATCCGTGGAACAGTCGGCTCAGGCACAGGGTGGAGAAGGCCATGGTCTGTCCAGCAGCGGCATCGCCGGCGTTCAGCCCCAGATAGAAGGCCGTGACGGTGGCGGCGGCGATGACCAGTCCCTCGACGCCCACGCTATAAAGGAAGGGCTTTGTCAGGATGCCTTCGTTCCGGGGCCGGGGCTTTTCAGACATGACCTCGTCGGTGTGTGGCTCCATGCCAAGGGCGATGGCGGGTAGAGAGTCCGTCAGCAGGTTGATGAACAGCAGGTGCACTGCCGCGAAGGGGACGGGCAGTCCCATCAGAGAGGCGTAGAGCACCGTCAAAATGCCCGCCGTATTGCCGGAGAGCAGAAATTGAATGGCCCGCTTGATGTTGGCATACACGTTCCGACCGTTTTTTACAGCCTTCACAATGGTGGCGAAGTTGTCGTCCGTCAGCACCATACCAGCGGCATCCTTGGCCACCTCCGTTCCCGTGATGCCCATAGCCACGCCGATGTCCGCCTGCTTCAGGGCGGGAGCGTCATTGACGCCGTCGCCGGTCATGGCTACCAGATTGCCCCGCTGCTGCCACGCCCGGACGATGCGGATCTTATGCTCCGGGGACACACGGGCGTAGACGCTGACCTTCGGCACAAACTCCTGCAATTCCTCGTCGCTCATGCCGTCGATGACCGCGCCCTCCACGGCCTCCGTGCCGTCCCGCAAAATGCCGATCTCACGGGCAATGGCCGCCGCCGTGATTTTGTGGTCGCCGGTGATCATAATAGGACGGATACCGGCGCGGATGCACTCCGCCACCGCCGCCTTGGATTCCTCACGGGGCGGGTCCATCATGGCGATGAGGCCGAGGAAAGTCAGGCTGTTTTCATCCGCCAGAGTGATGGCCGGGCCGTCCACGCTGCGGCAGGCGAAGGCCAGCACCCGCAGGCCCTCGTTGGAAAACTGTTCGTTGACCTGTTCGATCCTCGCCCGTTCCTCCGGCGTCACCACGCAGCGGTCCAGCAGCACATCCGTCGCGCCCTTGGTGACCAGCATCAGGCCACCCGCCAGCTTGTGGACCGTGGACATCATTTTCCGGTCAGAATCGAAGGGGATCTCTGTCAGACGGGGCCAGCGGTTCCGGACGAGATCCTCGTCAAAGCCGTTGGTCTCCCCCAGCCGCACCAGTGCCGTTTCCGTGGGGTCGCCGATCTCCGTATCCCCGCTAATGACCGCATCGCTGCACAGCAGAGCCGTCCGCAGCAACGGCTCCTGTAACGGGTCCCGGAAGTCCGCGTCCTTGGCGTCGATCACCTCGCCTCCGGTGTAGAGCTTGCGCACCGTCATACGGTTCTGGGTCAGCGTACCCGTCTTATCCGAGCAGATGACCGACACGCTGCCAAGCCCCTCCACCGCCTGCAAATGGCGGATGATGGCGTTTTCCTTGGCCATTTTCCGGGTGCCGAAGGACAGCACGATGGTCACGATGGAGCTGAGGGCCTCCGGGATAGCGGCCACCGCCAGCGCCACGGCGAAGAGAAAGGCGTTCATCACGTTTTCGTGCCGCCACAGCACACTGACGCCAAACAGCACTGCGCAGATCACCAGAATGATGATCGACAGCTTTCTGCCGAACTGGTCCAGACTGACCTGAAGCGGCGTTTTCCGCTCCTCCGTGTTTTTCAGAAGCTGGGCGATCTTGCCCATTTCCGTGTCCATGCCGGTGGCCGTCACAAGAAAGCGGCCCCGCCCATAGGTGACGAAGCTGCCGGAGAACACCATGTTCTTCCTGTCGCCCAAGGCCGTTTCCCCACTGAGCGGCTCCGTATCCTTTTCCACCGGCAGGCTTTCGCCGGTGAGGGCACTCTCCGCGCACTTCAGGCTGGCACATTCCAACAGGCGTCCGTCGGCACAGACGGAATCTCCCGCCTCCAATATGACCACATCACCGGGAACCACCTCTCGACCGGGGATCTGTACGATCTGACCGTCCCGCAGCACCTTGGCGGTGGGAGCGGACATCTGCTTCAGGCTGTCCAGCGATGCGGAGGCCTTGACGGTCTGAATGGTGCCCAGAATTGCGTTCATGGTGATGACCGCCAGAATGACGATCATGCTCTCCACGTCCCCCATGCAGGCGGAGATGACGGCGGCCAGGATGAGGATCAACACCAGAAAATCCGCAAACTGCCCCAGAAAGATCTGCAAAACACTCTTTTGCTTGCCGGCGTGCAGTTCATTGGCTCCGTATTTTGCCAGACGATCCGCCGCATCCTCCTGCGATAGGCCGGTCTCCCGGCAATCCAGTTTCTGGAACAACTCCACGCGGGACTGTTCCCAAATGTTCTTTTCCTGCTTCATGTACTGTGTCTCCTTTCGGCGGACGCAAAAAAGGCGAGCCCTTTTGCGTCAATGCCTTCACATTGATACAAAAGTCTCGCCATTTCAATCCGCAGCGGAGCCAAACGACCCGTACTGACGCCAACGGATACACAAAGCTGTGCAAGCTACTCCCTTTTGAACGAAGGATACACCATTCTTTTCACATTGTCAAGAAGGACGCCTGCTAAAGGACGTTGAGAATTGTACCTGTACAGATTCTTACAGGTGGAAGTATTTTCCAGCTTTTGATTTTCTCCCAGCATCAGCAAGGTCAGACTTCCGTCCAGCATGGTTTTCGGTGAGATGTTTACATCGGTTTTGCCATGCACACCTCCTTGAACGGATGGTACTCTCAATTTCCCGTACAGTATAGCACGGTGTTGGCGATATGCCTGCACAGCCTTAAAATTTATTTCATATAATATAATGTCCACTGAACAAGTGCCCAATTTTTCTTCTGAGCGAGAATCTCCAGAAGATATGCGAGCATTCTCAAAAGGGCGCGCTGAATCCTGCAGAGATTCAGCACCAGAACGGACATGGCAATCACATGGGCCACAGTCTCCCGCAGCTTTGCAGTGACCAGCCCCATGCCACATTTACGCTTCGCCAGAGTGAATCTGCGCTCCACTTCCACGCGCTCGCACTCATCCCGATCGTCCTGAGCCTTGTCTCTGGTTTCACCCTTCTTGGGCCGCCCCAGAGCTGAGCCGGAAAGACGGATCCCATGCGCCTTGCAATAGCTGAGATTCTCTCGGTTTCGGTAGATTTTGTCCGCCAGGATCCGGCTGGGGTAATGTCCCTCTCGCGCTCGGAACCGCTCTGCCATTTCCCGCAGATTTCCCGCCTCATTGTAGGCGTCAAAAGAACAGCACTCCAGCCGCGTCCATCCGTCAACGACACTGATGTCCAGCTTCGCGCCAAACTCCACCGGCTTTCCCGCTTTTCCCCGCACAATGGGCCGAACAAAGGGCTGGCTCACGCTGACGATCCGGTCAGGTATGCTGGGGGTACGGTTATCGTACATGTACTTCTGCTGCTCATAGACGGCGCGGATCGTGTCCAAACGCCCCGCCTGGCGAGAGGGCAGATTTTTTCCGAGGGACAGTTTGCCATCAATGGCATTCAGGTCGCGCCGGAGGTAAGCCAGCTGCTTCCCAATGGCTTTGCGGGTCATTTTCGCGGTGTGTTTACGGCATCTTGTGTATTTCAGGTAATCTTTCCGGGCGCGTTTGCGGTAGGTTCGAGGCTTCTTTCCGTCCGCGGGATCGTGAAGAACGTCCAAAAGCGTTTCGGCGTTCTCCCTGGCCTCGTTGAGCAGGGAAACATCCTGAGGATAACGGATATTGGACGACGCGCAGGTGGCGTCCACGATCATAGTGCCGCTGTTTCCGCCGGTTCCAGGCTGGCCGTCAGAATCATCATCGTCATCCTTGGATTTGGCTTCTTTGACCTGACGCTCCTTTGCGTCCCGCACGATCATCTCATTGATCTCACCCAGCACTTCCGACGTCAGGCGCTTGCGGAAATACGCCATCAAAGACGGATCAAAGGGCAGCTTTTCATCATCATAGCCAGGATACCCGCAGAAATATTGAAGATATGGGTTCTCCTGAATCTGAAGCGCGGTTTCCTCGTCAGAATAGCCATACTCCGCCTGAATGATGCAGGCTCCCAAGGCCAGACGCAGCGGCTTGGCCACATTGTCTTTCCGGTTTGTGAATAGGGCGGCGCAGCGCTTCTCGATCTCCGGCCAGGGGATCGTCTGGGCTTTCTTTACCCAACGGTTGCTTTCCTTCAGATTCATGCCCACCGGCTGTTTGAAATCCGCCAGGATGATCTGGCCATTGCTGTAACGATACATATGCTCCAATTATACCGCAGATTGGCCTCTATGGGTTGAAATATAAGGCTTTTTCTTTTATTCAGTGCATATTAAGTTAGGATGTGCAGTAAATGCTCCATTTTGCTGTCCCACTCTCTGCTGGAAGCGGCGCACTCTTTCAGTTCAGTTTCGATTTCAGTATTTATCGGCAGATTTTTCTTATAGCGGATGGTGTGCTCAAGGCTTGCCCAGAAGTCCATAGCGATTGTACGGAGTTGTATCTCCACCG
>OJRI01000077.1_pt1 | contig 75637 bp, 76 predicted proteins | sample 1599151 | NCBI WGS metagenome assembly OJRI01 (sample SAMN03922457, study PRJEB24848) | human gut metagenome | isolation source: stool sample | host: Homo sapiens | place: Germany | collected 2009-11
TATTTAATCAAAAGGTGTTCCGGCTTTGCGTTATTAAGTAAATATATTTGGTTTCTCATGCACGCTCCCGCTCAATATACCTGATAGGATTTTCGTTAACCCGGGGTGTGTAGTGCCTCAGGCACTACATTACTCAGATTTGCTTTTCCTTAATACGCTTCCATTGACATTAGCGCGGAAACAGGTAAAAGTTTTTAGTTACTTTCAATGTCAGGTGTTAGAGCAGGGATTTTATTTTCTCGGACACACTCCCGCTCCGCTCCCGTTATCGCCTCGAAAACAAAATCCCTGCTCTTGAAACATTCATATGTCCCTTTTTTTATTATACATCATAACTCAGAGATTAGCAATATACTAAATTAGACTTATTTAAACTATTAATAAGTAAATGCTTGCTGAATATTTTTATCAAGTCTTTGACGACAAGAAGCAAGTTCTGTTTCTACCATCTTAAGTCTTGTCTGATATTGTATCATTTGCTGTTCAAGTTTTTGTTCAAGAAGTTTTAATTTCGCCTGACGCTGCTGTAAAGTTTTTACAATCGGCGAATCAGGATCATAATCGGTGCCAATCTGCATTAAGTCATTGCCGGTTTGCGTCAAACCCATTCTTGTCTGAGTAACAAGCTGGATTTTGTATTCCAAATCCATTTTGACGTTATTCAGATATTGCATTCTGATTGTATCTGTGAGGACACCCATATTCTACTTCCTTTATCTGGTTTCGTTCAGGTTATTCCCCTTTAAGAAGCTATGTTGGTTATTTTCTGCAATTAACCTTTCCATTTTCTGGAACTGATGCTGGTGGTAATTCAATCTGTATTGAGCCATTTTTAACTTCTTTTTCATTGTCAGAAATTCTTTTAAACCATCTACAAATGAATTTGCCATTGCCTTTAAAGGGTTTTTCCTGATGAGGAAATTCCTTGAATATATCAAGAAATCTAGTATTCTTTTTATATTCATCTCTAAAGTATCTCGAAGCATTTTTCTCCTTACACTTTAGACCTACATGTATATAAAAACAATTAATTCAAAAATATTGCTTTTTTGAGTTACATTTTTTAACATGTCTTAATCTAAAGTGATTAACTGTTTAATTCCTGACTGTCAACTTGTTCGGAAATTGAAGTTCGCTCGCCTTCCACACTATTTATCGGCACATCCGGCTGAAACTTTAATTGGTTTAGGGAATGAGCCCCCAAACCGCAATAAAATTTTACAATCTTATTTAATACATTCAGCAACACATTCTTTTTCATTTTATTTTTCATAATATTATAAGTTCTGAATAGCTTTGCTATCACCGTCAATAGACTCTTTCAGCATTTTCTTAACTACATCACCCTGTGTATCAAGCATTTTGCACACAGTTTCAATATTTCTAACCTTGTTAGAAAGAATTGTATCCGCATTCGCGGTAATATTTCCTGTTACATTCTGATAAGCAGACAACGCAGCAGAAGTGGTACCTTGCATTAAGTTACCCATAACAATAGCAGGAAGTCCGTATTCACCGAGATATGGGGCAGCAGCCTGCATAATACCGCCCCATCCGGAAATCAGACTTGCAACCGGCAGAACAATATTTCTGCCAAGCCAGCCGTATCCGTTAGCTGCCCCTACACCGTAAGCAGCAGTGCTTGCAATATCAGCCAGCCCGCCAAGGTTTGATGCATAACCTGTAGCAACGCCTGTATCGGTTCCCCATCCGGTGAGACCTGCTGCACCGCCTGTTGAATAACCATCAAGCCCCCACGAAACAGGAGCAGCACCGCCTGGAAATCCTGAGTAATTATACAAAGAATTAATACCGTAAGAAGAGGCTCCGGTAAAGTTTGAATAATAAGAAGTACCAGGAACATTCATTGTTTCAGATGCCCCAAAAACATTTGCAAAAGATGACGGAGCAAAAAGGCTTGCCATTCTGTATAAGAAGCTCCCGGTCATTTCAAAACCTGTACCTGTACCGCTTCCGGACACTGTAAGGTCTCGCAGTTTGTCATAAGTTTCCCAGAGCATTGCCTTTGCATCGCCGCTAGCAGAGCCGAATTTGTTTGCTATTACCAAGTAACTGTCATTTTTATAAGCCATTTGTACCTCTTATAACCTCTTTTTTCAAACCTATGAATCAAATGTTTTGAATGTAGATTCGATATTCTTATCAATAACTTTCTTAACTGCTTCCATTTCAGTCTGTAGAGCTTCCTGCTCTGTATCAAGCTGGCGTAATCTTAATTCAAGAGTACGGTCTTGTTCCTGAATTTTTTCTGTCTTAGCGTTAATATCCTGAATAGCCTTTTCATAAACCTGCATATCATAGTTATACTGGTTCATTGCATCCTGATAAGCTGCCTCATCTGTTTCTGTTTCGGTATTCAGATAATGAACAACTGAAGAATCCTGATATTTTATTGACTGCGGGCGACCACTCTCATCAAGGTCAATCATTGCTTTTTCAGTAACCTCAATTTTTGTCTTGACATTCTGTGCTGTATAATATGTAAGCCTATCCTGATTTTCGGTAGGAAGTGACTGATCCGGACCGCTTATAGAAGAACTTGTTAAATCTTTTGCACAGGCAAACCTTGTTTCACCCTGCCATTCCCAGACATAAATATCATCTGGATCTGCCAGAGCAAAATCTGTATCCGGCCAATCTTTAAGAATTTGTTCATAAGCTGCCTTCATATCAGGATCTGCAGGGTCATATTTTGTAAGTTCACAGTTGCCTACATACGTTGGAACACCTGATTCTACATAGTAGTCTGTAATATCATCTGTACCTTCCAGAGCTGCCTGCGAAACAAAGTGTAAATTTCCATCATCATCTGTGTAGCAGCGTAAATCTGACGCATCATTACCAATTGAAGGGTAATCTGAAGCTAATTTATCATATACCTTTTTCTGTTCAAGATTTGTAGGATCATACGCAGTTACTGGATGACCATTAACTGTATAAGTCTTGTTTACAGGTTCTGTTGCTGTAATATTAGTTCTGTTTGTTGTTTGTTCAGATTCAGTGTCTGTTAATGGATCAATGTATCTATCCTTAATATCACCGGTTCCGCCAAGTTCTGTACGGGAAACAAAGTGAAGTGTACCATCAGCATCTGTATAAGTCATCATATCATCAGCATTCATATCAGGATATTGTGCTGATAATCTGTCAAAAATATCTTTCTGTGCAGCATTAGCCGGATCATAAGTAGTAGCTTCAAATCCGTTTACAGTATAAGTAGGCTGTTCAAGATAACCTATATCATCTCTTGAGCTTGTACCTTTTGTAGAAACATCCCCTTCTACAACCTGAGGATTTGCAAGTCTATTTTGAATTCCGGTAAATACATCCGCAAAATGGAAGTGTGTAACAAGATAATTATAACCATCCGGGTCATCATGAAGCTCTGACATGCTTGAAATTTCTTCATCATAAGTTCCATCGGTATATGTATATTTCATAGTTGTATAATCCTGAGTACTAGGAGCTGTAGGAACTTCTAATGCAAGCAAATCGTTAAAAGTATTTGCACTCTGATTTGCCAGTGCCGTACGAGCCTGGTTAATCTGCTGTCCTTCATATTCAACGTTTGTTTTTCTGGCGGTTAAACCTAAATATCTAGCCTGTGACGCTGCCATACCCATAAGGCACTCTCCTTCATGTTTAAACTGAAATTAATCTACTACACTTTTGTTTATAATTATGTTTTCGAAAAAGTCAACATAACTATAATAAATTATACGGTAATATTAAAAATTTTATACAGTACTTACAATAAAAATCCTCCGTTTAACGGAGGATGCTATACAAATTCCATACATTTACTCTATATTATAAAAAATTAATAACTAAATCATATTTTTAATATATTTGACAGTTTTGTTCAGAAAACGTTTTGCAATAGGTCCCAAATTCAATTCTGTCAGTTGTTTTTTCTCCGGTAAAATAAAAATCTCCAAGAGATGCCATTTTCCCTTTTTTAAGTTTGCCTGTAATTAAAAGATTATTGTCTTTTATTTTAAAAACAACAGCATCCTTCCTCATATGAGAAGGGATTGATGAAAATCTGTTATTAACAAAATCTTCCCGCTCTATAAGTCCGCATTCATATCTTTTTTCTGTAAAACAATGTCAGGCTTTGCCGCTTTGCTCAAATAAGCTCATTATATTTTCGATATAAAAAAACTTCGCCATTACGCCTTACTACTCTGCATTCAAGTTCCATTAAATTACTCCATTTTCTTTTATGATAATTAGCATACTGCACCACCTATCCTATCTCAGAGCATAACTGAATTTCAGACCATTTTAAATTCATATTTACATTACCTTACAATTTAAACATTAACCAGCTGCATTATATGAAAAGGCGCGGTAGATTAACCGCGCCTTAAATTTTATTATTGAGCTAATTCCTTTAATTTAGAATTAACAAATTCAATAATTTCTACCTCATTTTTTGGCAGCATAGTAGTTTTTCCGTTTTCAACATACCAGGCACTTTGTATACGCGAGCCCTGGTAAGCCATATCCGAAATCTTAACATCAATACCATGCTGACTGAGAACATCAAACTTCATACGGTCTGCATTCCCAAAGAACAAATAGTCATCCATATGGTCATACTTGCCCTTATATTTTACATAAAGTTCAGTTCCATAGTGCCGCATACTGGCATTATTATTAAACAATTCCATAGCTTCATTCTTTAATTTATCAGGGATTTCGGCTAAAGCTGCATTGCGTGCCTGTTCCAAATTTTGAGGCGCCGGTGTTTTTAATACACCGGTTTTAAGTTTTTCAAAAGCTTCTACTGCTTCGTCACCGACAGGAACATTACGTTTTAATAGAGATTTTTCAATATCGCCTACGTAAGGGTTTCCATCAACGTCATACATAACAGCTTGACCATGTTTTACAACGACTTCACCCTCAAGCGTCTTGACTTTAGTACCTTCCGGCAGAAGTTCAAACCCGCCTACAGCTTTTTTAGTAGCAGATATTGTTTCTCCGGGTTTTATTCCATCCATTGCGTTATAATTACCTTTTGAATTTATATAGGTTTTTGAGAAAACTTTTGGATCGCAAACAGCAAAGTCACCGCCAGCCTTATCATAAATCATAATTATAGATCCATCTTTCACTTCATAAGGAGCTTCCGGATTCCATTTATTAGGAACATAGAGTTTCCCATCTTTTTCAAAAACAATTCCGTCAGGTTTGCCTGTTGTCTGGTATGCCTCTACCTGATTAGGTTTACTTTCAAAACGTATAGCTGAAGCAGGGATTTTTGTAAACATAGAAGGAGCCTGCAAACCAGTAGCGACTTTTAAGCCTTCGCCGGCAACTCTGAAGTTTTCTTTTACTGCACCCATTGTAGATAGTTTTGCAGGATCAGCAGCTTCTACACCGGCACTTCTGGCAGCTGATAATGAGCTTTTAGCTGATGCAACCGCGCCGCCTGCCATAAGCCCGCCGGTCAAAATTTCTGCACCGCCTTTCTGTGCTTCATCCTCATTTTCAGCAGTTGCAACATCATAAACACCTTTACCGGTAATACCAACTCCGGCTGTACCAAGAGCTGCATTAGCAGCAGGAGCTGCGGCTGCGAGTTTCGGGACGGCAGTTAAAGCTGCGTCCATTGCGGTTCCTGCGGTTAAAACTGTTGCACCAGCAACCCATAAGCCTTCTGTAGAAGTAAGATAGTCAGCTACATTACCTGCGCCTTTAGCTGCATTCCAAATTTTTTCGCCTGCTGTCATGGTTGAAGGATCACCATCACTAACTAAGTCGTCAATTTTTTCAGCAGCTTGCTTAATAGGCTCTTTTACATAAGTCAACGGATTGACGGTATCCAGAGATTTAAAGCCGTCTCTTGTACGTTTAACAACAGCACCTATTGCACTGCCGACACCGTCAACATCTTTAAAATCTCTTTTCCATCCTTCAATATATTTATCGACCGCTGTAGGATCTTTTGTTATTTCGTTCAAATGATCTTTTAATGCAGTTTCTGCTTCTTTGTCAAACTGAGCTTTTTCTTCAGGTGACATTTTGTCATATTTTGCACTCAATTCTTCATTAATCTTCTGGAATTGGAGCAGCTCAGGAGAACCCTCCTCAAAAGGTTTTTTGCCTGTAATTTGTTCAATAAAATCCAAAGGATTTTGCGGAACATTTTTAGCGCCATTTGTCATATCAATATTAACGCTTGGTTTTGTTTCCGGCTTCTGTTTTGCTTTTTTTGAAGCATTAGAATTTTGCACACCATCACTACCGGTGATGCCGCGGGATTTGTCAACTGTCATTTCAATCTCCTTAAATTTTTAACTTCACTCGTGTTTATTTTTTCTTATAAATGAGTAAAGTTATTGGAGCGGAAATAATTGACCACACTTCACCCTATCCTATCCTACCCTATCCTATCCTATCCTATCCTATCCTATCCTATCCTATCTCAGAGTATAATTGAATTTCAGCCACATTAAAACTCAACTTTACATTCCGTTACAATTATAGTTTTTATAAGTTTTGTAACAAAATAAAAAAAGAACTGCCTTACTAAAGGCAGTCCTTTTAATATCTTTTAAATTTTTATGTATTATTCAGCCTGATTTTCAGCTTTAGGCTCTGTAACAGTCAATGCAATACGCTTATCTGTAGGGTTAAATTTAAGGATATAAGTCATAACCTTATCGCCTACCTGAAGAATATTGCCATTCTGGTTTTGAAGTTCAACAACTTCGTTGTGAGGAAGCAGAGCTTCTACTCCAGGGAATACTTCGACAAACGCGCCAAAATGTTTAATTCTTGTTATAGTACCTTCAACTTTATCGCCTTCTTTTATTTGTTTTTCAGCTTCTAACCATGGATCAGGTTCAAGATTTTTTAAACTCAAAGATACTCTTTGTTTTTCATGATCAACTGCAATTACTTCAACGTCAATCTTGTCGCCTACACTCAGAATATCAGTAGGATGGTCAATCCAGCGCCAAGATAACTGAGATAGAGGAAGCAAACCGTCAATACCGCCCAAATCGATGAATGCACCGAAATCGGTAATTCTTACAACATCACCTTTAACAATCTGTCCAGGTTCAATTTGTGAGAACACATTTTTTCTTGCTTCTACAGCGCTGTCTTCATAAACTTTTTTATTAGATAAAATAAAGTTATTCTGCTGGCTGTCAAGAGTAAGAATTTTAAGTTCAATTTTTGAGCCGACTTCCAAATCAGTTTCTTTAGTACGTAACTGTGAAGAAGGAACAAAACCTCTTACACCTGAAATCTCAACCAAAATACCGCCTTTAACAATTCCGGCAATTGTACCGAGAATAGTTTCTTCAGCAGCTTTAGCTTTTTCAAGCTCTTTCCACGCATAAGCAAAATCAACTTTTTTCTTAGAAAGAAGGAATTTTCCGTCTTCATCTTCTTCTCTGATGATTAGGAATTCGTATTCTTTGCCTTTTTCAAATTTTTCTTCAACTTTTTCATCTTTGTCAACTGCTTCTCTGGTTGGTACTACTGCAATAGTTTTTGCACCAATATCAACCATAACCCCTTGACCATCGTATCCGCACACGATACCTTTTACTAAATCGCCTTTTTGAAAATTGTAATCATATTTCTTCAGCAATTCTTCAAAATCTAATTCACTTGATGTCATCTTTACTCCATTGTCTAAGACATAATCTATTAACTTTGCTACTATTTTAGCAGACGTTTGTCAATATGTAAAGGTTTTTTAAGTCCGATTAACATTTCTTAACTAATCATATACGCCAAAACGTGCATTTTAGAAAAGAATGCACGTTCGGCTATATTTTTATGTCAAATTAGGCTTTTAATGAAGCTATTAATTCAGTTATAGCATTTTCCTGAATTGTAATTTCTGCAATTCTTTCCTTGGTTTGTTCAATAAGTTCTTTCGGAGCATTTGCAACAAACTTCGGATTATCAATTCTGCCCTGGAGAGATTTCTTTTCACCTGTAAGTTTATCCAACTTTTTCTGCTGGCGTTTAATCTCTTCATTAAAGTCTATCAGATTTTCAAGATTGAGAACAATTTTTGAAGCAGAGACAACTGCCGTTGCTGTTTTTTGAGGAACAGGGGCATTAACATCTGCATAGGTGATAGTTTCTACTTTGGCGAGACGCTTGATATATGCCTCAATTGCTTCAAATACAGGTTTTTCATCTTTATCTGCTCTAATCTCAATATCGACTTTCAGTGACGTTGAGATATTAAAGCTCTGACGTACATTACGCAAAGATTTAATTGTTTCAAATACAAGTTCCATTTCTTCCGCTTCTTTAGGGAATGCAAGCTTTTCTTCATATACAGGGAATTTTGCTACAATAATTGCCTTCGCAAGAGTTCCTTCATCATATTCAGAAAGACCATGCGGGATTAATTGCCATACTCTTTCTGTAATATGAGGCATAATCGGATGAAGCATTCTCAACGACATATCAAGAACATATCTCAATACACGCTGGGTATTAGCCCTCAATTCAGCATCTTGCAGCTGAATTTTCGCAATTTCAACATACCAGTCGCAGTATGAATTCCAGAAGAAATCATACAAGACATGGGCAGTTTCGCCGATTCTGTAATCTTTGATATTGTCATTAATTTCCTTAGCAGTTGAATTCAGCTTATCCAAAATCCACTTATCTGCAATAGTAAGATTAGCAAAATCAATTTCTTTATTGTCAACACCCTCAAGGTTCATCAGCACAAATCTTGATGCGTTCCAGATTTTGTTAGCAAAATTTCTGCCGTATTCAAATCGTTCATCACTGATTTTAATATCCTGACCGCCGTAAGTACAAAGTGAAGTCATCGTAAAACGGAGTGCATCCGAGCCGTATTTGTCAATAATTTTAACAGGGTCAATTGTGTTGCCTTTTGATTTAGACATTTTCTGACCTTTTTCATCTCTGATAAGCCCATGGATATATACAACAGGGAAAGGTGCTTTTTTGGTAAATTCAAGCCCCATTGTTATCATTCTGGCAACCCAGAAAAATATAATATCAAAACCGGTTACAAGAACTGATGTCGGATAGAATTTTTTAAAGTCTTCGCTTTCAGTATCAGGCCAGCCCATAGTTGAGAAAGGCCACAAACCGGATGAAAACCAGGTATCAAGAACATCACTATCCTGAGTATACATTGTAGGATCCGGATTTTCTTTTGCAACAACCATTTCGCCGGTCTGATTATGGTAATATGCAGGGATTTGGTGACCCCACCATAATTGACGGGAAATGCACCAGTCGCGTATATTTTCCATCCAGCCGAGATAATTCTTTTCCCAGCGTTCAGGAACAAACTTAATTCTGCCGTCTTTTACTGCGGCAATAGCTTCTTTTGCAAGAGGCTCCATTTTGACAAACCATTGTTCTGAAAGAAGCGGTTCTATTGTTGTTCCGCAGCGCTGGCATTTACCAACATTGTGTTCATGATCGCGTGTTCTGAGAAGAAAATTATTATAAGAAAGCATTCCAATAATTTTTTCTCTGGCTTCATATCTATCAAGCCCGTGAAGTTCCGGAGGAACAGCTCCGCATGCTTTCATTTTGCCTTCTTCGTCTATAACCCATACAGGGCTTAAGCCATGGCGTTTGCCGACTTCAAAGTCATTCGGATCATGAGCAGGGGTAATCTTAACCGCACCGGTACCAAAAGATTTGTCAACATACTCATCAGCAATAATAGGAATTTCCCTGCCTGAAAGAGGGATTATAACTGTTTTTCCTATAAGTTCAGAGTATTTATGATCAGACGGATGGACAGCAATGGCAACATCGCCGAAAATTGTTTCAGGACGTGTTGTTGCAACAATAATTGCCCCGGATTCACCTTTAAGAGGATATGAAATTTCCCACATATGCCCCTGTTCAGTTGCATATTCGGTTTCAACATCAGAGATTGCTGACTGGCAGCGAGGGCACCAGTTTACGATATATTTGCCCTTATAAATAAGTCCTTTCTCATAGAGTTTAATAAATACTTCTTTAACAGCATCAGAACAGCCTTTATCAAAAGTAAATCTTTCTCTTGAACGGTCGAAAGAAGCACCTAAACGTTTACACTGATCAAGGATTGCAGATTTATGGTCATTTGCCCACTGCCATGTTTCATCAAGGAATTTTTCACGCCCCAAATCGTGACGGGAGAGCCCTCTTTCGCGCAATTTTTTCTCAACAACATTTTGTGTAGCAATGCCCGCGTGGTCTGTACCAGGAAGCCACAGGGTTTCATAGCCGCTCATTCTGTGATAGCGGGTAAGAATATCCTGTAAGGTTTCATCAAGCGCGTGTCCCATATGAAGCACGCCTGTAACGTTAGGCGGAGGAATTACGATAGAATAAGGCGGCTTTTTACTTTTTGCATCAGCCTTAAAAAATTCACCATCTTCCCAAAACTTATATATTCTTTCTTCAGTTTCCTTTGCATCATAAACTGTAGGTAAATCGTCTATTTTAGTTGCTGTCATTATAAATCCCTCTTTTATTATCCGTATACCAAAACCTTAGCACAAAAAGCAGAATTATAAAAGAGATATTTAGCAAATTTTACCTTCCGCACAAGCACATATTTCCACTGATTGAATTATAAAAACTTCTGATTATTGTAGTATAACATTGTTATGAAAAAGATTTTTTTAAGTATTATTCTATGTCTATTTATGTCGCAAACAGTGAAGGCATTCGAAATTCCATCAGGCCTTCCGGCAGATATTTCACAGCAGGAAATCAATTCCTATCTGAACAAATCCCAGCTTGGAATGCCTTACTGGCAGGCGCTTAATCAAGATTTACCATTTTTGCTTATTTTTGCTAATTCCAACCATCTTTTTTCTCTTGTAAGACTGGCTCCAATCGGTCAGATGGTATATGAAGAATTTAAAGGCAAATACAATTTTTGTATTCTCAATACCAGATATAAAGAGAATGAAGATTTTGCAAAATTATTCAATGTAGAAGAAGAACCTGCTCTATTTATAATTAATACCAAAACTAAAACATATACCTTCGTAGACAAAAAATATTATAATAAACGAAAATTACGAAATATATTAAACATATATTCCTCTCAGACTGAGCAATAAAAAACAGAGCCCGTATATGGCTCTGTTTTAGTTTTTCATAAATTCTGCATCTATGCTTTTGGAATAGAATTTGCAATAATCTCCATTTCTTCAAGAGAAGCGTAAACAGCGTGGCATCCGCAGTCAACATACAAAATTTGACCTGTTGTGCCAGTTGATAAGTCAGAAGCCAAATACAAGCCGGCTTTACCAACATCTTCCAAAGAAACATTTCTTCCGAGAGGAGCTTTTGCAACAGCAGCTTTAAGCATTTTATCGAAACCTGAAATACCTTTAGCTGCAAGAGTTTTAACAGCACCTGCAGAAATACAGTTAACTCTGATACCTTTTTTGCCAAGATCTGCTGCCAAATATCTCATAGAAGATTCCAATGCAGCTTTAGCTACACCCATAATGTTATAATTTGCAACAACGTACTCTGAACCAAGGTATGTAAGAGCAAAAATTGATCCGCCTTCATTCATAATAGGTTCTGCATGTTTACAAAGAGAAATTAAAGAGTAAGCGCTTACACCCATTGCCAAGTCCCAGCCGGCACGAGATGTATCAATAAATCTGCCCTGCAAATCTTCTTTTGCGGCAAATGCTACAGCATGAACTACAAAATCAATTTTGCCGTAAACTTTTTCACATTCTTTGAATACAGCAGCAACCTCATCTTCTTTTGTGACATCACAATTCATGATGATTTTTGCGCCCATTTCTTCTGCAAGAGGTCTAACGCGTTTTTCCATTGCATCGCCTGCATATGTAAATGCAATATCAGCACCTGCTTCATGAAGCTGCTTTGCAATAGCGTAGGCTATACCATGAGTATTTGATACTCCAAAAATAACCCCTTTTTTACCTTCCATTAATTTCATGTTTATATCTCCCTCTAAAATTAACTGACTAAAACACATAAAAATTTTATCAAAAATAAAAATTTTAAGCAAATCTAAACTAAATAATGTAAATATTAACAAATGTAACAAACTTTAAACATGGTGAAATCAAGCATTTCAGGGAAACTTTATATATTTAGAGAGTATAAATTTCGGAGAGCTTTACTTTGAGTGTTAACAACGTAAATAATCTGAATAAGGCTGATTTAGTCAAACTCGCCCTTGCAAAAAAGAGCGGTAAAACTGAAGCAAATAAACCGGCTTACATGACTAAGAACGGTTCTGTTTTTAATGCTCCTGCTCCAAACTCTTCAAACAAAACAAGTTCTACAAGTACAAAAACCTCAACTTCTTCAAATTTAGACAAGCTCAATGACGCACAAAAGTCTTACGAAGATATTGATAAGTTAAAAACCACAAAAGATGTAAGAAATGCAATTTCTGATCTTGAAAATGACATGCAGGGCATGAACTTTATTGAAAAAGCCCGTGCAAGAATAAAAATGAAAAAGCTTGAAGAAAAGAAATCAGATGTTGCAAAACAAGAATATGAAAATTCAATGAATAACTTGAAAAGCATTGCCAGCGGCAAGGGCAGTGTGGATAGCAAAAGTTCTTCAAGTAAAACCGCCTCTACAGGAAGTGAAGGCGGTCATGCCAGTGTTTCTGAAGGCAAAAAAATGGCAAGCGATGCAGAAGCTGATCAAAAAACTGTTAAAGAAGGACAAGCTCAAACAGAAAAAAATACCCAGCAGATGAATACCTTGTCAAAAAAATCAACAAAATTGAACAAAGATTTGAAAAAATCTGAAAAGTCTTTTAATAAACAAATCCAAAAAGGAACAAAAGAAGTTCAATCAAATCAGGCTAAAATATTAAAAGAAACACAGAATATTAATGATGCACAAATGGAAATTGCATCAATGCAATCTGAACTCGAATCCCTGACAGCAGACAGCACCGGAGTTGGAGAGAAAAGTGCATTTTCACTCAAACTTGCAGGCGAAGCAAGTGACCCTGGAGTTAAAAAGAATAATTCCGTAGCCTCAACAGGCGGAGGGAATGCAGAAAGGATTCAGGAGCTTTCTGAAAAAATAGGTCAAAAATCTGATGCAATGACTGCAAGCGGAGCTAGCATACAAAAGCTTCAGGAAGCAACCGGCAAACGTATTGCCACAATGAACAGAGTAACTTTATCGCAATCAAAATATTATCTAAAACAACAAAAAGGACTTGAAGCTAATCAGAAGACATCTGATAAAGTATTAAAAGTAGCAGAAAAAATTGATGATATAAGCCAGACAGTTACACAGGTTGGTCAAATTACCCAAAAAGTTGGGCAGGGTATGATTATTGCCGGTCAGGCAATGACATCTAACCCGTTCACTGCAGCCGCAGGTGCAGCATTAATCTCAGCAGGCGGCGTAACAGAAAAAGTTGGTACTGTAACAGAATTAGTCGGTAACTACGGTTCCGCTGCAGCTAATATCACTAAGACAGCCTGCCACGTTGCAAACGGAAACTTTGCAGCAGCATTACAAAGTGCCGGCAGCGCAATTCAATCTACAGCAACTGCAACTAAAGGAACAAAAGAATTGGATAAGAGCTTTAAGGGTATAGACGATCAGGTTAAGAATGCTCAAGACCAGTTAGCAGCAGGTACCGCAGCTAAACAGGCAGCTAAAGATTTAGAAGCAAAAGGTGCTCTTGACGGTATGACTAAGAAACAAGCTGCAGCCGGTATGAAAGAAGAACTTTTAGGACAAATGCAAAATGGTCAGGTTGACGGCAAAGAATTATTAAATCAGGTAAAAAATAAAGACACTATTGGTCAGGCAGTCGGAACAGCACAGGGTACATTCGGTAATGTTCAGACAACATTTGCAAATGCAAAACAAGCCGGATTAAATAATCTTGCACAATCAGGCAAAAAAATAACTGAAAAAAGCACTAAAAAAGCAATTAACGGTTCATATAACCAAAGCCTCGCACAACAAAAGTCAAACAGATTAGCTAAAGCCACAGGCGGCATGACTAATCCTATAAAAGGAAAAACTTCATCATATGATAATGCAATGAAAGTTGGAAAAGGTCTTTCAACACTTGGCGCAAAAATGAATCAGGGTACACAGCAGGCAGGCAGACCACAGAGTAAAAACTATACAATTCCTAATTATACAGTAAATACCGCTATGCTGGAAAGAGGTAACAAACTTTTAAGGCGCAGAGCTTAAGCTTAATATATTATAAAATATAAAAAAGGCTGATTTCAAATAATCAGCCTTTTTATATAATTATTGATTTAGTGTTAAGTCAGACGGAGCATCAAGCAAGAGGTTCAGATAAAGGAGTTTGTTTGCAGTGGCTTCATCAAGATTAACAAACTCTGCACCTGCTCTTGTATCTGTAGCAGAAATAATTTTTACGTCTGCCGCAATATCTAAATCTCCGTAAGAAATCTCTACAGGAATAACTTCTCCGACTTTTAACTGTTTACTGTGTTTTACTGCAATACCGCCTCTTGATATATCAACAAGACCTTCGATTTTACCGCCTTCATTGCTGATTAATTCAACCGGTTTATTAGTATGATTTACATCAAATCTTATATATTGACGTTTATCAATTGTAGGAATATTATCAGAAACATCTTTTCTTTGAATATAAGTTTTGTAGTCATCGTTCTTTTCATATCCCGGATCATCATCTGAGTCAGCATCAGTATCGGCGTCAGCATCAGCATCTGCATCGGTATCAGAATCCGCATCAGCGTCGGCATCGGCGTCTGCATCAGCGTCACTATCTGCATCACTATCGGCATCCGCATCCGCATCTGCGTCTGCATCAGCATCCGCATCGGCATCGGCATCCGCGTCGGCATCTGCATCAGCGTCTGCATCGGCATCCGCATCCGCGTCGGCATCAGCATCCGCGTCCATATCAGCATCTGCGTCAGCATCAGCATCCGCGTCAGCATCAGCATCCGCGTCAGCATCGGCATCTGCGTCTGCATCTGCATCAGCGTCACTATCTGCATCGGCATCGCTATCTGCATCAGCGTCAGCGTCGGCGTCGGCATCGGCGTCTGCATCTGCATCCGCGTCGGCATCGGCATCGGCGTCTGCATCAGCATCGGCGTCTGCATCAGCATCTGCGTCGGCATCGGCGTCGGCGTCTGCATCAGCATCTGCGTCGGCATCGGCGTCCATATCAGCATCTGCGTCAGCATCGGCATCCGCGTCGGCATCTGCATCAGCGTCAGCATCAGTATCGGCATCGGCATCAGCATCCGCGTCCGCATCAGCATCCGCGTCTGCATCCGCATCGGCGTCACTATCTGCATCGGCGTCACTATCTGCATCGGCATCGCTGTCTGCATCGGCGTCTGCGTCGGCGTCGGCATCTGCGTCGGCATCGGCATCCGCGTCGGCATCGGCATCTGCGTCTGCATCAGCATCCGCGTCAGAATCGGCGTCCATATCAGCATCGGCGTCCGCATCACTATCAGCGTCGGCGTCGGCATCGGCATCCGCGTCGGCATCAGCGTCTGCGTCTGCATCAGCGTCACTATCTGCATCACTATCCGAATCATCATCTTCTTCAGGAACAATTAAGTGATCATCATCTTCATCAACATACCCTGGTTTGTCTTCCTGAACGCTGCCGCCTTCATAATAATTTCTTTCATTAACATCTCTGCCAATTTCAGAAACATCATCAGGTCTTACTGCATTTGCTCTGATTGTCAAGGTTGAACCATCAGGTTTTGTCATTGCAGTTCTGTCATCATATACCCAGTATGTTTTGCCTTCTTCGTTTCTGTCTTTACCCATATAGAAACGGTAACCGCCAGCATAGATGTTATCTGCTGTTAATGTTAAATCTTGTTTTCCATCCTCTTTATTACCGGAAACCTGACCATTTTTAATAATCAAATGAGAGTCAGCCCAGTGATGAACACCATCAATAACTTCTTCATCAACTCTTGTATTTGGGTTAATATCAAGAACCTTAATATCAGCGCTTTCTGCAACAATATTTCCGTTTGAGCCATAATAATCAACCGGAGTATTAGGGGTCTGTCCTAAATTATTTATATACATTTCAGCGCCGCGGGTAACTACATTAATCTTTTTGCTTGCATTTATTTCGTCAATATAAGTATTGCCTGAAAATTCTGCATTGATTGAACCGTTTCTTGCAATCATTGTACCTACATTAGTGTCGTAGGCATCATCCTGTCCTTTAACATTAATATCGCCGTCTTTGGTTAACATATTAACAGTATAATCAGAGTTTGGTGTATAAGTAAGGTCTCCGCCATCTGAAATATCATAACCGTCTTTATTAAATTGTCCGGCTGTCTGGTTAAATGTAACTTTGTTATCTTTAGTACCAATGCTTCCGCTTGCAATCATCGAAATGCCTTTACCCTGAACATTAGCTTTTGAGCTGTCTTTTGAAGCATTTATGATATTGTAAGGGGTCTGGCCTTTTACAGTTGAATCTGCAAGAAGAATAGCTTTACCATCAGCGTTGATATAATTTAACTTCATGTCGGAATTCAAAGCAGCCAAATTAATTACAAGGTCATTGGCCTTATTCTGCTTAGTAGTTACTGCTGTATAAGTTCCGTCAACATTTGCGTTAATTGACTTAGTCAAATCTCTGGCATCTGGTCCGACTCCGGCAAAAGCATCAGCATCAGTACCAATTGTACCGTCTGTTACATTAATATTTAAGTCGCCTCCATTTTTAGTTTGAATAAGAGTTTTTACAACGCCTTTGTTTAAAAGATTTCCATTTGTAATCTTAATATTAACATCCCCGTCTGATGAAATGTAGTTATCATTAGAAGTGTTATCACCGATTACTACATCTGAGTTCTGGTTGTTAATATCAACACCATTAGCTCTTACCAGCCCTTCAATGTTAATACCGCCGGTACCGGAATTATTCATTGTCAGCTTATTAGTATTATTTTTAACAAGACCAGTACTTTCGATATTAAGCGCGCCATTGGTGTTGGTAATTGTTGAATCATAGCCATCGGAATAAACATTACCTTTAATAGTGATACCGCCTGCGCCGGTGTTATTTATTGTCAGTTTTCCGTTTTTATTGGAAACAGCATTATTTGTGTTTTCCTCAAACTGATCAATCAAAATACCGCCAGATGCAGAGTTATCAATAGTTAAGTTACCTTTATCCGCTTCAACCTGACCTGAAACAATTTCAATACCTTTAGTACCTTCATTTTTCAGAGTTGTATTGCCGTTTTTGGTTCTGATATAGTTGTTAACAACGATTCCTCCTGAGCCTTTGCTTGTGATATTAGTATCACCGTTAATATTATTTACCCATCCTGAATCTGTAACATTTATACCGCCATCATTACTTGTAATATTAAGTTCACCATTTGCGTTACGAATAGAGCCGCTGATGTTTACGCCGCCTTGTTCGCTTGTAATATTTGTATTACCTCTGGAGTTAACAGTACCGCTTTCAATAGAAACCCCTTTTGAGCCTTCGCTTGAAATATCAATATTACCTGCTCCAAAGTTTTTAACAACACTGTTAGATGCAATTTTAACACCGCCATTGCTGCCATAGGATGTAATTTGGATATTACCGTTTACATTCTGGAACTCATTTCCCACAATCATGGCATCAGTGTTTACAAGTTTCTGGAATAAGGCATCAGCCTGAGCATTTGAAGTAATCTGGTCGCCATTTTTAACACCTGCCATTAAGTTTGCGCCGGAATTAACATTTACATCAGCTGCGGCAAGATGGATTGTATCTCTGGCAACAATTTTACCGTTAATTTCAATTGTTCCTGTACCTTTGTCTGTCATAAGAGCATTAAATTCAGGGGTGCCTTCTGCCGCCAAAATAGGGGCATTTGTGTACATATTACCTTTAAATTTTGTATACTGTTCCTGAGAAGGGGTCAACACTGAAAGAGAACCAACGTTTAATACACCGCTGGCACCGACAACAACACCGTTAGGAGAGATGAATACAGCCTTTCCGTCATAAAAATTACCATCTCTCATAGTATTAACAATACCGTTTATGTTGACTGTATTATCTACAAAGTTAACAAATTTTGAAACATTTTCCGAACCGTATTTGAAAATTAAGTTAGCAATATCACCTTCTGATAAGTTAAAGTTTTTATATTGTCTGTAGCCAATATCACCATTATGGGCAGAAGGAGCCAGGTCAAAAATTGTGTTGCCGTTAGCACCTGTTGTTATATTATCACCATGGACAGAACCGGCACCGGTAATATTACTTGCAACAACTGCCATCGGCACAAATGTCTGCTGAGCCATCATTGAAAGTGATAATAAAGAAACCACTATTCTTCTTTTTTTAGAGGTGATGCGAGCCATATTAACTTCCTTTCAAATATTTGTTTTGATTTATTTCTTAATTCGGCTTAGTATTTCAATGTATTCTATACTATTATTTTAGCAGATATACTTTAAATATCCATCGGCATTGTCAATATTTTTAAATTACTTAACATATTTCTTAAGCACAAAATACATTTCATAATTAAATAAAAAATTAAAAACGAAAATAATTGCTATTTTATTAACAAATGTTACGCAGTATTAATTGCAGGATTTTTGGAAGAAAGCGCAGCGTACAACGTAATAAGAGGCATAAAATACTCCCATTAAAAGACACATCTGAAATATAGCCGGAATATATATCATGTTATGTATAATTTCATACATAACGCCCATCGGAATAAATGCGAAAAGCATGCTTAATAGTATTCTGTAAGGATATAAAAGTCCCAAATTTGGAAGCACTATTATAACACTCAGGAAAAAATACAAAAAGTTTGCAGAAAGGGTTGCAATCCCAACTCCTTCTAGGCCGTATTTTGGAATTAATACAATATTTAATACTATTCCCACAATTCCGGAAAACAATTTGATAATAAATTCAATATAAGTTTTATTTGCAAGGTGATATTGGAGAGTAGTGTAATCAGTCAACCCCATAAAAAAAGTACCAAAAGCAAAGTACGGTATAATGCGATAAGCTTCGTGAAACTTCGGATTTGCCAGCATACTAACAAAATCAGAAGCATATAAAGACATTACAGTAATAATCGGCATTGAAATCAAAATATAATATCCTGTAAATCTTGAAATAATAGGTCTTACATCTATCCGTTCTTCATACATCCGTATAATACGCGGGATTGCAGCAACAGTTATTATTGAAAAAATAGTGAGTAATAGCGGCAAAGTAACACCATACGCAACACCCACATAACCAACATCTGTAAACCCGCTTATATTATTCATAATAAATTTATTACTCTGATTTATAATCCAGGCGGACAAAGAAGTAGCCGCAATAGGCACACCGTATGCAAAAATAGGAAGTAAAACTTTCCAGTGGAGTTTCGGCACTCTGAAATAGGCGAGGATTCTGCTTTGGTACATCAATAAAATATCAATTAACGTTATTGATATACCCATTCCCAAAAGTAATGCAAGCGCGCCCATATGGAATGCTTTTATAAAAAATACAGACAACCCGATTGTCAATATCTGGTTTAGAATAGTTGAAAATGTAAAGGCTATTGATTTAAGCTGAGCCCTTAAAAGCTGAAACAGCAACGCCCGTATTGCAACAGGTATAATGAGGAATAATATTGCAATAAAATATTTTGCTTCTATATGAAAAAATGAATAAAAATTATTTCTGAATATGAATGCCAGCACAAACATTGCAGCAACATTTATAACAAGTATGGAAACAAGTACAGACAAATACCTTGGCAAATCCTGCGCAAGCTGGTGCTGCCTGAAAAATCTTAAACCGGAAAGACCTACCCAGTCAGAAAAAATAATACACAGGAATGATAAAAGAGCTATAGAAAGAGAATACAATCCATATTGCTCAGGAGGGAGAAGGCTTGTATATACAGGTACAATTACAGCATTTCCGAGCATGCCGCAAATCTTTGACGGCGAATACTTCAGCATATCTTTAAAGATTGCAGTAAGCTGTATTCTTTCTTCTTCCGAGTTAGCTACGAATTCCATCATTAACCTTTTGAGATAATTCTACACTAAATTTTCAAATTAGTCATCCGGTTAACACACTATATTAAAAAATATTATTGATTATTATTGAATTACACCGAATAAATCATACTCATCGGCATTGTCAATCAAAACATTTTCAATATCGCCCGGAACAACAGGTCTGTCCGTTTTGCCGTAGACTAGTCCGTCGATTTCAGGCGCATCGTGCTGGGAACGCATAATTACGACACCGTCATCTGTAAAACCTTCGACAATACAAGGCAGTATTTTCCCGATATAAGTCTGATTGATTTCATATGATATTTGCTGCTGCAAAGCCATCAACTCTTTATAGCGTTTATGCTTCAACTTTTTAGGAACCTGATGCTCCATAGAGTAAGATGTCGTATTTTTTTCGCGTGAGTATTCAAAGACGCCCATTCTATCAAAACGTGCACGTTTTACAAAATCATAAAGCTTTTGGAAACTTTCTTCAGTTTCTCCCGGATAACCGACAATAAATGCTGTTCTTATTGCAACACCCGGGATTTTATCTCTGAGTTTTTTTATTAAAACTTCATAGTCAAAAACTGGTCTTCTCATTGCTGTTAAGATTTCCGGATCATAATGTTGAAGCGGCAGGTCAATATATTTAACAACCTTATCAAGTTTTGCAATTGCATTAATAAGTTCATCATTGAGTTGTGATGGATATGCGTACATAATTCTTATCCAGGAAATCCCTTCAACGTTGTTCAATTCTTGAAGCAGTTTTGCCAGAGAAGTTTTACCGTAAATATCAATTCCGTAACTTGTTGTATCCTGTGCAATAAGTACAATCTCCGTTACCCCTTTTGCAGCAAGTTCACGAGCTTCTTCTACAATATTTTCAATAGTTCTTGAATGATATGCTCCTCTCAGCTGGGGAATTATACAGTATCCGCAATGGTAGTTGCAGCCGTCAGCAACTTTAATATATGAACTTGCTCCCATTGTTATCTGCTGTCTTTTTACACTTTCAGGGTATATATATTCAGGCTTTTCCGAGATTTTTGCTACATACTCATCCTTATTTTTATTAAGAACCTGCTCTACTATAGAAACAATATCTTTAAAATCAGATGTTCCGACCATAGCACAAACTTCAGGAATTGCTTCTTTCAACTCACTTTTATATTTCTGTGGAAGGCATCCTGTAACTATAACCTTTTTGCCATCATTAATCATTTGCAGAATAGACTGAACTGATTCTTGTTCAGCATCATGAATAAATGAACAGGTATTCACAATAACCAAATCGGCATTATTATCATCCAGTGTAACTTCATAACCTTTGTCTGCAAGAAGACCCAGCATAAGTTCGGAATCTACCAGATTTTTAGCACAGCCATGATTTATTAAAGCTATTTTTTTATTCATACATATACCTCTTTGACATAACTTTAGCATGAATATAGCTTTTTGTAATTAAGCTGTGAGGTAATAAAAGCACACATATAATTCATAGGAACAATTTTAAAATTTTACTTTATCGCCTTTGGCATAATTTGTATAAACAAATTCATCCTTTCCAGACAATATATTTTTTAAACTGTCCCTCCCAGCAAACTTCCAGCCTTCAACCTTAACTCTTTGTTTAGTTACTTGAAGCCCAAAAGCATCTCTGCCAAACTGATTTGGATTTTTAAGACCGTTTACATCCATACGAATTAAGGCACAGCGGGTGTTTTTCCATGTTATAGTTTGGTTTGTACCGTCAGGATTTTTTATAGGTCGTCCGTATTCATCAGTAGCAACATCTTCCTGCATTTTATAGCAATCCGGATTGTTGTATTGATAAACAGCAAGAACGGCTCCGCTGTTTAAAATAATTTTAGGATAGTTGGCTGTATCTACCACAGTTTGACCAGAACCGGCATCAACCTTTGTTGTAGCAAATTTTATATCATAATAATATTGTGCACATCCTCTTTCTGTTTTTGATTTACACAACTTAGCACCGTTAAAATATTTAACAAACTTTTCTGCGGTTTCTATTGATGTATTATTAGGATCAAAAAGAACTGAATTATCGCCTACAACACCATAATCAGTCTGAGCTCTTAATACAGCATTACTTACATCAGAATATGTCTTTTTTATTCTGGAAATCAGTTCTTTATCCTGATTTTTTTGTATAAGTGTCGGCATTGTCATTGCAGCTACAACACCTATAATACCAAGTGTTATTAAAACTTCGGCCAAAGTAAATCCATTTTTCATAATCAACCTCCGATTAAATAAAAAGACATTAATTAATTCTATTATACACTATATAATGTATCAAGTCAATTGTTTTTATTAATATTGCATTAAATAGTATCATTATAAAATGAGCATTGAATATCAACTTGAAACAGAGAATTTAAAAGAGCAGATTAAATTTCTTGCTGCAATACAAGGTATAACTATGCTGAAATTGAAAGAAGAAGTTAACCACAAATACGGAAAATCAGACAGCATAAGAAATCTTGGAAACAAACTCCGAAATAATACATTCAGAGTTTCAGAGCTTGCAGAAATTGCCGATGTACTTGGTTATGATATTATTTTAAGAAAAAAGTCCTCTCAAAATAGCTTAAACGGAGCTAATTCGTTTTTTCAAGCCTAATTGCATCAATTTATTTATTATATCAGGTGGTAGTTTAGAAATTTGCTCTGCAACAAAAGCATCTAAGCCTATAGTATATGAAATTTTAGGGTCTTTGGCTGCTGTAATTTTTTTGATGAGTGCTGTAACCTTTGAAACAGGCAGCCCTTTTTTGCCATTTTTTAAAGCATTTGCTTCCATAAAGTGCATTTCTTTTGAGTATTTTGTATCATTTTCAAGAGCATTTTTATTTAGGTCTATTGATTTTTCCCACAAAGGCGTTGCTATTACTCCAGGTTTAACAGAAATAACCTTGAGCTTACCCTGCATTTCAACGCTCATTGCGCTGAACAAAATATCAAGCGCTCTTTTCGATGCACAATAAGGAGCAACAAAAGGAAAAATTCCAAAGCTTGCCATAGAACTTATATTAATCACTCTGCCGTTTTCCAGTAACGGCAGGAGATTTTGTGTAAATTCAAGATGTGAAAAGGTATTAACCTCAAACTGCCGTCTTAAACGGCTGGCTCCCATATGTTCCATTGCTCCGGCAATAACACATCCTGCCCCGTTAATTAAAACATCAATTTTATCGGTTTTTTGCTTGATAAAATCTGCAGCGCCTTTAATTGTATAAGGTTTTTCCATATCAATAAAAAACGGGATTACGTTTTTCATAGAAGCAAGTTCCGCCTCGTATTTAGGATTACGGTAACCGGCAAAAACTACACCTTCTTTTGAAAATTCCTCAAGAAGAGCTCTTCCTATACCGGATGTTGCACCTGTTATTACATAAGTCTTCATAAGCTTTATCTATCCTTAGGATTAGTCTGACATATAAGAACCAAACAACGGAAGATATAACGCCAATGCAAGTGTTAATACGATAGAACCAATTACAATCAACATTAACGGTTCAATCATCTTAGTCATTGTATCGATAATATCATCGAGCTTTTTATCAATATATCTGGTTGCTTGAAGTAACATTTCACCCAAACGACCGGATTGTTCACCTGTTGCAATCATAAATAAAATCATCTTTGGCACAGAACCTGTGGTTCTCAATGCTACAGACAGGTGCTGACCTTGTTGAACCATACCGGTTGATTTTTCAATCTTTTCTTTCAATGTAAAATTTGTAAGAGTTAAATTAGAAAGATACAAACATTCAACAATCGGAACGCCTGCATCGTAAGCAACCTGCATAACTGCTACAAAGTTTGCAAAGTTTGAATACTGAATCAAATCTGATAAAAGCGGAACTTTTAAAGTAAATTCATCAATTTTACGTTTACTTGGCTCCCACTTAAATAAGAAAATGATAGATGCCGTAACCGAACCAAGGATAAACGGTACCAAATACCAGAATTTTTTCAGGAATAAACCTATATCCATGAGGGTTTGTGTAATCCAAGGAAGCTCCTTGCCCATACCGTCAAACATATCTTTAAATACCGGGAATACAAACATTAACATAACAAGTACAATAATAACCGCAAGGACAATTACAAACATCGGATACATCAATGTACCAATAACTTTACCGCGGATATTAGCCTGTTTAGTAAGCAATTCCAGCAGACGACCAAGTGTTTTTTCCAATTCACCGGAATCTTCACCGGCTTTACACAAACCTATATAAATTTGACCGAACTGGTTAGGATATTTAGCAATAGTATCGGCAAAAGTAGCACCTGCCATAATCTGGCGTCTCAGCTCTTTTGCAACAAGCCTGATTTTCAGTTTAGCAGCGTCATTTTCGATAAACATCAAGGACTCAATCATAGGAATACCTGATTGTGCAAGGATTTGGAGAGTTGAGGTAAATTCCATCTTCTCGGAAAGCCCGAGGGTTTTCATCTGACCGCCTTTTACTGAAACAGCAGCCTCTTTTTTGTTGTCGCTTCCAAGCTTTTCTTCATAAACCTTTGTAGGTAAGAAGCCTAAACTTCTGACCTTCTCTCGTGCATCACGTAAATCTTCGGCTTCAACTTTACCTTTTACAATATCTTTATTATTTTTTAGTGCTACGTAGTTATAAATTGCCATGCTTCACCTATTCATTAACAATACCGAGAACTCTGACAAATTCATCAATTGTCGTTTGTCCATTAAGAATGTGTCCCATACAGGATTGATGTAGAGTTCTCATACCATTTCTTACGGCTGCTTCCTCAATCTCAATATCATGAGCGCCGTCTGCAACAAGTTTTTTGATTTCTTTGTTAATTGTCATGATTTCATAAACACCAAGACGACCTACATACCCTGAAAAACCGCATTTATTACAACCTTTTGCGCGGTAAATAGGAGTTTTCATTAGTCTTTGAATTTCTTCTTCATCTGCTGAAATCTTACTTGCTTCTTCATATGTCGGATAATATTCCTCTTTACAGTCATCACAAAGTTTTCTAACAAGACGCTGTGCAATTACGCCGGATAAAGTAGATGCAACAAGGTAATCTTTTGCCCCCATTTCAATCATACGTGTAACTGTTGCTGCAGCAGAGTTGGTGTGAACAGTACTTAGTACAAGGTGACCTGTCAATGCAGCTGAAACTGCAATTTCAAGAGTTTCATAGTCACGAATTTCACCAACCAGAATAATATCAGGGTCCTGTCTTAATATCGCACGCATACAAGATGCAAACGTAATACCGGCTTTTGCGTTGATTTGAGATTGGTTAATTCCTTCCAGCTTAATTTCTATCGGGTCCTCAATTGTTGTAATATTAACATCTTCATCATTCAAACTTTTTAGTACAGAATATAAAGTTGTTGTTTTACCTGAACCTGTAGGACCTGATGTAAGGATAATTCCATTCGGACAGCTGACCATATTTTTAATTTTAACAATATCTTCCGGAGTACCACCGATAAGTTTGATGTTTTTATCATCGGCATTCAAACTCACAGCCGGTGCAAGTACACGAATACAAACCTTCTCTTTTCCGGCTACAGGCAATGTGTTAATACGGAAGTCATAAGAACCGTTTTTGTACTTAATAGAAAACGTACCATCCTGCGGTCTTCTGTGTTCAGCAATATTCATCCTTGAAAGAACCTTGAAACGGGCAATAACTGATGTTTCAACCTTTGAAGGTATATCAAGGACTTTAGACAGCATACCGTCTTTTCTGTAACGCACAATATAGCCGCTCAGCCTTGGTTCAATGTGAATATCGGATACTTTTGTATCAATTGCAGTTGTAATAATCTGGTTAACAAACTTTGCAATTGAACCGCTTGAATCCTGAAGTTCGCTGTCAACCATATCTGCAAGAGAGGCTTCCACCTGAAAAGATTCAGACTCTTCTTCGATCTGTTTGATAATTTGCTGGGTTTCTTTCTTGCTCTGGCTGAAGAAAGTATTCAAAGCATTCTCAAACTCATAATGAGTCATCAATAACTGCTTAGGATTTTGACCGGTTAAGTAAATAATTTCCTTTAAAACATCAGGCTTAACAGGAGTAACAACACCAAGCATTAATGTTTTGCCATCGGAAGAAATTGGTATAATTCTGTTATTTTTGATAAAGTCTTCCGGCAAAATATTAATATATTTTGACTGTGCTGCTAGCTGATCTGCCGTTACAACATCAAAACCAGTCTGGATATGCAGAATCTCTTTCAGCTGATCCAGAGTAATAAATCCCAGTTTAAATAACATTGAACCAATAGGAGTTTTGTTACGCTTGCTTTCAGCCAGTGCCTGCAGAAGCTGAACATCAGTAATATATCCTTTTTGGATCAAGAGTTCACCAAGTTTTGCCTGGACAGATTCCTGAGCATGTGTGCTGCCACCCTGCGCATTGTCCCCGCCTAAAAGTTCTGCTATCAGCTGAGATAAATCATTACCGGGTACCTGAATGAATTTTATCTGATATGGAAAGTATTGACGTAATTTTCCATTTATAGCATCTTTATCAGATGAAGCATTGATTGCTACAAAAAGGAATTTATCTTTAACACTAATTGGAACAAATTTATATTGTTCCAACAGTGCTCTGTCAACCTTATTGAGTATCTGTTTATTGACACTATTTTTTAATCTGTTTAGTAATTCATTCATTATGATATTATTCTTTACTTCTTATAAAGCATCTCTGTTAACAGTATTTTCATTTGAATCAGTCAAGATTTTCGGAGTAATCAGAATAACAAGTTCTGATTTTTCTTTTGTAGAAGTTGTACTTCTAAAGAAAGAACCAAGTCCCGGAATATCACCTAAGAACGGGATTTTATTAATTTTCTTGGATTCATATTCTCTCATCATACCTGCAACTACAAGAGTATCACCGTCTTTGATTCTGACATTTTTCAACTCAAGATTTCTTCTCTGGAGCAAAGTAGCCTGAATATCCTGAATACCTTGTTTTGCAGCTTCTTCATCAGTACTGAGTGTAGAAATCTGTTCTTTAATAATTGCATAATCAGGTTTCAAATTCAGATATACATAACCATCAGGACTGATAAAAGGTGTAACTTCGATTTTAATACCATCATCTTCTCCAATTTCATAATCTCTCTGTGTGGTAGCATTCAAAGAACCTTGTACAACCTGTGAAGTTACTGTTTTAACATAATCAGAAGTCATATCTATTGTTGATTGCTGACCATTTGTTACAAGAATACGAGGGTTAGAAATTGTTCTAGCTTTACCGTTCTGAAGCAAATAGTTGATTGTATAAACTAATTTTGCAGAATCACCGCCGTAATGCTGGGTTGGTCCAGCTACATAAATAGGATCAAACTTTGTATTACCTTCAGCATCTGCATTTATACGGAAGTGTTTACTTGTAAAGCTCCATACGTTAGAGAAGTTTCTTGAACCGTCTTCATTTAATTCTATGATTGAAAATTCAAGATATGCCTGAGGCTGCTTTTTATCATTTTGTTCAATAAATTCTCTAATCATATCAACTTGCTGTTCAGAGCCGCCTATAATATTAACAGTACCAAGCTGTGTATAATATGCAACAGATAAACCGCCAAGCCCTACAGGAGCAACTTCGCCATCGCCGCCTTCTTCTGAAGAAACAGAGCAAGCCACAGTACCTTCTCCAAGTACAATGTCGCTATCTCCGCCGCCGCTGTCTACAGCTGCACCTGTCAGAATTCCTGCCGCTCCGCCTGTGCTTCCCTCGCCTTTAATACCTGAAGTCGGAAGAAGCATGTCACAAATCATTGTAGACATTTCTGCAGGAGTCGTATGGTTTACTCTGAATACAGTTGTTACAGGTTTTTTATCAAATTGATCTATGATTTTCTGCGCGATTTTTACATCGTTTTGAGAACCGAAAATAAGGATTTCGTTTGTTGAAGGGTTTGTTGTGGCAATCTCTTTTGTAGAAAGCCCCGGCTTTTTCATACCATATATATTCTTATTCAAGAAATCTGCAATAGCTTTGGCGCTGACATATTTCACAGGAAGCACTGTCATTGCCTGTTTTGCTATACTGGTATCATCATCGGTTTTTGTAATAATCAATGTGTTATCTTCAAGAACATAACTTAAATCCGAAGTTTCCAGAACCATATCAAAAGCAGAGTTCAATGGAATATTAACTAAATCCATTGTAACTTTGCCGTCAATATCACCCTTAAATATAATATTTAATCCGGCTTTATCCGCAAACATACGCAATACCTGTTTTACATCAGAATCACGAAGACTCAGGCTTATTGGAATGTTTCTTTTGGTAATATTAACTTCGCCTTTTAAATTAAGCACTGATGGAGCTGAGCCTCTTAAAATAGGCTTATCAGCTGTATAACCCTCAGGGCTGAATGCACTTGAAGCTGTTACTGTATTTGATAAAGCAAACACTAATAACATCATTGAAGTTGAAAGTTTTTTAATTGTATTTTTCATCGCTGCTCCTGCTTATTTTACATTTCATTTATTTCTTTTTATTATTTGATGCTCCGCCAAATTTACTTGATAAATTTGAAACGGTATTGTAATTTATAGCATCTTCATCCACAACCTCGCCAACCCCGGCCTTATAAACGTTAGGACCGAGCTGAACAGTAACAGTTGTAGGACTTATAGCCAAAATTTTGTATCCATTTATAACATCTCCGGATCTAACCAGATAATCAGTATCTTCAATATTCAAAATTGCTGACGGATTGTATTTATCGTACATAATACCGGAAATCTTTGTAGCAATAACTCTCTGCGTATATTCATCCGCCTGCGGTGTCACAGGAGGTTCCATCAAATCAAATTTCAAATTCTCTTTAATTGCAAGAGCTCTGCCTTCTTTAGATGGAAGGAAAGGATTAGCTCTGCCGATACTTTCTAATGCAACATCTACCATTTTATCAGAACCTGTTTCGTCATCAACCACTGTAACAGAGGAATCTTCTCCAATCGCTCCAGGAGTTTCTCCAGGAACCTCCACCTGAGCATCAGCATTATCAAGTCCTGTATCAGCATTCCCTATATCAGTATTGTTTCCGCAGCCTGTAGCATTAAACATCAGCACTACTAAAAACAGTGACAGAAAAAAGATGCTAAATTTTTCTTTTAATGGCAATCTTTTATTTTTTATCATATCCGTATTCTATTCCACTCTCTCTTATTTTTGTGTACACCACCGATTACAATTAGATTATATATAAATATAACAAATTAAGTATCAATTATTTAGTGGATTTAATTCATAAACTCTTATAAATTTCCACAATAACTGTATTTTAATATTAGCATATTTAATTCAATATGGCAAAAATACTTCTTTTGTTAAGTTTTTTTAAAAAACTACTGAAAATTATTTGTTATTGTATGAATATATTCCAAAATCTGTGAAAAATATTCCAGATCAGCATTACCATTCAAGACCAAATCAGCAGAATTTCTAAACGGTTTTACATATTTTTCACCGGCACTTGTTATATAATCCCAATGCTTTAATGCATTTTCTTCGCTCTGGTTGCGTTCCTTGCAGGCTCTATGTATAAATCTTTCTTTTCTTACAGAATTTTCAGCTTCAACATAAATTTTTACATCAAAAATATCTTTAACCTGCTCATACATTGTAGCAATACCTTCGACTACAATAATTTTTCTTGAAGTAACGTCTTGTGCATTTGGAACTGATACTCCAGTGCCGTTAGGAAGATACATAGGAATTTTTACATCACTGCCGTTTGCCAGAATTTCCAAATCCCTCTTCAAAGTGTCAAGCTGAAAACTTGAAGGAGCATCCACGTCATAACCGTTATCTCTTAAATTATCAAATGATCCGTATTGTTTTATTAATTCTGAAATATCATTAAAATAATTATCAGTACTCAATACAGAAACAGGCATAGAAAGCTGTTCGATAATCTTTTTCAATTCCTTACAGATTGTAGACTTGCCTGATGCAGATTCTCCGGTAATCCCGATTAACAAGCGTTTATGTGGATTATTTATTAATCTTTTGGAAAAGTTTGAAATAAAATTCTCATTTACATTTATAAAAATCGGAGCACTACAACGTCTATCATAAGCCAGAATTTGTCTGAACTTTGTTTGAAGATAAAATACCAGCAATTCTCGTCCGGTGCGTGAGTTAAAATCGGGTTTTAGTATCTTATCATTTGAATTTAATTCTTTATCAATCAATAATTGCATAATTCCTAAATTCCACTTTATAAAAAATAAAGTATGTTAGAAATAATACACAAGAAAAAAAAAAATTGCTAGTCAATGTAAAAAAATAATAAAAATGTAACATTTTTAAATAAAAAACACACCTTTAAAAAAGGTGTGTTTTCAATATTTCAGGTTCTATATTAGAACATAAGACCAGCTTCACGTGCAGCATCAGCCAAAGCCTGAATACGACCATGGTATAAGAAGCCTCCGCGGTCAAATACTACACATTCAACTCCTGCTTTTTTAGCTTTTTCAGCAATAGCAGCACCTACCACTTTAGCAGCTTCTATGTTGCCGCCATGAGGCAGTTTTTCTTTTAAGTCTTTATCAACAGACGATGCAGAAGCAATTGTTACTCTGTTTTCATCATCAATTAATTGAGCATAAATATGTTTTGTTGATCTGTAAACAGCCAGTCTAGGAAATTCCTTTGTTCCGGAAATTTTAACTCTGATTGACTGGTGTCTTTTTTGAACCTGTGGTTTTCTTGCTTTTCTTTTAATCATTTTTAATTTCTCCTTTTACCCGAACCTTCTTGATAACCACTACCAAGGGTTCATACGGGCGATTGCTACTTAAATAACGGCCGGTTATTATTTCTTACCAGCTTTACCTGCTTTACGTCTGATATGTTCGCCTTCATATCTTACACCTTTACCTTTGTAAACTTCAGGAGGGCGTTTAGATCTGATATAAGCTGCAACATCACCAACTGTTTGCTTGTTAGCACCTTTTACTGTAATTTTTGTATTAGCTTCTACAGTAATTGTAATTCCTTCCGGCGGTTCAACGATTACAGGATGTGAATAGCCCAAAGAAAGGTTAAGATTTTTACCTTCCATATTAGCACGATAACCAACACCCTGAATTTCTAATTTCTTTTCGAAAGCGTGTTTTACACCGTGTACAGCATTCGCAATTAAAGTTCTTGACAAACCATGCAAAGAACGTGCCTGTCTTGAATCGTCAACTCTGGTTACAATAATATGATTATCTTCAACTTTTACATTGATTTCAGGTCTGACTGCAACAACTTCTGTTCCATTTGGACCTGTAACTGTAACCTGGTGGTCTTCTACTTTAACATCGACACCCTGCGGAATTTCGATAGGTAATTTACCAATACGTGACATTTGTTTTCTCCTTTTGGTATATTTCTAAACTATTTCAGGTCTTTCTACCAATTTCACCTGCATAATTTATTTTATACCAAAAAACCGGGTTGTCAAAGAAAAAATAATGTTAAATTACGAATAATTAAGAACTATTTCCACTTAAACTTAGGTTTTCCGCTTTCGTCAAAGCCGTTCAGAGTAATATGTTGCTGAGATTCGGCACGCTCTACTGCCTCAGCTGCACCCGGCCAATCTCGGCCAATTAAGTCATTATAAACGTGGTCGCCGGAGATTTGCGAAAAACCGTTTCCGGCAGCAAGCCATTCATAATCATCCCCTTTGACATTAACCATTGTAACGCCGGTTCGAGGGTCTGTAAATGATCCATCAGAATTCTTAATGTAACCGCGGCTTTCAAATTCAGACGAAGAACCAAATACTCCGTTCATACTGTTGTGCCAAACATCTCCTGTACATTTACTTAAGTCATAATCTTTAGAGGCAATCATATTTTCGAGCGGAGTTTTGCTGGCTGAACAGCCCTCTGTTGATGATGAATTTTTAAGTATATCGGCTTCAATTTTTGCTTTATCTTCGGCACTAATACCATCTGCGCCGGCTTCTTGTTTTTTAACATCTTCAATCCGCTTATCAAGCTTATCGCTAAGTTCCTGAACTGAGGAGGCAGACTCTTTTAAAGCTTCAACCTGATTTTCTACGGCTTCATATTGAGTTAAAATACCCTGCTGGGTTTGCAGTTCTGAATTAAGCCTTTCATAATTTGCAGAAGCATCGTCATATGTGTTAAGTGCAGTATCATATTGTTCCTGGTTTTGTTCAACATTACCCTGTATTTGGTCGCATTTTTTAGCTAAATCTTTGTATTTGGATTCACTTTGTTGTAAATTTTTTAGAACGTTGCCTTTTGTTTGCTGTGCCTGAGTTAATGCTTGTTCTGCCTGATTAAGTTTTGCTTCTGCATTTTTCTGATATTGTTCTGCTTCTTTCAGGCTTGTTTCTGCCTGCTGCTTTTCAGTTTTAGCCTTATCAACTGCAGCCTTTGCTGCTTGATATTGAGGGTTCGGGGTTCCATCCGCCAATGTCTGAGGAGTATTTGCAAGTGAAGCCTCAGCTGATTGTAACGATTGAGTTGCCGCATTAACAGATGCCTGTGCTTTTGCTACAGAACTCTTAGCCGATGAAAGTTCATTTTGAGCTGAAGATTTATTTTTTTCTTCTGTCTTTACATTCATACAGGCCTCATTATATTCTGAATTTACGGAACTTAGTTGTTCATCCATTTTATCTCTGGCTTGTATGGATGAATTCAAATTGCTTTTATTTTGTTCAAGTGAAGTTTTGGCAGCTTCACTTTCATTTTTGGCGCTTCCGGTTTGAGTTTCCAGACGAGATACATTTGCTTCAGCAGTAGCTTTTTGATTTGATAATTCACTCAAATTTGCCTGAGCCTGAGCTAATGCCTGATTAACTTTTACAGATTCATTTGCAAGTGAAGGTTTCAAATTTGAAAGCGATGTTGATGACCATCCTGCATTTGAAATGGCATTACTTACAGAACTTAATGTAGATGAATCAACGCTTCCGTTAAAATTAGTGTTAATGTTTTGCGCATAGCCTGAATACTGCTCGCCAGAGGAAACACTGCTTCCGCCGCCAGAAGCAGGCATTGACATTGAAGAAGCTTGATTTGATGTATTATTACTATTTGACTGATTAGAAACTCCGTTAGTTTTTGAATCACCGCCGCCTAAAATATTATTTAAAAGCCCCATAGCATCTGCGACAGCACCCATAGTTACCAATATATTTGAAGACTGTGAAGCTTGAGTTTGTTTAGCATTTTTAGCTTCGGTAATGATAGAAGTATTCCATTTATTATAAGAGGTTGTGACTTTATTCGCAGTACTCTGAGAACGCGCACTCTTCATTTTTGCAATCATAGATTGCGTTGTCAAATTTCCTAATTTTATATCTCTCGGTGAAGTCATATCTCGCTCTCCTTATATATATAAAGAGAAAGCGATTACCAGAATTTCAAAAATAGTACACCTCGCCTCGCATGCTATGCTATGCTATGCTATGAGGTATTATCCCTTATTTGGAGCTAATTTACACCACTTTTACAAATCTTTACACTTATTAACATTTCGTAATCACAATAAAAAAGACCGGATATTTCCGGTCTTTTTTATATTTATTATTATCAAACTAGTAAATATAACAGAGAATTTCACCGCCAACGTTTTCTTTACGGGCTTTTCTATCTGTTAAAAGACCTTTACTTGTTGATACGATTGCAACACCCATACCGCCTAAAATTTTAGGTAAGTTTTGAGCTTTGCAGTAAGTTCTCAAACCTGGTCTTGAAACTCTCTGTAATTTTGAAATTACCGGTTTATGTTTTTCGTCGTATTTCAATGTAATTTCTAACACTTTAAATTTGCCGACTTCTTTTACAGAATAATCAGCAATAAAACCTTCTTCTTTTAACAATTTTGCTAATTCAATTTTTAATTTAGAAGAAGGAACTTCAACTTTTTCATGAGAAACGATGTTTGCGTTTCTTATTCTTGTAAGCATATCTGCTATAGGATCTGTATTCATTTTAATATTCCTTTTTTCTTATGCCGGAATAAACTTCCGGCGCTACTTACCAATTTTTGTCCGGTTCGGTCTTAGCCGCCTTGACGATTTTTAGCAGTTTAGCAAGGATATGTATGCCGTCAAATTATCGGGCAACTCTTATTATCTTGCTCACTCGCGATTAACGGGTTAGGCTCTGCTTATCTTGCTGTTAATCAGTCACCACCCTCAGCTCGCTCGCGCTACCAGCTAGCTTTTGTAACACCAGGCAATAAACCTTGGTGAGCCATTTTTCTCAAACAAATTCTGCACAAGCCAAAATCTCTGTGGAAACCATGAGGTCTGCCGCAGATGCTGCATCTGTTGTGCAATCTTACTACAGGGTATTTACCCTTTGCAGCAAGTGCTTCACGTCTGAGTTCTTTGTTTATCATCGCTTTCTTAGCCATGAATTTCTCCTTTGTTAATTAGTTTATCTTATAAATTTCTTAGATTATTACTACTTGTTCATCCCTTTGAAAGGCATACCCATTAATCTTAACAATTCTCTTGCTTCATCATCTGTTTCTGCTGTTGTGATGATTGAAATGTTCATACCTTTTACGAGATCAACTTCTTCATATGTAATTTCAGGGAATAATGCCTGTTCTTTCAAGCCTAATGTATAGTTGCCACGGCCGTCAAATGATTTTGCACTGATACCTCTGAAGTCACGAATACGAGGGAATACTACGCAGATTAACTTCTGTAAGAAGTCATACATTCTTTCGCCTCTAAGTGTTGCCATAGCACCAACCGGCATACCTTCTCTTAATTTATATGTAGCGATTGATTTTTTAGCTTTGGTAATAACACATTTTTGACCTGCAATTTTAGTCAATTGAGCTTCAATAGCTTCAGCAATTTTAGAGTTGTGAGAAGCTTCGCCGACACCCATATTCAAAACAATTTTGTGAAGTTTTGGAATCTGCATATCATTTTTATAGCCGAATTTTTCTTTCATTGCAGCTTTTACTTCTTTATCGTATTTTGCTTTTAAACTTTCTGTTTTTGTCATTTTCGTATTTCCTTAATTCTACGACATTAATATTATATTATCAAAAATATTAAACGTCTAATTGTTCACCACATTTTTTACAAACACGAACTTTTTTGCCGTCAACGACATCGTGCTTGATCCTTGTCGGTTTTTCGCAAGCCGGGCATACAATCATAACTTTTGAAGCATCAAGAGGAGCTTCCAGTTTGATTAAACCGCCCTGAATACCAGCCATTGGCTGAGGCTTTTGAGCTTTAGTAACCATGTTAGCGCCTTCTACAACCACTTTTGATTCTGAAGGATTAACTTTTTTTACGTTACCGATTTTTCCTTTATCTTTGCCTGCAATAACGATAACTCTGTCACCATTTTTTACATGCAAGCTTTTTTTATCTTTATCTGTCATTTAAATTTTTCTCCATTATTTTTGTAATTTTGAAACAAAATTCGACCTTTTAATTTTGTTTCTGGTTTCTTTATTCCGAATTTGAATTATTGCTTCACACATCGCTGTAGCTCATTTAGTTTTTATTCGCTCACTCTGTGCTTTTTGGTGTTCGCTTCGCGCGCCCTTGCGCAAAATTCAACTAGATAACTTCCGGAGCAAGAGAAACTATTTTCATATAGCCTTTATCTCTGAGTTCGCGGGCAACTGGTCCGAACACACGTGTTCCTCTCGGGTTGCCGTCTTTGTTGATAATTACAGCTGCATTTTCATCAAATCTGATAACTGAGCCGTCAGCACGTTTAATATCAGCCTTTGTTCTTACTACAACTGCTTTTACAACTTCAGATTTTTTAACTGCCATATTTGGAGTTGCATCTTTTACAGTAGCTACGATTTCATCGCCAACTGCTGCAAATTTTTTATTTGAGCTGCCCATAACACGGATACACAAAAGTTGTTTTGCACCTGTGTTATCTGCTACTTCTAATCTGGTTTCTTGTTGTATCATTTTTACTTTCCTTTTTACTTTAAAGTATTTTCTACTATCGGCCTCTCATTACTCTATGGTAATGCTGCCATAACCCTTTAAAAATTAACGGGCTTTTTCTACTACTTCAAGCACTGACCAACGTTTGTCACCTGAAAGAGGTTTTGATTCAATAATTCTTACTGTATCACCTTCATTACAGATGTTATTTTCATCATGAGCTTTATAGTTTTTGTTAGATTCAATAATTTTTTTGTATTTTGGATGTGGTTCGTAATCAGCTACTCTTACAACAACTGTTTTATCCATTTTGCTGCTTACTACTATTCCTTGTTTTTCTTTTTTAGGCATTTATTATTCTCCTTGGTTGCTCGCGGTTAACGAGTTACAAAGTCTTGCACTTCTGCAAGCCTTTTACTCTTTGCTCGCAATCCGCTCCTTGGTTGCTCGCATTAAACGGGCCTTCGACCTCGACCCTCTTTAACAAACATTACTGTCTGTTTAGCAGAGTGTCTTGCTCTACGCCCTCTGCTCGCAATCCGCTTTTTCTTTTATTACTGTTTTTGCTTGAGCTATTAAGCGTTTTGTTTTAGAAACAAGTGCTGTGTTTTCTAATTTGTGTGTTGAAAGTTTCATCTTGCAGTCAAATAACTGTTTTTTCCATTCAACAATTGCACTTTGTAGCTCATCAGTTGATTTTTCGCGCATTTCACTTAATTTCATTTTATAGTTTCCTTTTTCTTGTTAGTGCAAGTTAAGCTTCCAATTTAGACTTTTCTACAACTTTAACTTTGATAGGAAGTTTTTGTGCTGCTAATTCCAATGCGTTAACTGCAACATTTCTATCGAAGTATTCAAGTTCAAAAAGAATTCTGTTTGGTTTAACAACCGCAACCCAGTATTCCAAGTTACCTTTACCTGATCCCATACGGGTTTCAGCAGGTTTTGCAGTAATCGGTTTATCCGGGAAGATTTTTATCCAAACGTTACCGCCACGTTTGATTTCACGAGTCATTGCACGACGTGCTGCCTCGATTTGTCTGCTGGTAATCCAGCCTGGTTCTAAGGCTTGTAATGCATAGCTTCCAAACTCGAGTTTTGTTCCTCTTGTTTCGTGGCCTTTCATTCTGCCTTTCATCATTTTGCGGTATTTAGTCTTTTTAGGCTGTAACATTTTATTTACTCCTGTTAATTATTTTTACTTAATTTCATTTGTGTCGCCGGTTTAACTTATTCCGGACACTTACTTATTCAGCTTCAATAGCTCTTCTTTTCGGACGTCTTCCGCCTTTTTCAGAGTTATCTTTGCCTGATTTTGCTTTAATGTTCTGGTCTGCTTTTTCACCTGGCATCAAGTTGCCTTTGAAAATCCAAACCTTAACACCGATTTTACCCATAATTGTATCAGCTTCTGTGAAACCGTAGTCTACATCAGCTCTAAGAGTTTGAAGCGGAATTCTGCCTTCTTTTGCCCATTCAGAACGTGCAATTTCAGCACCGCCCAAACGTCCGGATACCATAACTTTAATACCCTGAACGCCTGCTCTCATTGTACGCTGCATTGCCTGTTTCATAGCACGTCTAAATGCTACACGTTTTTCTAATTGCTGGGCAATAGCTTCAGCTACTAATTGTGCATCTGCGTCAATTCTTGCAACTTCTACTACATTAATTGTAACCGGTTTACCAAGATATTTTGAAACTTCCTGTTTAAGTTCTTCAATACCCTGACCGCCTCTTCCGACAACGATACCAGGTTTTGCTGTTACAACAGTGATTGTAATCATTAATGCTTTTCTTGCAATTAATATTTTAGAAACACCTGCTGCATATAATTTTTTCTTAACGAATTTTCTTATTTTTGCATCTTCTGCAACAAATTCAGCATAATCTTTTACCTTAGCGTACCAGGTACTTAACCAAGGCTGAATTATACCTACTCTAAATCCGGTTGGATGTGTTTTTTGTCCCATTTTTTATACCTTTTTTTCGTTATACTAACATCTTATCTTGCCCGCTTATATTTGGTTGTAATCCCGGGCGTTTCCCTGAAATTTATCAGGGTGATGTGCCTTTGGCACCTACTTGTTGTCACTTACTTTCAATGTTAAGTGAGATGTACGTTTTAGTCTTTTGTAAATACGACCTTGTGCTCTTGGTTTTCCGCGTCTGAATGTTTGGCTTTCATCAGCAAAGATTTCGGAAATCTTTAATGATTCAGCAGAAACGCCATATTTTTCTTGAGCATTAGCAACAGCAGCTTTCAAATTCTTTTCAACTACTCTTGCTGCAAAATAAGGCATAAAACGTAACATGTCTTGAGCTTCAAGAACCTTTTTGCCGCGTACTTCGTTAATTACACGACGCAATTTTCTTGCTGTCATTTTAATATCTGTTTGTTTTGCTTTAGCTTCCATTTTTACTTTCCTTATTTTCTTTTAGCAGTCTTATCTGAACCTGCGTGTCCTCTATACATTCTTGTAGGTGCGAACTCACCTAATTTATGTCCAATCATTTGCTCAGTTACATAAACAGGAACGTGAGTTTTTCCGTTGTGAACAGCAATTGTGTGACCTAACATATCAGGTACAATCATTGATGCTCTTGACCATGTTTTGATAACTTTATGTTCTGAATTTGCATTCATTTTAGCAATTTTTTGCTGTAGAGCTTCTTCTACGTATGGACCTTTTTTTAATGAACGTGCCATTAATATTTTCTCCTTATTGGTTCAAAGGCTTTCGGGGCTTGCGCCCCATTGCCTATTTAGTTATTTTCTTATTTTTTTCTTCTTCTAACGATTAATTTATCTGAAGCTTTACCGGCTTTTCTGGTCTTATAACCGAGAGCTGGTTTACCCCAAGGTGTTTTAGGGTGTCCGCCCGGACCGGTTTTACCTTCACCACCGCCGTGAGGGTGATCGCAAGGGTTCATTGTAACACCACGAACGGTTGGTCTGATACCAAGGTAACGTTTTCTTCCGGCTTTACCCCAAGAAAGGTTTTTGTATTCTGAATTACCTAATGTACCGATTGTTGCCATACATTCTTTTCTTACCATTCTCATTTCTGATGATGGAAGCTTGATTGTTACATAATTGCCTTCTTTAGCCATTACCTGGGCTGCATTACCGGCTGATCTAACCATAACTCCGCCACGACCAGGATTAAGTTCAATATTATGAACGATTGTACCTAACGGAATTAATTCAAGAGGGATTGCATTTCCTACCTGAACCGGAGCTTCTGGACCTGAAACGATTGTATCGCCTACGTTCAAACCTTCCGGAGTTAAGATATATCTTTTTTCACCATCAGCATAGAATACTAATGAGATTCTTACGTTTCTGTTCGGATCGTATTCAATAGTTTTAACTGTTGCCGGTACGCCGAACTTTTCACGTTTGAAATCAATTACACGGTAAGATCTTTTTACACCGCCGCCTTTGTGACGACATGTAATTCTACCTGTATTATTTCTGCCTGCTGTTTTCTTTAAAGATTTAAGCAGTGATTTTTCTGGAGTTGAAGTAGTGATTTCTTGATAATCACTCTTTGTCATACCTCTTTGTCCAGGAGATGTCGGGTTTATTTTTCTTATTGCCATTTTATTTTTCTCCTTTAACTGGCTTTGTACTTCTTATGGGACATGTGCCTAACGCCCCTTTTACTGTTGGATGTCTTGGATTATTTGTGGCCCAAAACTTTTAATTTTGTTTCATAAATCAAGTTTTTCGCCTGAACGTGCCGGGGTCGCTTTTTGTTGCTAGCTGTATACTTCATTTGAAGGCTTATACAGTCCGCCTAAGCTCACACGGCGCACTTGAAAAATCCGCTACACCCCTGCGAGTTCTTCAATCGGGTCGCCTTCGATGGTTACGATTGCTTTTTTGCCGGAGTCTGTTCTTCCGAATTTATATCCCATTCTCTTTGAGTGAGAAGGCATATAAACTGTGTTTACTTTTTTAACTTTTCTGCCTGGAAAAGCTAATTCAATAGCTTGTGCAATTTCTACTTTTGTTGCTTCTTTTGATACTTCAAAAGTGTATTTGTTAAGTGAACTTGCACCTACAGATTTTTCTGTAATTACAGGCTTTTTGATTAAATCAAATAATTTTTCTGTGTTTGTTCTTTCTTTACTCATTATTTTAGCCTTTCAGTTAATTCATTAACTGCAGATTCTGTAATTACAACGAAATCTGCTTCAAGTACATCTTTTACATTTAAGTTTGACGGAAGAATTAATTTAACGCTAGGAATGTTTCTTGCTGCCAACTCAAGATGTTGGTTTTCAGCAGCCTGCAAATCAGCGATAACTAAAACTTTTCCGTTTACATTCAAAGATTTCAAAGCTTCTGCCATTAATTTTGTTTTCGGTTCTGTGATAGTTGAGAAATCTTTTACTACAACTAATTGTTCTTCTCTTGCAGATAATGCTGATTTAAGAGCCAATTTTCTGGCTTTTTGAGGCATGTTAAAAGCATAGCTTCTTGGTTTTGGTCCGAATACTACACCGCCGCCTGCAAATAATGGTGAACGAAGAGACCCGGCTCTTGCTCTGCCGGTACCTTTTTGTTTCCAAGGTTTTCTTCCGCCGCCTGCTACTTCTGCTCTTGTTTTAGCACAAGCTGACCCTTGACGTGCATTGTTTAATTGTCTTCTTAAAGCCAAGTGCATTACGTGCAAATTTGGTTCTACGCCAAATACACTTTTTTCCAAAGTGATTTCGCCTAATTTTTCTCCATTTGTACTTAATATTTCTTTTGACATTTTGTTTTTCCTTATCCTTTCTTACCTCTTGCTAGTTTAATATTTAAACTGCTTTATGTGGCAAGTTCTATAATCTTATACAATTAGTTCCACTTTGTTCTTGTAGGAACGATTGTTACCAATCTGCCTTCGCAGCCAGGTACTGAGCCTTTTACCAGTACTAATTTTTTATCAGCGTCAACTTTAACTAATTTTAATTTAGTAATAGTAACTCTTTCGTTGCCCATATTGCCGGCCATTCTTTTACCTTTAATAACGCGGCTAGGAGTTGTACCTGCACCAATTGAACCCGGTTCTCTGTGATTTTTAGAACCATGACCCATTGGTCCTCTGCCAAAGTTCCATCTTTTTACTGTACCCTGGAAACCTTTACCAATTGATTTACCAGTTACGTCAACTTTTTCTACATTGTCTAAAACTGATAATTCAATTTTGTCACCAACTTTGTAATCTTGCGGATTATCTACTCTAAACTCTTGAAGATGTCTGTAGTTTTCAAGATTATTCTTTTTGAAATGACCGATTTCAGCTTTTGTTAAGTGTTTTTCTTTAGCTGCTGTTGTACCAACCTGGATAGCATTGTAGCCGTCTTTTTCAACTGTTTTTACCTGAGTAACAACAATATCATCAACTTTAATAACGGTTACAGGAATAGCCAATCCTTGTTCGTCAAAAATTTGTGTCATTCCTAGTTTTTTACCAATTACACCTAGTGTCATATTTTACCTTTCCTGCTCACCCTACTTGGTGCGAACACAGTTTCGCCCCTGTTTCGGGATTGCATTTTCTCTTGCGAGCGCTACGTACTTTAACTAATTACTTTACCTTGAGGACTTTCACCTCTACAACCTTCCGGTTGTACCGGCTGTTCATTTTATCAGAGCCTGAACCCTGTTTCTGCCCCAGCCGGTCGCAGTTCACATTATATGCATAATGCTTATTTAGTTTTCAATTTTGCCGGCTTGAAATTACAGTTTAACTTCAATATCTACGCCAGCTGGTAAATCTAATCTGCTTAACTCTTCAGTTGTCTGTTGAGTTGGTTCGTATATATCAATAATTCTCTTGTGTGTTCTTAATTCAAAGTGTTCACGGGATTTTTTATCAACGTGCGGAGAACGAAGAACGCAATATATACGTCTTTTTGTAGGTAAAGGAATTGGTCCGGCAACTTTAGCGTCTGTTCTTTTAGCTGTTTCAACGATTTTGTCTGAAGATACATCGATTAATTTATGGTCGTATGCTTTCAAACAAACTCTGATTCTTTGTCTTTTTGTGCTTGCCATTTTTATTCCTTTTCTTTTTTCAGTATTATTACACTTACGGGTTTGTTAACTAAGGCCACCCTTGCCTTTTGCCTGGTTTCAGCTATTCAAAAATATTTCGGGTATTTGTAAATTAGATTACTCCAAGCATACAGATAGTAATACAAACATAATGTAGTGTCAACTTAATTTTTTGCTATTTGTTTAGAATTTGTAACAAAATTTTGCACTTTCTGTAAACTTTTGTTACAAAATGGAAATCAAGATTATTTAAAATTTTTTATATAAGAAAGTGAAGTACATTTATGAGGATATTTTTTAATGGATGATATTAAAATCTCCGGTGAACTTACTGCGAAAAAAAGGATTAGACGTATTAGAAATACTCAGGATGATACAAAAAAACAATGGCAAAGTATCATGAACAATATTGATAATTTAACAAGAGCAGTGAATACAAAACATTCTGATATAAAAGCAAAAAAATTTGTCACCAAAAATTCACCCGAAACTATTGAGCTGCCTGAGCAGGAACAGCTCAAAGATGAAGCTGCTTCACGAACCAGAATAACAGGTGAAATTCAAACAGCACAAGACAATCCGGAAATAAATTTTAATGAACTTATATCAAAAAAACTAAATGTTAATACCCAAATACCTCAACCAGAGCCTCAAAAGTTTGAGGAAATAAAAGCTGAAACTATTGCCAGCAACGTAATACAGCCGGATAAACCTGATGAAAAAATTGAAGAAATAAAACCATTTATGGTTAACCTGAAAGATCTTGGAATACCGTCAAAAGACACTTACTTCCTTAGCGGGGAATTAAAATCACGAGAATTTAATGTTGAGGATTTAAAGTGGTCAAGAAGAAACAATGATGAATGGAATAAAAAATGCAGGCTGGTAGATTCTTCTGTAAGCAGCATTGAAGTTAAAAATAAAAAAGATAAAATAATAGCTCACTTTGTTGATGGAAAATTTTATATTAAGAACAAAAAAGTTTCAATGGAAAAATTTCAAAAATATACACATTCAAAAGGCAAAACTATGACTGTGACTTATACTCCGGATATTCCTATAATCAATATACGCGGTATAAAAACTTCATCAACAGATATTTATAAGGATTTAATAGTTGACCTAAAACGTCAAATTCCTTCACCAGCACCTGAAATACTTCCTGACCTGAAAAGTCCGATAAAACAGATTAATTCACAACTGTATGAAAAGATAAAAGACATTGCAGACAGATTAAACTGCAATCATAAAGATTTAATCGCAATAATAAATGCTGAATCAGGTTTTAATCCTAAAGCCAGAAATAAATTTACTAGAGCAACAGGATTAATCCAATTTATGCCTAAAACAGCAAGAGGTCTTGGAACTTCTGTTGAAGAACTTGCAAATATGTCTGCGATGGAACAGCTGGACTATGTAGAGCAATATTTACAGTCAATAAAAAAAGCGGTATTCAGGAAGGATCATGCCCTTTCAGGGGCTGAACTCTATGCTCTGATTTTCCTTCCTAAAAATGCCGGCAAAGAAGCTCTCGCATTCAAAGGGCATCCATATTACGATTTAAACAAAGGGCTGGACTTAGACGGTGACGGAATTATATCAAAAGAAGACTTAAAGAACGTTGTACGTTCTAAATATATTAATGTTGAAGTAGTTTAAAAAAGCGGGCTGATTGCCCGCTTTTTTTATTTATTTTTTATTTTTTTCTGTTTCCTCTGAAACCTGAGTTTCTTCTGACGCGTCTTGTTCTTGCGGTTCATCTTCAACCTCGTCGTCTTCCAAAACATCTTCTTCGTCAGTTTCTGTTTCTTCAGCTTGCTGCTCTTCGCTGTCAGCTTCAACGTCAGCTTCGTCTTCAGAAGTTTCTTCTTCCTCTTCTTTTGCAAGCTCGGCTTCAATTTCTTCTTCATCTCTGGCTCTGAGAACCGGAATTGAAAGCATTAATGCCATCTGATCGCCATCTTGCTCAAGATTTAATTCAAGGGCTTCTTTATCCATTTCAACGTATTTTGAAAGAAGCTCAATAAGCTCTTTTCTCATACGCTCCATAAGTTCAGGTGTGAGGTTTGTTCTATCCTGCATCAATACAACTCGTAATCTGTTGCAGGCAATATCTTTTGCATTTTCTTCCTTATCAGTCTGGCGGAAAAATCCTAAAACTTTATTATATAAATTAGTAAAAATATTTTCGTTCATCTTACTTCTCCTTCCCCATTAAACCGGAAAAGAATTTTTTAACTTTTGCAATTACACCGGTATCTTCTTCCAGATTTAAGAAAGGAACATCTTCGCCGATAATACGTTTTGCAACATTATTATATGCCCTGCCTGCAAGAGATTTTTCGTCATTAACAATAGGTTCACCTTTATTAGTTGAAGTAATAATACCTGTATCTTCAGGAATTATACCGATTAGCTGTGCAGAAAGAATTTCAACAACATCTTCTACACTCATCATATCATTAGATTTAATAAGGTTTGGTCTGACCCTGTTAATTAGAAGTTTATAAGATTTGATTTCTTCCTTTGACTCCAGCAAGCCGATAATTCTATCAGCATCGCGGACGGCTGACATTTCCGGAGTAGTGACGACAATTGCTTCAGAAGCACCGGCTACAGCGTTCTGAAACCCTTGCTCAATCCCGGCAGGACAGTCTACCAGGATAAAATCAAAATCTTTCTTTAATTCTTCACATATATCTTTAAGCTGTTCTTCTGTAACAGCAGTTTTATCACGTGTCTGCGCGGCAGCTAACAGGCAGAGGTTAGGATTTTTCTTATCTTTTACTAAAGCCTGTTTTAATTTGCAGCGTTCTTCTACAACATCAACGATAGTGTACACTATTCTGTTTTCAAGACCAAGCAAAAGATCAAGATTTCTCAGACCGAGGTCTGTATCAATCATAACAACCTTTTTGCCGGCTCTTGCCAAAGCTGTACCTATATTGGCATTTGTAGTTGTTTTTCCGACTCCGCCTTTGCCGGATGTAATAACTATAACTCGACCGCTCATGGTTTCTCCTTTTTTATCTTTTTCGTTTAACGCTGACGTTTCTGGTATAATACAAGCCTGCATAACTTCCTCCCGTCTGCTTTCTACGATTCATGTAATCTGTAAATCATTATATGTTTTTTACTTACTCTGGCTTCTTCCGGAGTAAATGTATCTGATTTTTGTACATAAGGCATATTTCCAGTATCAGGACGCCTTGCAAAAATATCACCTATTCTTAATTGTATTGCATTCAGTTTTAATGCTCTGATTCTGGAATACGTATTTCCGTCCGAGCCTGCATGTGCAATCCCGCCGAGAACTCCCCAAACGGTTATATCACCTTTTGCAACAATTTCAGCCCCAGGATTTACATCGCCGATAACTACAATATTTCCCTCAGAAGTCAGGCTCTGTCCTGAACGTAGAGTTCTGTGGATATAAAGGGTAGGAAGTTTTTCTGTTTCTTTATTGTTTCTTTTAACTTCTTCGTAATCAACAACATCTTCAACTTCTTCTACAACTATTTCTTTTTCGTTATCTGGCACTGTAGTTTCTTCGGTATCTTCTTCAGGGTAGCGTTCTTCAAAGTCGCCTTCTCCGAAAATTTTATCCAGAGCAGTTTCAAGTTCTTCATTAACAGTCTGGTTGTCTTCTGCAGATGCTTCAATATTCAAAGCCGGTACGACATTTTCAATCTTTGACACTTCAATACCCAAATCTTTGGCAGAGGCTTCAGTATCCGGAGATGAAGTTGAAATAAACTCAATTCTTGACTCCATAGTTTCAATTAAAGCTTTGATACTTATGAGTTCAGAAGAACTTAAAGCCAGCTCGCCGAGTTTTAAGCAGACGTTTTTATTTTTTGCTTCCGGCATATCAAGTATACGGCTAAGTTCGTATATTATTTCAGAGGTCTTTTTTGCATTGGCTAAATCAACGATAAAGCCGTTTTCTACATATCCCTTTTCCATTATTTTCCTTCCTAAAAAATCAGCTATGACATGACCATACACAAAAAAAATTTCAACTGCAAGAAATTATTTCAAAATGTAATGTTAATCTTTTTAAGCAAAAACTTCAAGACGTTTTCTGTTAAGCCTTGTTTCAAGATCACGTTTTGATATAACACCGTCATTATCTTCATCTATAGGATTGCAGGCGTAATATGCTTCTCCGCGTGTTGTAAGCACATCCCTGCGGGCTCTGCCCGGAAGGAAAGTTATAGCATATAAATCACCTGCTGATAATTTGTCAGATGAAGAAAATGAATAGCTTTTTGCCAGTGTTAAATATTTTTCAACCAAATCTAACTGTTCAATACCTGACATCTGAGCAATTTTTTCTTTTGTCAAATTTAAACCATATACTCTGTTTAAATCAGCTACAGAATAATCTGTAAATTGAATTAACCCTACCGCAGAATTACCATTCCAGGCCTGCGGATTAATACCTGATTCAGCCTGCATTAAAGCCATTAAATCCTGCCAGTCGCAATTCAGTTTGTTAGCTACTTCTTTTGTTTTACTAATAAATTCAGGGCTCAAGTTTTTCTTAATATTGCTCATCTCAGATGCTGCTGCAGTTGATGAAACGGAAGTTGAAGATGAAACTGAAGTTTTTGATACTGCTGTACTTGAGGATGAAGCTGCGGACTTGCCTGATGATTTTTCAGATGATACAGCAGGCTTTTTGTTTTTACCTGTTAAAGTATTCATTAAAGAGGAATATGCACTGCTCCAATCGCTTGAAGCTTTGCTATAAGCTGAACTGTCAAAAGTCACATCAGGCTTTGAATCAATCCGGGTAGAAGTATTATTGGAATTGTAATTATAAGAAGGGTAAGTGCTATAGTTAATCTGCGGCATTGAAAATAATGAAGCAGAAAACATCGGATTAAACATATTCATCATAAAGAAATTTCCCATAGATGAATTGTATCCGTTTACTGCACCTGCCATAAACGGGTCCATAACCGGCATAAACATACGGTTATAACAGCCGCCGAACATATTGGCGCCGTAAAAATAATTCATATTAAAATTAAAGCTGAAGCAACTCATAACTTTCCCTGAATTAATCCCCGTTATATATATAAACAAATTTTTGATTACAAAATTGACAAAATTTATACCATGTTGTAAAAAAATATTAACAATTACTTATATTAACTTATGTAAAAATTTATTTTTATTGTATTATTTAATACAGGGTAAGAGATTAATTATGTTTAATGAGACGAAAACACACGAAATTACAGTCGACGTTGTTATTTTAACGATAATAAACAACGCAATTCAGGTACTGCTGGTAAAAAGATTAAATGAACCTTTTAAAGACAAATGGGCAATTCCGGGCGGTTACGTCAGATTATCCGAAAACCTTGACCAGGCGGCTTTAAGAGTTTTAAAAGAACGCACAAATGTTGATAACATCTATCTGGAGCAGTTGTACACATTCGGAGATCCGCTCCGCCACCCTAATTCAAGGGTTATAACCTGTGCTTACTTTGCACTGGTTAGAGCTGAGGATATAAAAATTATTTCATCTCCGGAACTCGGCTGGCACAAAGTTTCGGACCTCCCGCCTCTGGCATTTGACCACAAAGAAATTATACAGTACTCATTAAAAAGAACCCGGGAAAGATTAGAAATTTGTCCGGTTGCATATCAGCTTTTGAATGAAAAATTCACTCTGACAGAGATGCAAAAATCTTATGAATTAATCATGGACAAAAAATTAGATAAACGTAACTTCAGGAAAAAAGCTCTTGCTACAGACGGTCTTATAGAGCTTGATGAATATACGAAATCTTCTTCTAAACGCCCTGCGAGATTATATACTTTTGAAAGTATCAAACTTGATTCAAAACGGGCTCATTTCATTTCTAACAAAAAAAAGGAGAAAAAATAAAATATGTTAACATTTCTATGGACAATACAGATTATAACCGCAGTTTTACTTGTAATATTAATTCTGCTTCATTCGCCAAAAGGTGACGGAATCGCAGGGATTGGCGGAGCATCACAAATTTTCAGCTCACAAAAAAGCGCTGAAAAAGGGCTTAATAAAGTTACCGGTATTATTGCTGCAATATTTTTAGTATGCACATTCCTTATCGGATTTGGTATTGTTAAATAAGAAAGAAGTTCTCAGTGGAAATATTTTCCCGTAATACCCTTTTTTGGGGAGAAGCCAACCAAAGAAATCTTCAGTCAAAACACGTAGCAGTCTTCGGACTTGGCGGCGTCGGGGGATTTTGTGCGGAAGCTCTGGCAAGAGCAGGTATTGGAGCTTTGACAATTGTAGATTTTGACAAAGTTTCTGCATCAAATATTAACCGTCAGCTTGTTGCACTTCACTCAACAGTAGGTCAGAGTAAGGCTAAGCTGTTTGAGGCAAGGCTAAAAGATATTAATCCGCAAATAAAACTTAATATCACAGATGACTTTTATACAGATGAAGATATTGAAAATATAGATTTTGCCGCAGATGCTATAGATACAATGCGCTCAAAAATATCACTGCTGGAAAACTGCATAAAAAAAGATATACCAGTAATAAGCTCAATGGGTGCAGGCAACAGGATGGATCCTTCCCAATTATATATCTGTGATATTTCGGAAATTGAAAATAAAAATGCCCCGTTTGTCTCAAATATAATATATCAGCTAAAAAAAAGAGGGATTACCTCAGGAATAACAGTTGTCGCCAGCAGGGAAAAACCATTTTCACTCGAAAAGATTTCAGAAAACGAAAAAATTGTAACAAAAAGCGGTGAAAAAATAGAATTTGTAAAAATTATACCGGCTTCAACACCTTTTGTTGCAAGCTGCGCAGGAATTTTTATGGCATCGTATATAACACGTCAATTTATAACAGCCGGGGGTTAACATGATAAAAAAAGATATTAAAGTTAATATTCTGGTGACCGGAGCATCTAAAGGAATTGGAAGAGCTATTGCTTTAAATTTGATAAAGAATGCAAATGTTTATGTAACCGGCAGAAACGAAGATGCATTGAAATCAATTAAGGCTAAAGGTTATATAGCAGGAGATATTACCAAAGAAACAGATGTAAACGCCATTGCAAAATTTATTCAGGAAAAAGAGATTGATGTTCTTATAAATAATGCGGGAGAATACATTTATAAAGATATTGATAAAATAAATTACTATGAAGTTGTGAAATTGTTTTCAGTTAACCTTCTTTCGCCAATTCTTTTAATATCTAAAGCTGTACCGCATATGAAAGAAAAACGCTGGGGAAGAATAATCAACATAGGTTCAATTTCAGGCGTTATGGGAGAAGCTCATGCCAGCCTGTATTCATCCTCAAAAGCAGGTCTTTTAGGATTGACGAAAGCATTGGCACTGGAGTTAGCGGAATACAACATTACTGTTAATACAATAAACCCCGGCTGGGTTGATACTGATTTAGGCAACGAGTCTGTTGAAGAAAGTGAATTTTCCAAAGAAGAATTAATCGAATGCATTCCGCAAAGACGTTTTGTAAAACCGGAAGAAGTTGCCGGACTTTGTAAATACCTGATTTCTGAAGAAGCAAAAGGCATAACCGGACAGGGAATAAATCTCTGTGCGGGTTTAAGTGTAGGTATATAATTATAAATATCAGTAAAATAAAAAAAACGGGATAAATTCCCGTTTTTTTTATGATTTAGTAGCTTTTTTATATTTTTCTAAAACATATTTACTTGAAACCGACTTAAGTTTTTGAGCTAAGTCTTCATCTTTGTAGCCTCTTGTTGATAAGTATAAAAATTGTTTCTTATTTTTTCCGTTTTTAAGTTTGTCAACTAATTTTCTTAATATGCCAACTGGCTTAACATCACTAATAATCAGTGCAGGGTGCGACTTTTGAGGGTTTCTTGAACTTGCTAACACAGTATAGTTTACATCAGCATTATAATTTTTACCAAACCTTTGCAACGCTCTTGATTCTTTTACAGCAGTTTGAATAACAGCCGGCATATCACTGCCTGGCATTCTAATAGCTTGAAATGACGGGGATTGTTGTACTTTTGTAATCATTTTTTTCCTTTCTAATGTATATTTAACTAATTAAACGAACGACATCTAATGCGCTAATCCTTAAACAGTCAAGGCTCTCGCAAGTAGTATGCCTGTGCTCCCAAAGACATGGTTTTAAGGGGCAAGTATCTTTAGCTTTTACAGCTATAACATTTTCACAGCGGGGTATTAACTTTTTGTCATCTGTAGGTCCGAAAATTACATAAGTCTTGGTTTTTAATGCAACGGCAACATGCAGCGGCGCAGAATCTGAACAAATAAACTGTTCTGCTTTTGCAATAAGCTCACCAAGCTCTTTAAGACTTTTTGTTTTACCGAAAAAGTCATCGAAATTTTTATTTTTTACAGAAGCCCTGATAGTTTCAATACATTCTTTATCATCAGGACCGCCGGCAAGCATAACGTGTTTACCTTTTTCTAATAATAAATCAATAATCTCCGCCCAGGTTTTTGCACCTATAGTCTTAATCATTCCTTTCTGCACACTCATTTTGCTTACACCAGGATGTATAAGAACAGAATTAGGAATTTTCTCTACAGGCTGGACATTTATTTCCGGCAAGGTTGTCTTGTGATTTGTAACAGGGGTAACCAAATCATGATACATATTACACGCATATTGATTTTTATTCAGCCTTACAGCCTTAGTCAAAAGCTTCTCACTTAAAACTCCGGTATAATAACCGTACCTTTTCTTTATACCGGTAAGCCAGAGTAAAATACTTATTAATTTATTTCCTCCTGAAGAAATAACCATGTCAAAATGACCGGCTCTTGCTTTAAAAATAAGCTTCAGCAATTCCAAATACTTACTTTTGCCTTTAACATCCACAAGAATTAAGTCATTTATAACATCTGTCAAATCCTTAACACTCTTGCTTCGAGGCTCTAGTGCAAGGGTAATCTCTGCCTGCGGGAATTCTTTTTTTAAAGAAATTAAAGATGGCAAAAAGAAAATCTCATCACCTATCCCGCCAAAATTTATTACAAGTATTTTATTAATGTTATCCATGTCTTTAATAATTCTAGCAAAAAAATAAATTATATGTTTTAATTATTGTATGAAAGTTACATTTGGACAAACTTTTGATAATGTGCCGCCGACAAAACTTAACTACCTGCTGGGAAGCTATCTGCAAGTTCCCAAAATGTCAAATGAGCAGGTAAAAAAAGCTAATGCAGAAAGAAAACTTCCGGAAAATTTTTATTTACATGCCTTTGTCCCAAATAGTGTAAGAGGAAACTCACAAAGAACCATTACTATTACAAAAGGGATGCCCAAACTGCATTATAGTCAGGAATTTATAACAACATTTATTCCCAAAGGACTTGCTCTGGAAAACAGAGGAAACAGAACTTATCTGAAAGAAGAAGGAACTGATATTACTGCTCAGAATAAAAAATTTCTAAAAACAGCAGGTATAGCTGCGGCAGTAATTGCCGGGCTTTATGGGATAAAAAAAGGCATTGATGTATTTATTTAATTTTTGTTGTAAACTTTGGATATGGTAAATAAAGTAACAACAGCATCTGTTATCGGTCTGAACGCTTACAGAGTTGACGTTGAAACCGATGTAATTAATTCACTTCCCGGAGTTTCAATAGTAGGTCTTCCGGATGCTGCAATTAATGAAGCAAGAGCAAGGGTGCGTTCGGCTATAAAAAATTCAAACCTGACATTCCCTGATAAAAAAGTAGTCATAAATCTTGCACCTGCGGATTTAAAAAAGGAAGGTACAATATTTGATCTTCCTATAGCTGTAGGAATTTTGATTGAAGAATGTACAATTGATAAAGAAAAAATAAAAGATTACGGGTTTGCCGGAGAATTATCTCTAGACGGAAGCCTCAGGGGAATAAACGGAGTTTTGCCTATAGTTTTAGGATTTAAAGAAGCCGGGATAAAAAACGTAATAGTTCCTTTACAGAATATAAAAGAAGCTGCCCTTGTTGAAGAGATTAATGTTTATGGTGCTGAAACGCTTTCTGATGTTGTAAACCATTTCCTTGAAAATCCGATTCCGCCGACAAAAATTAATTCATCTAAATACCTTCAGGAAAATTCAGAGGATAAATTTTTATATGACTTCAAAGATGTAAAAGGTCAGCATAAAGCAAAACGTGCTCTTGAAATTGCAGCAGCCGGCGGACATAACATGCTTATGATAGGTTCTCCAGGTTCAGGTAAAACACTTATGGCAAAATGCTTCGCCTCAATTCTTCCACCTCTTGATATGAAAGAAGCAATAGAACTAACAAAAATTTACAGTATCTCAGGTCTTTTGTCTGCCGAGGAACCGCTGATGACAAAACGTCCGTTCAGAGCTGTTCACCACACAGCATCTGCAAACGGAATAATAGGAGGCGGCACAAGCCCGAAACCCGGCGAAATAACTCTTGCACACAGGGGTGTTTTATTTCTTGATGAAATGGTTGAATTTCCAAGAAGCGTACTTGAGGTTCTCAGACAACCGCTAGAGGACAGCGAAATTGTTATCTCAAGAGCCAAGCATTCAATTAAATATCCTGCTAAGTTTATGCTGCTGGGCGCTATGAACCCTTGCCCATGCGGATATTTAGGCGACAGGGAAAAGCAGTGCACCTGCTCAGAATATCAGATAAACCGCTATCTTGCAAAACTCTCAGGACCGCTTCTGGATAGAATAGATTTACAAATAGATGTTCCGCGCCTGACACCGGAAGAATTAATTAACACCAAAGCGGAAGAAGAACCTTCCTGTGAAATACGGAAAAGAGTTATTAAAGCCAGAAAAATTCAGGCAGAAAGATATAAAAATGAAAGCATTCTAACAAACTCCGAATTAACCCCGAAACTTGTAAAAAAATACTGCAAAATTGACAAAGCATCAGAGGCAATATTTAAAGCTGCAATCGTAAAATACCAGCTTTCAGGCAGGAGATATGACAGAGTGCTTAAACTTGCCAGAACAATAGCTGATATTGCAGGTTCGGAACAAATCACGCAGGAGCATCTTATGCAGGCGCTGCAATATCGTGTTTTTAACACCGCAGGAGTTTACCAGGGATAAATAACCTTAAATTGCCGCTGCCATATACAAATACATCAAAACAACGACTGGGAGCACCGCTGATATAGGTAGAATTTTTACAGGAATTATAGCCTTTTAACGCGGTTCAACTCCGCATAAGCAGCTTAACTTACTTTGCCCTGTTCCGGAAAGACATTATCTTTAGTGTATATTGCAGAACTTTAATTTCTTTTTTTTTTCGTTATTTTTTTCTTTGTTTTATTAAATCTCCGACAGTTTCCCGCTATCGCCTGAAAAAATTTTATGTTACTTAAAATGTTCTGTTGTTTCCTGTTTTTTATATAAACTGATATAGCAAATATTTTTACTATGTCAAATGTAGAAAACCTGCAATTAATCCTGCTGCTGCTGAAAAGCCAAGATAAAAAAGAGGGTCTTTTTTCTTCTTAAAACTTATATATAATAATACACAAAACAACACTGCCCCGAGAATACTAAAACTTTCAGCAAACATTCTGACACCGACTGCAGCTAACAGCCCGCATCCTGCAGGTTTAAGCCCGTATATTGCCGCCTGAACGCTTTTATTTTGTCTGAATTTTTCAAGAAGCTTGGAAACAATTATCACAAAAACATAAGAAGGAAGAACAACCGCTGTTGTCGCAATAAGGGAGCCCAAAACTCCTGATGTGGTAAATCCGGCAAAAGTTGCAACATTAACACCTACAGGTCCGGGAGTTATTGATGATACTGCAACCATATCAGTCAGCTGTTTTGCAGTATACCAGTGGTGAACCTCCGCAATATGATATAAAAAAGGAAGAGTAGCGTAACCGCCGCCAAAAGAAAAAAGACCTATACGAAAAAATTCTAAAAATAATTCCAAATAAATCATTCTTCACAACCTCTTTTATGATTGGCAATTATACGATAAATAATTCCGGCAAAAGCCGAAGAAATTATAACAAGGACAGGTGAAACTTTAAAACAAGAAAGCAGAAAGGCCGTCATAAATACAGTCATTGTAAATTTATCTACAACACTTTTATTCCACATTTCTTTTACAGCAAGCAGTATAAGTATAACAACACCAATACCGACACCCCAAAATATACTTTGAATAAATTTCAAGTTAATAAGCTCTTCAAGAATTTTAGCTATTAAAATTATAGAGATAAAAGCAGGAGTTATTATTCCTGTTACCGCAGCAACAGCCCCTTTTTGCCCGAGAAGTTTATATCCGACAAACATTGACATGTTTGCGGCAATAATTCCCGGGAGACTTTGTCCCAAAGCATAATATTCACATAATTCATCATGATTGGACCAGCCTTTCTTATCAACAAGTTCACTTTGAAGCAAGGGAAGAATAACATAACCTCCGCCAAGCAAAAGTGTTCCTACTTTAAAAAATGTTTTATAAATATTCCAAAAGCTTTTTTCCATAAAAGAATTATATACCAAGCCAACTCCCTGCACAAGGGATGTTTTATCTTGAAATTTAACAAAAATTATATTATAATTATAAGGAAAGGAGAGTATTAATGCAAAACACAATTATAGCTTCAAAATCCCTGAGGGGGGGGGGGCTTATTTAGTGCCGGCGGGCTTTTTCACGCTTTGGGATTATCCCGCAAACCGGCTTTTACTTTAGCGGAAGTTTTAATTACACTGGGTATCATTGGTATTGTTGCGGCTATGACATTGCCGGCAGTAGTTTCAAATTATAAAAAACAAGAGGTAGTTGCCCGTCTTAAAAAATTTTATGTAACTCTTAACCAGGCACTTCTTATGTCAGTATCAGAAAATGGTTCCATGGAATCCTGGGATTTTCCAGAGGCGCAGAATAACGGCAAACAGATGGATGAATTTGTAAATAAATATATTTTTCCATATTTCAAAGGATTACGCCGTTGCTCTTCAACAGATAACAAATGCAAAAAAATTGCTCAAAGATTACTTGGAAGCAGCCAGCCTGTATATATTTTTAGTGATGGCGGTTGTTTTTCAATGCTTAAAGGCGGCGGAAATGCTGACAGTGGAATGATGCACATACAATACGATATTAATTGTCAGGCAAATCCAAACACATACAATCGTGACATTTTTGCTTTTACAATCTCATATAGAAGCGGCAAGTCATTTGTTCTTAAAGTAGGTTCAACTTCGACCTTTAATTTGAATGATAGAGATGAACTACTTAACCAGTGCCAAAACAATGAGAACAGTCCGCATGCAAAAGGCGCTTGCGGTGCATTAATATACTACGACGGGTGGGAAATTGCTGATGATTACCCTTACAAAATATAAGCTACTCATTTAATGTAGCTTTTAACCTCGCCATAGCACGAGCCATAGCAGCTTCTGCTCTTTTAGCATCTATACAAGCCTCTTGCTCAGCTAATCTTGACTTTGCCCGGGCAAGGGCTTCCTTTGCCCTGGTAACATCAATCTGCTCCCCGCGTTCTGCAGTTGTAGTAAGAATGATACACTCATCATCTTTAAATTGTAGAACACCGCCCATTGTTGTAAAAAATAAAGGCTGATTGTTTTGTACAGCCTTGGTTACACCAATATCCAAAGCTGACATAACAGGAACGTGGTTTTTCAAGATACCAAATTCCCCATCCACACCTCTAGTATAGATTTCATCAACATCTTCATCAAAAACAACTTTTTCATGTGTAATTATTTTTAAACGCATATCAATACCTTACAGTTTAAAGAGTTTTAGCTTTCTCAACAGCCTCTTCAATAGTACCAACCATATAGAAAGCCTGTTCAGGAAGATTGTCATGTTTACCTTCAATAATTTCTTTAAATCCTCTGATAGTATCTTCAAGTTTTACATACTTGCCTGAAATACCTGAGAACTGCTCTGCAACAAAGAATGGCTGAGAGAGGAATTTTTGAATTTTTCTTGCTCTGTTAACTGTTTCTTTATCCTCTTCAGAAAGCTCATCCATACCAAGAATTGCAATAATATCCTGAAGCTCTTTGTATTTCTGGAGAATTTCAAGAACTTTTCTTGTAACATTATAATGTTCTTCGCCGATAATATTAGGATCAAGAGCTCTTGAGTTTGACTCCAGCGGATCAACTGCCGGATAAATACCCAGAGATGCAATATTTCTTGATAATACGGTTGAAGCATCCAAATGAGAGAAAGTTGTAGCAGGCGCCGGATCGGTTAAGTCATCTGCCGGCACATAAATTGCCTGTACAGATGTAATTGAGCCGTCTTTTGTAGAGGTAATTCTTTCCTGCAATTCGCCCATTTCATTAGCAAGTGTAGGCTGGTAACCAACCGCAGAAGGAACACGCCCTAAAAGTGCTGATACTTCGGATCCTGCCTGAGTAAATCTGAAAATATTATCAATAAATAATAATACATCCTGTTTAGAAAAATCCCTGAAATATTCGGCAGCAGTCAAAGCGGAAAGTCCGACTCTCATTCTTGCTCCCGGCGGCTCATTCATTTGTCCGTAAATCAGAGCAACTTTATCTATAACGTTAGATTCCTTCATTTCATTCCAAAGGTCGTTGCCTTCACGAGTTCTTTCACCGACACCGCCAAAAACAGAAACGCCTGAGTGTTCCTGCGCAATATTATGAATTAATTCCATAATCAAAACTGTCTTACCAACACCGGCACCACCAAACAACCCGATTTTACCGCCTTTTTGATACGGCTGAAGCAGGTCGATTGCTTTAATACCTGTTTCAAGAATTTCTATATTTGTATTCTGATCAACAAGCTTAGGAGATTCTCTGTGAATAGGAAGATAATTTTCTGTCTCAACCGGTCCCATTTCATCTACAGGTTCTCCTACAACATTTAAAATTCTTCCCAGAATAGGTTTGCCTACAGGAATTTTAATAGGTTCATTGGTATTTATAACTTTCATACCTCTTTTCAAACCGTCAGTAGAAGACATCGCAACAGTTCTTACTCTGTTTGACCCGAGCATCTGCTGAACTTCTGCCACAAGATAGGTACCATCTTCACGCATAATGTGCAAAGCTGTATAAATTTCCGGCAAATCATCCTGCTGAAACTCAACATCAATAACCGGACCAATAATTTTTGTAATTATACCTTCGTTTTTTGCTAATGTCTCCATATGTCCCTCTCCTTTAATTATCTTTATGCTACTACAAGAAAAAAATTTTAGCAATTAATAATCTGTTTTTCTTATCATTAAAAAATAATTAATTATTCAGCCTATTTACAAATTTTATATTATATTATAAATAGGAGATAATTATGGAATACAAAGACTATTATGAAATATTAGGTGTAAAAAGAGAGGCATCTGATGCTGAAATAAAATCTGCATACAGAAAGCTTGCACGCAAATACCACCCCGATGTAAATAAAACAAAAGAAGCAGAAAGCAAATTTAAAGATATAAATGAAGCCTATGAAGTTTTAAGTGACAAAGCAAAACGCCAGAGGTATGACAGCCTTGGTGCAAACTGGCAGGGAGGTCAGAGCTATACACCGCCGCCAGGATTTGAAAACTTTAACTTCGGCGGAGGTCAGGGCGGAGCTTACCAGAGTTACAGTTTTAATGGGCAGGATATTGGCGGATTTTCAGACTTTTTCAGTTCATTATTCGGTGATATGATGATGGGTGGAGGAGCTTCCCGCGGGGCTCAGGGAATGAACTTCGGCGGATTTGATTTTGGCGGAGCCCAGCAGGCTTCATCCGGCAGAAGAACACGCCAGACAAGAACATCAAAAGAAGATTTGGATATAACCAAAAATTTAAATATTACAGCAAAAGATATTTTTAACCAGAAACCGGTCAGTGTAAGTTTTTCTGAAATGGAAAGATGCACCCAGTGTCCGCCCGGCGGGGGGTATTGTTCAGCCTGCGGAGGCACAGGAATTAAAAATGTGACCAAATCCATAAAAGTTAAACTGCCACCTGAAGTTAAAGAAGGACAAAAAGTCCGGCTGAAAGGCGAAGGGAAAGTTGACGCTTACGGACAGGCAGGCGATTTATATTTGATTATTCATTTTAAAGATGCAGAATACGAAATTGACGGAACAGATTTAACAAAAGAAGTGGAAATAACACCGCCGGAAGCTGTTTTAGGCGCAAAAAAAGAAATTAAAACACTACATGGAAATATTGGTATAAAAATTCCTCCAAAAACTTCCTCAGGTCAAATGCTAAGGCTTAAAAATTTAGGACTGCCGAAAAAAGCCGGAGGCTACGGCAACTTAAATGCTAAAATAAAGATTGTCATACCAAAAGATATTTCTGCAAAACAAATTGAATTATATAAAAAAATTCAGGAAAGCTAAAAAAGGCGGAATTGTTTCCGCCTTTTTGTTACATATTTAACCAGCCGGAAAAGTATTTTCCGGCTTCCTCATAGTTGAACAGTCGAATAATCAATCACCCAAACACACCGCCTGCATGTAGCTGTTGGTACGGTAGTTGTAGCCCCAGTACGTGGTCGTGGAGGCGAAGTAACGCCAGTATGCGAAGCTGCTATTATTCTCCTCACCAGACCACAAGTAGAAGCTGGGTTCAGGTAAGCCTAGAGAGGTTGCAGTTCCTGGTTCATAGGTCAGATTGTACAAACCACTTTCTGCCCCTACACTTGGATTGCCTTTGTATATTGCACTTACTATCTTTGCTAAGTCATTGGCAGTTGGCATGTTATTTACACCGCCGCAGTGCTTCACTGCACCTGCCCAATAGTCATCGTTATAATAGCATTTTTCTATCCCCAATTCATCTTTTACTTCTTCACACTCCGCTCTTGTTAAAGGTGTTGGTGTGAATGCCGAACCAAAACATTTGCCGCTTTCCAATTCTATTGCACAGCTTGAACCCAAACCATTTGCGTTGAATAATGCCACATCCTCATTCTGTTTGTTCGGTCTTTTGCTCCCGTTTATCTCAAATACTGCTGCTACACAGCTCGCTGTTGCATTGGATACCGGCTTATTATCTTCTGTTGACCACGTATAGCTTTTTACAGGGTCCAGCGCTTCACATTTTGTGTTATAAGATAGTATCATCGGGGTCCCGTCACCGGTTATTATTCCCACATTTGGAGTACTATAGTCCGCTGTCTCGCTGTCTTCCATTTTTAGATGCTTTCCTGTCTGCGTTTTAGATATTTCCCACTCTTTCCCGTCCAACAGCGTTACTTTTTCATATGGCCAGCAGTCGCCTAGTTTTGTTGAAGGGCATACTTTCATTATCTTTAAATGTTTCTGCAACTCCGCCACAAACGCTGCCGTATTAGCATATGGGCCGATTAGACCTTGCGCTGCCATCTTCTCCGTTGCCTTCGTAAACTTATACTTCACTGTGCGTATCTGTTCCGCGCGTACTTTCTTGTTTATCGCTGCGTTTTCCATACTTAATCTCCTTTGTTAGTTATATCTGTTCTTTCTTACTTTTTCTTGATTAAATATAAAACTTTTTGAGGCGATTGCGGTAGCAGAGCGTGAGCGGGTCCGAAAAAAGGTTTATATTTAATCAAAAGGTGTTCCGGCTTTGCGTTATTAAGTAAATATATTTGGTTTCGAGGCGATAGAGGTGACACAGGCACGACACCACCCAGATTTACATTTCCTTAAACAGCTTGCACTGGATTGGGAGCGGAAGCATGTTTGAGAATACATATATAGCTTTTCTAACATGTTTTTCCTCTGCTTTTTTATTATAAACTATACTCCAACAAATTTCAATAAAAAAAAGGACCGCCCCGTACACTGAGGCTGGTCCCTTTTTAAAGTAAATTCCGCTTGAGAATTATTTGTCATCAAGTGCTGCAACACCAGGAAGAACTTTGCCTTCTATAAATTCAAGTGAAGCTCCGCCGCCTGTTGACACATGGGTGAAATCTTCAGCTTTACAGAATTTTTTAGCTGCAGAAACTGAATCACCGCCGCCAATAACTGATACTGCACCATTTTTAGTAGCTTCAACTATAGCTTCCAAAACTGCTTTTGTACCGTCAGCAAATTTAGGATTTTCAAATGCGCCTACAGGTCCATTCATTAAAATTGTTTTTGAATTTTTAATAACATCAGCAAATGCCTTTCTTGAATCCGGACCGGCATCTACACCTTCAAATCCGTCAGGAATTTCATCAATTTTAACGAATTTGTTTGTTCCATTGCCAGAAAAATCATCTGCTGCAAGAACATCTGTAGCCATAATTAATTTTACACCTTTATCAGCAGCTTTCTTTTCAATAGCTTTAGCAACTTCCATCTGGTCATCTTCGCAAATTGAATTTCCGATTTTTCCACCATTAGCTTTTACAAAAGTATATGCCATACCGCCGCCGATAATTAAGTTATCAACTTTATCAATTAAGTTTTCAAGAACACCGATTTTTGAAGAAACTTTTGCACCGCCTACAACTGCGGTGAATGGTCTTGTTGGATTATCAAGAGCCTGAGATAAACATCTCAATTCTTTTTCCATTAACAAACCTGATACAGCCGGTTTCAAAACTTTTGCAAGTTTAGCTGTTGAAGTGTGGTTTCTGTGAGCTGCACCAAAAGCATCATTTACATAGAAATCGCCGAGTTTTGCAAGTTCGTTAGCAAAAGTCATATCATCATCTTTTGCTTCTTCAGCTTTGTAATAACGGATATTTTCCAACAAAGCAACCTGTCCATCTTTTAAAGCTTCAAGAGCTTTTTCAGCACCTTCGCCAACAGGTTCTTTTACGAATAATACATCTTCACCTAAAACTTTTGACATATATTTTGCAACAGGTTCCAATGTAAATTCAGGGTTCCACTCGCCTTTTGGTCTGCCAAGGTGAGCCATTAAAATAATTTTTGCACCCTTTTCCTGTAAAGCTCTAACGGTAGGAACAATTGCCTGAATTCTTGTGTCATCAGTTACGTTTTTGTTTTCATCCAAAGGAACATTAACGTCAACTCTTACTAACGCTCTTTTTCCTTTGATGTCGCCTAAATCTTTAATTGATTTTTTCATCGTTTTCTCCTTTTGGATTTTGGCAAGTGCGCCGCGTGAATAATAGCGAACCCGGCACATCCGGGTGAGCAAAACCACGCTTTTGCGAACCGTCAATAATCCAATCTTATTTAATACTGCATGATAATCTTACAAAAAAGATAATCTCTTTGCAAATAAAAAAAAGAGCTCCTGGTTACAGAAGCCCTTTCATTTTGATATTACACTTTATAAAGGTTTAATTGAATTTTTATAAATCTCTTTAACAACCTCTCGGCCGTCACCGCAAGGTGAAATCTGCAAAAGACCTTCAAGAGAAGGAGTTGTATAAACTAAGTCAACAAGCTTATCAACATCGGCATCAGAGAAACCTTCATCTGTTAATTTTTCAGGCACATCAACAGACTTGAGCCATGCCTGAACGCCTTCAGCAGCTTTTAAAGCTTCATCAGGTTCGCCTTTCAACCCTGGAACAATCGGAGAAAGAATATCTGCAAGAATATGAGGTTTTTCTTTATAAATCTCTTTAATAACTGCCGGCAATAATATTGCAAGCCCCAAACCATGAGAAAGTTCTGGTTTGACTGCGCTCAAAGGATGTTCAAGCGCATGGGTGTAGTGAAGCAAGCCGTTATCAAAGCTTACACCACCCATCATTGCAGCATATGCAAGGAAATATCTTGCTTCTAAATCTTCCGGATTTGCAATTGCTTTCGGCAGATATTTTGCAACAAGTTCAATAACCTGTTTTGCAAGAGAAATTGAATAAGGTGAAGCAACAGTTGAAGTTGCAGCCTCTACAACGTGATTTACGGCATCAATTGAAACATATCTTGTCTGTTTCGGCGACAATTTTGTCATCAACTGAGGGTCATCAATAGCAAACATAGGATAAATACAATCATAAGCAATCGCAGGTTTGAAGTTCTTTTCAAGATTAGTTACAACTGCAAATCTGTTAGTTTCAGTACCGGTTCCATGTGTTAAGTTAATAGATACAATTGGAGCAGCTTTTTCCGGAGCGAACTCAAAATCGTAAATATTTTCAGCAGTTTTATCAGGATATTCCAAAAGAATAGCAACTGACTTACCGGCATCGGTAGGGGAGCCGCCGCCTATTGCGATAACGCCTTTTGCTCCGAAATCTCTTGCCATTTTAGCGGCATCATTAACATGTACAGTTGTAGGGTTTGGTGTAACCTGGTCATAGTTAATATAACCAATACCGTTATCCTTCAACGCTTTTTCAACATAATCCCAGGCACCGGTTGCTTTATAAGCATTACGACCTGACATAACTATAACTTTATCTATGCCTTTATCTTTTAAAATTTTTGCAATGTCATCAATCTTTTTAATAGCACCAACACCAAAATAAACTGTGGTTCTTGTGCGGATTTCTTTAATTTCGTTAATGTTAATATCCTTTTCCCACATAGAAAACTCTCCTTTCTAAACTAACCCGTATCCGGACAAACCGTTACGGAACATGGGTATTATAGCTTTTTTCTGCATGTTTTGCAATAGAGGTTATAAGTTATAAATCGTGTCTTTTAATAACTTAAGATTAACTAAATAATCTTCATCTCTGCCAATAATATCAGTTATTTTTCCTTCAATATTTGTATATGAAACAAGCATGTTGTAAGACATTTTATTATCTCTTATAATATCAAGCATACAAGGAGTTATGTAATAATTGCCAAAACATTCAACAAATCTTGTATTTTCCCTCATATAAAGTGCATTGGTTGAATTTGCTCCATGAGGAGCTATGATAATATCAGCGGCATAAAAATATTTTATTTGCTCTTCGACAGAATATGAATCTGGAAATATTACATCAAAACCATATTGAGAGAGTAATTCTATAACCTTTGATTCATTTTTAATTATTCTTTTGTAAGGTTCTATTCTTCTTACAAATAATCTTTTAGGGTATTTTTCAATATCTGATAAATCAATATTTGAAAGAACTTTTTCTTTTACTTTTTGAAGAGCAGAATAATCAGTTTTAAAGTAATCATCTATTACATACAATTCTGAAACTTTAAATACCTCGTTTCTATAAGCAGGGATAACTCTGTCATCATTAATACCAATTAGTTTCATTAACTCTTTTATGTAAGAATCACCAAAGACAATATACTTCCCATCGAAACCGTTTTCTTCTAAATTTATAACCTTATCCAGACAATGAAATGTAAAATGCCAATAATTATGTTCTGTTTCCAATGCAAATACAACTGCTTTATCAAGCATTTTGACTTTATCCGGTTTTATATGAATAGATTTTTTAGCTAAAATTTTAGTTTTTTTTGAAGAAGCACATTCTTCCAAAATATTATTATCTCCATCATGCAGATAAGACAAATCTTCAAAAACATTTACATAAAAATTATTAAGCAGACTAACTTTGTTATTTCCAAGAGGAAACTGCTTAAGCTTAATATTTTTCTTATGAGTATATTCATCTACACTCATAAAGTTATAAGTATACGCTAACAAATTATTTTTAAGAACTCTTAACTTTGCTCTAACTGATTTTATCGGAATTATAATAATAAGTATTTTAATAAATGCAGTCCAAAAAAAATAATAAAATTTCTTCATCAATTCCTCAGTTAAATAACTCCAGCGAAGTATTCAATAGTTTTCATCAAACCATCTTTTACATGTACTGCAGGCTCATAACCCAATTCCTTACGGGCAAGGGTTAAATCCGGTCTGCGCTTGCAAGGATCATCCGATGGCAATGGTTTATATATGATTTTTGAATTTGAATTTGTCAGATCAATAATCATTTCTGCAAGTTCTTTTATGGTATATTCACCGTCATTGCCCACATTAACAGGACCAATAAATCCGTCTTTATTCATAAGAGCAGTCATACCGCGGACTAAATCATCCACGTAGCAGAAAGAACGAGTCTGCGAACCATCGCCGTATATTGTAATATCCTGACCTTTCAATGCCTGAACTATAAAGTTTGAAACAACACGTCCGTCGTTTTCTGCCATACGCGGTCCATAGGTGTTGAAAATTCTTATAATCTTTATATCTACATTATGCTGTCTATGATAATCCATCATTAGAGTTTCAGCAACGCGTTTTCCTTCATCATAACAGCTTCTAACACCGATTGTGTTAACATTGCCCCAGTAGTCTTCCCGCTGCGGGTGAACCAGAGGGTCGCCGTATACTTCCGAAGTAGAGGCTTGCAAAATTTTAGCTTTTGCTCGTTTTGCTAGTCCAAGCATGTTAGTTACCCCAAGAACACTTGTTTTTATTGTTTTGATGGCATTGTACTGATAATGAACAGGACTTGCGGGACATGCCAGATTATAAATCTCATCAACTTCTATAAGAATTGGTTCAACAATATCATGTCTTATCAATTCAAATTCTTTATTATCCATCAGGTGCTCTATGTTTTTTCTTGAACCCGTAAAAAAGTTATCCAAACATATTACGTGGTTTCCTTCCTTTAAAAGTTTTTCCGAGAGGTGTGAGCCTATAAAGCCTGCACCGCCTGTAATCAAAATATTTTTCATTTCCCATCTTTCTATACTGTTATTATCTTAAGTTTATAATATCACAAACAAAAACGACTGGCTAAATAAAAATATAGCCAGTCGTCTAACATTAAATTGTTAATAAAAATTATTTTGCAACAGCAACTTTCATAGTATTAGCAATAATTTCATTGAAGCTTTCAGCTTTTAAAGAAGCGCCGCCTACCAAAGCGCCGTCAATATCTGATTTAGACATTTGTTCAGCGATTGTAGAAGGTTTTACAGAACCACCGTAAAGAATTCTGATAGCATCAGCTGCTTCAGCACCTGCAGCTTCTTTAACAACACCTCTAATCATTGCAATTACTCTGTTAGCTTCATCAGAATCACATGTTTTGCCTGTACCGATAGCCCAGATTGGTTCGTATGCAATAACTGATTTAGCAACATCTTCTGAAGAAATGCCTTCTAAAGCTGCTTTTATCTGACCTGCAATCCATGAATCAGTAACTCCGGCTTCTCTTTGTTCAAGAGTTTCACCGCAGCAGATAATAGGAATTAATCCGCCTGCAAGAATAGCTTTAGCTTTTTTGTTAATCATTTCATCAGTTTCTGAGAAGTATTGTCTTCTTTCAGAGTGTCCGATAATAACATAATCACATCCGGCATCTTTAAGCATTTCTACAGAAATTTCACCGGTGTATGCTCCTGAATTTTCCCAGTGGCAGTTCTGCCCGGCAATGGAAATTTTGTTTCCGCCGCATCCGCAATTACATCTTACTGCTTCCACAGCACAAAGTGATGTAAATACCGGTGCAATAACTACTGTTGGCAATTCAACGGCTGTGTAGTCTTTTACAAAATCTCTAACCCCTTCAAAAACTTCTTTTGCTTGAGCTTGAAGTAAGTTCATTTTCCAGTTTCCTGCAATAATAGGTTTTCTTGACATAATATCTCTCCTTTTTTTAAGTCACCCTCAACGGTATTATATTAGGAAAAATATTTTATTGCAATTAATCCTCCAATTTTCTGAATAGATCAATCGGTTCTATTTCTAAAACCTTTGCAATCCGGATAATCTTTTTCATGCTTATATTTCTTTCTACTCTTTCAACATGACCTATAAATTTTGGATTTGCACACACCATTTCTGAAAGCTTTTCTTGAGATAAGCCCTTTGCTAATCTATATTTACGAATATTTTGTCCTATAGTTAAATATGTCTCATAACCTTCTGTTGACATGTTTTTATCATATATGTTATGCTGTATTAGCACCACTGCTATATAAGCACTATCGTTCGCACAATGGAGTGATGAGTTGAATAGTAAAGATAACTTGATAGAAGAACTTAATGAAATTGAAAAAGAAATAATACCCTACCTTGTTCAGGGAATGAGCGCAAAGGAAATTGCCCCGCTGGTACACCTAAGCCATCATACAGTTAAGCATTATATAAGTGTAATCATAAAAAAAACAAAAGCCAGAAACCGCGTTAATGCAGTAGCTATCCTTGTCCGGGAACATTATGCTTAATTTAAATTTTTATGATAAACTATACTTATGTTTACAGGGATAATTGAAGAAATCGGCTTAATACAGGGATTTACCAAAACCTCAAATGGAGCAATAATCATTGTCGGCTGTACAAATGTACTTGAAGATACAAAAATCGGCGATAGTATTGCAATAAACGGATGCTGCCAGACAGTAACAAATATAAGCAGCAATTCGTTTTCTGCCGATGTCAGCTTGGAAACATTAAGGATTTCAACGCTTGGTAATTTTAAAACCGGCGATAGGGTTAATCTTGAAAGAGCAATTACACCATCTGCACGAATGGGCGGGCATATTGTTCAGGGACATGTTGACTGCACTGCAAAATATCTCGGCGACATGAAATTTGAAATTCCTGACAGTGAAGCTAAATATGTTGTATATAAAGGCTCAATCACAGTAAACGGCGTGAGCCTGACCGTTGCAGAAATAAATAAAAATATTTTTAAAATTGCAATTATTCCGCATACACTGGAAAATACAACGTTAAAAGATTTAAGATACGGTGATTATGTAAATATCGAAACAGATATTTTAGGACGGTATGTTGAAAAATTTTTATCAACGCAAAATAATAATATTACCACAGACTTTTTACAGGAGAATGGATTTTTATAATGGAAGATAATTTTAAATTTGACTCGATAGAAGAAGCAATAAAGGATTTTAAAGCAGGTAAACCTATAATAGTCGCAGATGATGAAGATCGTGAGAATGAAGGCGATTTAATCTGCTCAGGTCAAATGGCTACGCCTGAAATAATTAAATTTATGGCAGAAAAAGCAAAAGGGCTTGTATGCCTTGCAATTTCACAAGAAATTGCAGATAAGCTTCAGCTCCCGCAAATGGTCGAACAAAATACAGAAGGAATGAAAACAGCTTTTACAGTAAGTATTGATGCGGCTGAAAAATACGGGGTAACTACCGGTATTTCAGCATTTGACAGAGCAAAAACCATAGAAGTAGCACTTGCGCCGGATGCAGTGCCTTCTGATTTAAACAGACCCGGACATCTATTCCCTTGTGTTGCGCGAAGAGGCGGAGTTTTACAAAGAACAGGGCACACCGAAGCTGTTGTTGATCTCGCTAAATTATGCGGACACATTCAGGCAGGTCCGATGTGCGAAATTATGGACGAAGACGGTCATATGATGCGCAGAGATAATTTGAGAAAATTTGCGGACAAATATGGAATAAAATTTATATCCGTTGCCGAACTAATCGCATACCGTCTGAGATTTGAAAAACTTGTAACCCGCGAGGCAGAAGCTGATTTACCTACAAAATACGGACACTTCAAAATATACGGCTATATAAATAAAATTACAAAAGAAGAACATGTTGCACTTGTAAAAGATGACGGCAGTGACAAAATTCCTCTTGTAAGAGTTCACAGCGAATGCCTTACCGGTGATATTTTCCACAGCCTGAAATGCGACTGCAACTCACAGCTGCATGGCGCTTTAAGAATGATTGAAAAATACGGTAAAGGCGCTGTAGTATATTTGAGAGGACATGAAGGCAGAGGCATCGGGCTTGTTAATAAAATTAAAGCCTATCATCTACAGGAATGCGGGCAGGATACGGTTGAAGCAAATCTTTCTCTGGGATTTAAGGAAGATTTGAGAGACTATGGTGTTGGAGCGCAGATTATTCTTGACTTAGGCTACGAAAAATTTAACCTTATTACCAATAACCCTAAAAAAATCATCGGTTTAAAGGGTTACGGATTGGAAATAAATGATATAATAAAAGTAGAGTCCGAAATTACAGATTACAACAAGCGTTATATGGAAACTAAAAAAGAAAAAATGCACCATATGCTATAAAACCGGATTAGACAAAAATTTCCCGGAACCGGAATAAGGATGGAATAATGGAAAAGATTTACAAAGCTAGATTACTAAGCGAAGAAGACTATGCAGGTTTTGAAAGTGTATATAATGACTTTAAAGACCGGGCTGTAGAGGAATATAAATTTGAACTTAAGCCGCTTGAATACAAAGACTTTTTAGAAGCAGTAAAAAAAGAGTTAATTAAATGTATAGTTCTGCTGGAAGATAGCATTCCAACTGCATTTTTGATTTATACAACCTCAATTTCAGAAGCTGTTGAGCTGAATATAATTCATTCATACCAGATGGAAAATATTGAAGAACGCGCTAAATATCTTATAGAAGAATTTCTGCGAGAAACTGAATACGACAGGGAAGATAAAGTCGTCTGCTACCCTATGCTCGGTGCACAAAAAAATTTAATACATACTGCAGCTAAATACAAATTTAAGTTTATTGGAATAGTCGTTCTGAGATTTATGATGTTCGGTACAAATTCAAAAGAAATTCTTGCTATGGCAGAACTTGCGCCTCTGGAAAAAGATTATGAACTCACAAGCTGGAACGGAAAGTTCTTTGACGATGCTGTCAGTGTTGTAAACGAGGCTTTTACAGAAAGTGCGGATGCTCTTTTTGATCCGAGATTTAAAACTGTAGAAGGAACAGAAGATATTATTACAAAAATCGTAAAAGATTTGTATGCTGAATTTTTGCCGGAGGCTACAACCGTTTTGCTTTATAAAGGGAAACCGGTCGGCTTTTGTTTTATGAACCTGACAGGAGGTCAGATAGCAAATATTCCTATTATGGCACTAAAAAAAGAACATCAGGGTAAAGGACTATCAAAACATATGCTTAAAAAATCAGTCGACAAGTTAATCGAAATGGCTGAGAGCGGAAGACGCCCTATAACCGAAGTTAACACAACAACCGAAACAAATAATTTTCAGGCATTAAAACTATACAGACATATAGGCTTTAAAGAGGACTACAACTACCCTCAGGCATATCTGCCAATTAGTTAATTACAAATAGAAAGGAGAAAAATCATTATGCAAAAATCAATTATAGCTTCAATTTCAAAGAGGGGGGGGGGGCTTAGATAGCGCCGGCGGGCTTTTTTACGCTTTGGGATTATCCCGTTCCGCATTTACACTAGCGGAAGTTTTAATTACTCTTGGTATTATCGGTGTCGTGGCAGCTATGACATTACCTACGCTTATTCAGAAGCAAAATGACAGGCAGATTGTCACAAGTTTAAAGAAGAATTATTCAATTCTTGCGCAGGCTTTAGTAAAATCACAGCTTCAACTCGGATTTTTTGAAACCTGGGAAATTGATACTTCAGATGCAAATCCTGAAGAAGGCGGCACTCCTGCTAATATGAAAAAGGTATATAATGCAATAAAACCTGAACTAAAAATTTTGAAAGAATGCGAAGATATTGCTGGCTGCTGGCATAAGGGCATAACAAAAGACCTCAACAGTAATAATGCATCAAGAGATTCAATAGGTATAGGTCAAGGTATTCTTATATTCAGACTTGCAGACGGAACTAATATAAGTATAGATGACCAAGGTGTTACTAATCTCAAACTATTAGGTTCAAACTATAACAAAAGTACTTATATATTTTGGGTAGATGCAAATGGAGATAAAAAGCCAAATACAATAGGTCGTGACATTTTCGCATTTATATTAACAAACAAAGGACTTGTTCCTGCTGGCATCGATGATGATACCAAATGTACTCCAAAAGTAACATTGTATGCCGGAGCAGCTTGCACTGCAAAGGTGCTTGCGGAAGGAAAGATTGATTACTAAACTGGACTTTATGCAAAAAATCATTTAATATAAGCATGTGGATAACTTCAACCTGGGACACATGATTGCAAAATTTACAAGCTACCAGATAAAAGGCAGCTCGGTTTCAGGTGCAAAACCGCAGACCTCCGGAGCGCAAAATTTTAACCCTGCGCCTTCGGCATCATCTTCCGCGCCGTCATCAGGGATTTCTGGAGGAACTAATGTTCAGATGGGAAGCCTCGGCGGCAGCGATACTTCTGTTTATATAAAAGATTTGATGAAATTCCCGAGAAATCTGAATGAATTTATATATATGCTTCAGAAAAATATGAACCAGATGCAGTTTAACAGAATGTATGAAATGGCAAACCGGCGGGCAATGTCGCAGCAGCAGGCACAAATTCTGGCACAATTGCAGGGGCTTACCACCCAGGATTTACAAAATGCACTCAAAACACAGCTTAATACGCAGCTTGCAAGTACTTTAAAAAATCTCCAGATATCACCAGGCGCCATGATTAACCTGAGTGAAATTGCAGCGCTTATTCAAACAAACGGCAAGGATGCAATTACAAAACTTATTCTGACAATGGCTGCCGCATCAAAACAGGGTGTGAGTGATATGTCACAGCTTAAGGAAACGGCAAAGCTGATTAATGCGAGCATAGCCCTTGCCTCACAGGAAAATCCGGCTCAAACCCTTAAAACTTTAATGCTGTTGTACCTGCCTTGGCTTCCTCTTGCTGACGGTTCAGGTTTTGATTTAGAAATAGAAACCGGCTCAAGCGGAGAAGAAAATGACAGTGTTCTTGTAGTAACAATAACAACAATAAACTTTGGCAACGTAACCGCAACACTGATTTTGGAAACCTCAAATTCTGTACACGCCAATATTGCATGCTCTGAGGAATTTCCAAAAGACGAACTGCTGAATAGAATACAAGGGGAAGAAAAACATTATTCAATGCAATCTGTAATTTCTTTTGAAACAGCTGCCTCAAAACCTGCCGGCATTGAACAGACAAAAGCTAAAATAAATATGTCATCCACAAATGAAATTAACCCTTATTTATTATTGATGGCACACGCGATTATTCGTAATACAATAATTATAGATAATAACGCATCTCAAGGCGTTATATCACATAAAGATTAAATAGACAAAAAAGGAGAAAATAAATGAAATTATTACATACAATGATTAGAGTCAAAGACATTGATGCTTCTTTGAAGTTTTATACAGAACTTTTGAACATGAAAGTTGATAAACAAAAAAGACTGGAAGACTGTACACTTTATTTTCTTAATGACGAAGAAGGAACCTGCCAGCTTGAACTCACATACAATGATGAAACACCAAAAGAAGGTTATACAAACGGTACAGCTTTCGGGCATCTTGCATTTTCAGTTGCTTCGCTGGACGAGTTTACAAAGAAAATGAATGACCTCGGTTATGAATATCTTTATGAACCGTTTGACCTTAACGGCAAGGGCACAAAAATCGCATTTGTTAAAGATCCGGACGGCAACGAAATTGAAATGATTGAAAAAGTTGTATGGTAAACTGCCATATACACATCAACAGCTCAACACACACGTTTAAAGATAAGTAGAACTGGATGCAGTTGCGAAATGTGAGCTTGTTATATAGAATTATTTTATGAAAAAAGTAGAACTTCTGGCACCGGCAAAAGATAAAGAAACAGCAATCGCCGCAATTAACTGCGGCGCAGATGCCGTTTATATAGGGGCATCTGACTTTGGTGCAAGAAGAGCTGTGCCCAATTCGCTCAATGATATTAAAGAAGTTGTGGAATATGCACACAAATTCTATGCAAAAGTTCATGTAACAATAAATACAATTCTTACCGACAACGAGCTTATACAGGCACAAACACTTATTCATAAACTCTATGAAGCAGGCGTTGATGCCGTAATTGTGCAGGACATGGGAATTTTAAAACTTGCAGCAGAAGGGAAACTTCCGCCAATTGCGCTTCATGCCAGCACACAGTGCGACAACAGGACTTTGGAAAAAGTAAAATTCTTTGAAAATCTCGGTGTTTCACGCGTAATACTCGCCCGCGAAACTTCTTTAGACTTGATAAAAGAAATATGTGCAAAGACAACTTGTGAGATAGAAACATTTATCCATGGCGCACTGTGTGTTTCATACAGCGGTCAATGCTATTTGAGCTATGCAATCGGAGGGCGTTCCGCAAACAGAGGGGAATGCGCGCAGCCATGCAGAAAAAAATATTCTCTGATTGATGATAAAGGAAACATTTTAGCACAGGATAAACACCTGCTTAATCTGCGCGACTTCAATGCTTCCGGACATATTGAAGAACTGATTAATGCCGGCGTCAAATCTTTTAAAATTGAAGGCAGATTGAAGGACATAAATTATGTTAAAAATGTTGTCGCCTTCTACAGGAAAGAAATAGATAAATATGCGCAGAAAATATCTTCCGGCAGAATTGAATATGATTTTATCCCCGATTTAAATAAAAGCTTTAACCGCGGCTTTACAGATTACTTTTTAGAAGGACGGAAAAAATGCTTCAACTTTAATTCCCCGAAATCACTCGGAGAAAAACTCGGCAAAGTAACCAAAACAGGAAATAATTATTTTGAAATAGCAAACACAAAACTTTCAGTGCAGGACGGGCTATGCTGGTTTGAAAACGGAGAAATACAAGGCTGTCTGGTCAATAAAATTGACGGTGCAAAAGTTCTCCCAAATAAACCTCATCTTCCAAAACCCGGCACAATAATTTTTAGAAATCAGGATAGCGGATTTGAAAAACAGCTTAAAAATTCAAAAACAAAACGCCACATCCGCGTGGATTTTGCATTTGAACACAACCGATTAACAGCAGCAGATGAGGACGGAAATATTGTTTCACTCCCTGTCAATTCAAACGAAACCCCGAATAATCCTGACAAAATGAAAGAAAACTTCACCGCCCAGATGAAAAAAACAGGAGAAAGCAGCTTTTATGTCCAAAATATTGAGATAAAGGGCAGTCTGCCGTTTCTGCCGGTTTCGAAGATTAACGAACTGCGCCGCAGTATTCTTGCAAAGTTAACGGAGGAAAGATTAAAAAATTACAAACGGGAAGTTCAAAAGCCGTTGCATTATACTGAATTTCCAGTTTCTGACCTTGATTACAAGGCAAATATACATAATGCCGGAGCAAAAGAATTTTATGAAAACTGCGGATGTAAGGTTAATGAAATGTCGCTGGAAAGCAGTATTAACACTTGCGGGAAGTGCCTTATGCAGACAAAACACTGTTTGAAATATGCTTTTGACATGTGTAAATCCCCGAAAAAATTATTTCTTGTAGATGAAAAAGGTAAAAAATACCGCCTTGAATTTGACTGCAAAAACTGTGTCATGCAAATATGGTCATAAACTTTTACCTAAATAAACACCCGCATGCAAGATATGCCGGCGATTGTTTCGTCGCAAAGCAGCACACCCGCCTCTGCATTCCCGCAAAATACACTCAGCCGGCACATGTTTATTATCTGCCTGTGGCAAATAACTAAAGCATGATTGACTTAAGAAAAAAAATACTTAAATAAATCATGTAAGATTTCATACGAAAGTATGAGCACGTAATGACTAATTTAATATATAGTTATAACGTAGAGTAATGTAGAAGCAAGCGGACAGATGAGGTAGTAAAAACCGGATGGGGTTGAATTTAAGTAATATTTACCAGCGGCCTTACGTGGTGAAAGACGGAAGAGGTTCTGTTAAGAAAAAACAGGACGATGACGCCTCAAAATCTGCTGTGCAAACCGAACGCGAAGAACAGGCACAAAATCAAAATTCAAGAAGCCGCGGACTTCAATATACAGAAAACGAACAAAAAGCAGCTCCTGCTTATCAGAAAATCCAGCCGGATCAGTGGCAGAATGTTTATGCACAAAAAGCAGGCACAGGAGCAAATACTACAGGCAAAACTCAGGCAGTAAACCCTGCCGGGAATTTTTCAATGCGCAGTTCCAAAATTAACATAGCGCAAATTTTAAAAGATTTTAAAAATACTCAGATAGCAATCGGCACTCCGCCTGAACTCGGAGAAGAAGTTGATGCTTACCTCAATCTTATTCAAAAACAGGTTCAAAAAGAAAACCCTAATATAGGCAGAATTAAATCTGATTTAAAAACCGCATCCTCTATACTTGATGAATATATTTCAAAAACCCTTAATAAAGAATCCAAAGTTGTAGAAAACTGGGTTGACGCATTATTTTTACAGCAGATTGATTTCAAATATAACGAAGAAGAAATTAATCCGCAGTTTCTGGTAAAATTCCCGGAAGGGTCAACTGAAAAAGCTCAAAAAGCTGAAGAAAAAGCTCCTGTTGAAAATGTTCCTGTTCAGGAAGAAATTCAAACCGGAGAAACTGACACCCAACAGCAGGAAATAACATCAGAACAAAAGCAAACAAATGTTCACATTCCACAGGATAAAGAATTAAAATCTCTCTTTATTCAGTCAAAAAAACTTGCTTATGCGAATGAGCCTAAAAAAGCAATTGAAACATTCCAAAAAGCACTCTCTCGTGCAGAAGAAGTCGGCGACAGTGAAACACAATCAAAGATTTATTACGAAATCGGACAAATATATGACAACCACGATTACCCTGCGCAGGCTCTGAAAAGCTACCACAAATCGCTTCAAAACACTACAGATAACAATATAAAAACAAAAGCACATTACTCAATGGCGCAGATTTATGATGACGTAAACCAGATTGAACCTGCACTTGACCATTACTTCGTATCAGTTTCCTACGGCGGCGAAAGCGGCAACATTGCAGCACAGTCAACCTCCTTAACAAGAATGGGAAATATTTTCTCAGATATGTATGAGGATAACGCTTTTGAATACTTTGATATGGCAAATGCTCTTGTATCGCAGACTGATAACGCTAAAGTTAAAGGTTTTGTAGCCTCCAGCACAGGCAGAGCATACGAAAGATTCGGCGAGCCGCAGGAAGCATTGAAATCATACTCCAGTGCAGTCCAAAACTATACAAAAGCCGATTCCCCGCTAAAAGTTGCACAAAACTATGTCAGCGCAGCAGATATTATGCTTGAATATAACAGCAAAGAGAAAGCCCGCGGTCTTTTGACTAAAGCCCAAAAATTTGCACAAAAAACTGATGATGTAAATTTAATGAACGAAATAAACAACAGACTCAGCCAGCTTTCATAAATAATTACTTACATTTTGTCTTACCGTTCCAGTTCAAGTCATTTGGACAGCGAAGATAATCCAGGTTTTCATTTGTGATTACCCAGGCAGTCCTTCCAAGGCTGCCTTTTTCAAATGACCATGATGTTTCATCCTGAGTTCCAACCGGCACTATACCATTTTTAGTTAAATAAAACGAAAAAATGTCTTTCCCATGTGTATTAGGGGCGTTACTCCCATTTATATCCAGATAAATAATAGCGCACACATTTGACAAATATTTTCCTGTGCCTCGTACTTCTGTACAACTGCCGCTATTTGCAATTACAATTATATTATTACCATCAATTGAAGCTACACCACTGGATTTAGTATTAAGCTCAGAATCCACCCTTTTATTCTCAAAGTAATATATGTTAGACAGCCCGCATTCATCTTTACTAAGAGCTTTATCACATTTTTTTAAGCTTTTTACATTTTGAAATAGTTTATCCCGGACTATTAAAGAATTATTAGCCTGATAATCGACATCGTCATCTTCTGCACCTTCATCTCTATTTCCAAAACCCCACAAATCCGGTGTAC